>Ga0105055_10009144_pt1 | contig 12709 bp, 6 predicted proteins | sample BON03_FD_78090 | JGI IMG/M metagenome (GOLD analysis project Ga0105055, IMG submission 78090) | Freshwater microbial communities from Lake Bonney liftoff mats and glacier meltwater in Antarctica - BON-03 | ecosystem: Environmental > Aquatic > Freshwater > Ice > Glacier meltwater | place: Lake...
AAAAACAATAGCTTCGAATCCGGGCTGCCACTAAAAGAAAAGCTTCAAATCCGGGCTGCCCTAGTTTTGTTTTAAAAGCCTAATGTTCGTAATTTCGCAAGTTGATCTCAGAACCACTCTATCCAAACTCCAGACGAGTAGAGTTTGTTCGTGTATATGTATACACATGCACACATGCACTACACACTACCTATAACCTATAACAAGTTTAAGTATCTGTATCTAGCACGCTGCACGTAGTATACCTATACCGTAGTACTAGTACTATACTAACTATAAATAACAAAACGGACCTATATAGTATATACATAGACCCGCCCCAACCACAACCAGGCGGCTGGCTCTAGCTCTAGTTCTGCTAAATTGTTATTGCTGCTTCCCCCTTTATGATCGGCCACACATACTCAGACTAAGGGCTGCCTCGGGTTCAGATTCAGACATCCAGATCTAGATCTAGATCCAGAGCTCAGTTTCCTGTTCCTGTGCGTGTGCATATGCATATGCATATGCATATGTATGATGTATGCTCTCGTGTGCTCGTGATTTCAAAACCGTCTGTGAAGTTGTGATATTTGTTTTACTTTACTGTTTCATACTGTGAATCTGAATCTGCTAACACACACACCTCATTATTGCGTGACTATCCCTTCTCCTTCTACCCCTGCTATACCTGCTATACAAAATAAGTGAATATAGAGCTCCATTTCCTCAAATTGTGGACGCCCTCGCGATAGTTAGGATAAGTAGTTTGTTGGACGTTTGGATGATGTGTGTGCACTCAGCTCATAACGAGGCCGGGTACTCGGTACTCTATAAGCGAACAGGCTATTTTTATAGAGATTATAGATATAAATGCTGATGCTGATGCTGGGGCTATATAATATATAGGAGGCAATAATTTGAGGCGTGTGGCGTGTGTACATTGTACATTTGTGAACTTTGACTTTGAGCCGAATCATTGTAACTCAAATCGGATCATTGTCATTGGGCGCTGAGCATGAGTTGACTCGGCAACTCATTGGCCAAGCACGACTCGATGGACGAGTCACGCGCCTTTGCGTGATTTAGGTTGAAATGTCTGATCCATGAATAGGAATTGGCTTGCGCTAATCGAGCTATATGTGAAGTCATTAAGCCTAGCTAATACTAATAATAGTAATAGCTAATAGGAGCTAGAGAGAAGAGCAGCGCGCACACATGAGCACACGGACAGAGGGGGGGGGGGGCGGTGGTATAAACATACGAGAGAAAACGACTTAACAATCAAACTATACAACTACAACGCACGACAGACGACAAAACACAGCACACAGCAAGACACGAACGAACAAACGCACTGCACGTATCACGTGATTACAAATTACAAGAGGGAGGCAACGCGCCATGCGCTACACCAGGGTCCGGCGTCCGACTCCAAGCTTGAGAGCGGAGCTACCAAGAGCCCCCCGACATGGGTAAATTAGACACAGAGTGGGCACACAGCAGATATCAGTTGTGGCAAGTAAAAAATTAACAGTACAGCACAAAAAAATGCGCCTCCACAGGAGCAGGAGGGGCATGCGGGGAGCAGGCAGGCATAATCGCTGCCGCTCTCACCGATGATCCCTCAAGCTCGACAGGGGTAGACGAAATGGGCATCCAAAAGACGCGCCGCCACCTCGTGGAGTCCTCCGCAGCCGGAGCGCCGCCTCGTCTCGAGTGCGGCACGAGTCCGGTTGATGGATGGCTCTCTTGGTCGAGCCGCCGCGGTGGCCGCTTCGTCCTCACCCGCGCCGGCCGCTGGTGCGCTGGCGCTTGCTTGGCTGCGCCTCTTCGGTGTCGGCCTCCGGCTCGGCTTGCGAGGCTCCGGCCTCCTGCTGGCTCAGGCGTCCGGAGCGGCGCGCCGTACTCTGCTCGGCAGCCGGCGCCGCTGTCTGGACAGCCGGCGTCTCGTGGGCCGGGGGCGGCGGCTCGACCTCGTTGGGCGTCTCGGGTGCCGGCGGCTGCGCCATCTGCATCATCTGCGCCAGTTGCGCCAGCTGCGGTAGCTGCTGCGCCAGCTGCGCCGGCTGCGGCAGCTGGTGGATCATCTGCATCTGCAGCTGGACGCGGAGCTGCGACCCGGGCGCGGCGCCGGCGGCGGGGCGGCGCGCCACGCGCTGGTGGAGGTTGAGCATGCGCACGAGGTCGAGTTTCTCCGCAGAGAGCGGCGGGTTCACGCCGAACGTACCAAGCCGCCGCCGCAGCTCCGGCACAGAGAGGCGGGGGAGGGCGCTCAGGCCTTCGGCCTCGTCAGCCGCGCTCTCGGGAGCCGCGCCCGGTGCCGTGCTCGCTTCGGGAGCGCTGTCCCCGGCGCCGCTGGAGGGCGCAAACCCGGAGGCGCGGCGTGCGGCGCGTGCGGCGGCGGAGAGGCGCTCGAAGGCGGCCGAGATGGTGGCCGAGGCCGAGCCGGCCGTCGCCTCCGACTCGGCGGGCGCGTCGGCCGGCCGGCGAAGGTCGGCGTGGAAGAGGCGCATCTGCGTCCCGTTGAGCTCGAGCCCGAGCGGCAGCTCGATGGTCCGGCTGAAACCGGGGAGGCCGTCGGCGCCGTCGGAGCCGGCAGCGCCGTCGGCCGCGGGCGCCGTCGCCGCCGCCTCGCGCCAGCCCTGCAGCATCGAGATGAGCGGCGGCACCGGCTGCGCCTCGCTCTCTAGGGCATGCCGGCACACGGGGCAAGTGTTGTGTACGCGCACCCACTGCAAAAGGCACGGCTCGTGAAAGTGGTGGCCGCACGGCATGCAGACCGTCGCGACCGGCGCCGCGTCCCCCTCCGTCTCGTCCAGGCCGCAAAGGCATATGGTGCACTGTGCGCCCGCCTCAGGCTGGACCCCGCGCTCGAGGTTCTCAATCGCCGCAGCCGACGCCGCAGGAGGCCCGGGCTCGCCTAGGCGGAGGGTGCCCGAGACCAGGTCCTGGAAGATGCTGCCCGCGATGGCGCCCGACAGCCGACGGATCCGCTCGTTCATCTCGGCCGTCGAGCCCGACACCGGCAGCCCGCTCCCTGCGTCACCGGGTGCCGCGGGGCCGTCGGCCGCCGCGCCGGAGGCGAGCGCGTCGGGAGCGGCACCCAGGGCGTTGACCGCGCCGCCCATGCCGCCCACTCCCATCAGCTGGCCGGGCATGATCGAGCCCACCCCCATGTGCTGGCTGGGCAAGATGAGGCTGCCGGCCGGGATGCCTCCAGTTAAACCGGGGCGCAGCATCTCGCGGACGGCGGGGGGGAGCTCGAGCTGGTTGGCGCTGCCGAGAGAGAAGGTGCCTCGCAGCGTGACGAACGCGTTGATCTCCATGCTGCTCAGGCGAGAACGCGGGCGCCAAGTGTGTTGGAGCGTTGACTTTTCGAGTTTCGTGGTAGGCCTTTTTTTTTTTTTTTATATAAATGGTTATTTTTAGAAGACCAGCAATTCAGCCGCAGCGTTGCAAAGTCATGTCAAGGGGGAGATAACGTGTTTACCCCTTACCCTTATAAGTACGTTTGAGGTCAAAGACCCACACCACGGTCTCATCGGTCAGTCCACAGCCAGCCCTAACATTGGTGGCGCCGCACGGCCTAAGTTTCTGTTATACTCTAAGTTGTATAAGTACATAAACATAAACACACGACAAGAACAAGAAACAAGCGACACCGACTTGTTAATTAAAAAAAAAAAAAAAAAAAAAGAAACGACTATCTATATCCCTACATTGTAGCCTGCTACCTGCTACACACACCACACACACCCACGACCACGACAGCCCTACATCACGACATGCGAAGGCGAAGGACCACCCCGCACTATACCAGCGCCCCCTCGACCCCCCTTTCCCTTTTGTCTGTGGTATATGTATATACTATATACACCATATACATATATACACCATTATCCGCATTATTATTATTATCCTTATATCTTATATATACACAATATAATTCAATAAAATATTAAAAAAAATTAAAAAAATTAATAGTTATTGGCAATTATTGGTAAATGGCAATATCGTGTACGTAAACGTAATAAAACAATAATAATACAAATTAAGGCCAATATACAAACCCCCGTCCTGCTTACGGAGGCTTCTCGGGCGGCACCCGGCCTACTATACACATACACCCCAACCCCACTCTGCCTCTCTCTAGCCAACGACACCCCTACACCTATGCCCCTCTACCTACCAACCCCACCCACCCACCCACTAACTAACCATATCGCGACCACGAACCAACCACCAACCCGCGCCCCTCCCACGGCGCGGCTACCCCCTAACCTGGGTCCTGGCCAAAGCATGCAGGTGGAGCGTGCGCGCGCGTCACCCACCGGGCGTACGCCCCTGGCGCGTCACTCGGCCATCTCGAGGGCGCTCTCGCGCGTGATTGCGACCCGGAGCTGGCAGCCGTTGCATCTTACGGTGATGGGCAGGCCGAGCCTCTCCTCGGGCACGTCGGCCCACTCGCTCTCCCACTCGTCCGAGAGCGCGACGCCCGGCGCCACCTTGACCAGGTGCGCGTTGTCTGCGCCGGGGCACGTTTTGCGGATGTAGACGCGCTTAGTCCACTCCGCATGCGGAGCCTCGAGCGTAGCAGGGGACGCCGGCTCCTCCTCCTCGTGCAGATCCACCGGCGCCGTGTCCATGTCCAGCTCCGACGTCTGCACGCTTCCGGAGGCGGAGCTCGGGCCGCCGCCACTCAAGAGACCGCCGCCGAGCGACCGGTCGAGCTTTTCAATCTCGTCGACGACCGCCGTGCTCTCGTGCACGTAGAAGCCGAGCCCGGTCCACCAAGACACCATCTCGCTGTTGCAGCCGTCGATGGTCGCCTCGACGCGGCTCGCCCCGTGCCGCTGCGCTGCGAGAAGGAGCAGCGAGCGACCCAGCCGTTGCGAGAACCCCGCAACACAGACGAGACGGCAGCGTATCGTCACCACGCCACGCCGTCCTCGCGCGGCGCTGCGGTGGGTGCGCAAAAGAGGACTAAGCCGGGTGCCGGAAGGGGGTGGGGAAGAGGGGAGCACGCAGAACGCGTTCCTGGCCCTCGCCGCCCATGCCCCACAAGAATGCGTTCCCTCCACAGCCGATGGCATGCGGATGAAGAGATGTGGGAGGGAGCCACGACCGCAGCGCGCACCTGAGCAGCAGTAGGCCGCGCGGCGACCGCGCCTGATCGCACAGGCAGAGGAGCTCGTCGTTGCTGTCGGGCGAAGCGAGGTGTCGGGTTACCATTTCGACGCAAAAGTTCGGGAGCAGGTGGACCATGCACGAGAGCTGCTCGAGCAGATGGATCGGTTCGTCGCCCGTCTTCACGGGCCGCAGGGTCAGCGAGCTCGTCGCGTGCGCCATCGCGTCGTTCGGAACGGCACACAGGCGCAGTCCCAAGCTGCTGGAATTAGAAAATTTGCTGCGACCCACACAGCGATTTGGCTAATGGGCTTGCCCTGCGTCACGTTGATGAGAATAGGCATGCTGGCGACGCTGGTTGCGCTGGCTGCGGGCTGGACTTCGCAGCCCGCCGCGCGCCCGGCGGTCGCTGCGCGGCCACGCGCAGCGGCTTCGCTGGTGCGTGCCTCCGCGTCGGCCGGCGACATGGCCGTCTCCAGGACTGTCGATTGCATCGTCGTCGGCGGCGGCATCTCTGGCGCCAGCCTGGCGCACAACCTGCACCGCTCGGGCGTCGACGTGCTATTGACCGAGTCGCGTGACTACGTGGGTGGCAATGTCATCTCGCGCCAGGCCGACGGGTTCACTTGGGAGGAGGGCCCCAACTCGTTTGCAACCCAGCCGTCGATTGTCCGCATCTCGCACGAGCTGGGGATTCAGGACCAGCTCGTGTTTGCGGACGAGTCGCTCCCACCGTGGGTGAACCACAACGGCAAGCTGCACCCGCTGCCCAAGGGCAAGGGCGGCAAGGGCGCCGCTGGGCAGCTCGAGCTTGTTTTCGGCTCCAATGGCGTTCTCAAGTTTGGGCTGCTGGGCGATCTGCTGTCGTGGCCGGGCAAGATCCGTGCCGGCATCGGCGCGCTCGTCGGGCACCCGCCGCCGCCTGAGGGGAAGGAGGAGACGATCCGCGAGTGGGTGAGCCGCACCCTGGGCGAGGAGGTCTTCCTCCGCTGCATCGACCCCTTCGTCTCTGGCGTCTACGCGGGCGACCCGGCGACGCTCGGCATGAAGGCGTCGCTCGGCAAGATTGCGCGAATCGAGGCCTACGCCTACGCGATCGAGTGGAACAAGTTCGGCGCCATATTCTACGGCGGCCTCGCGCGCCAGGTCGAGTTGGCCAAGGAGCGCAAGGCCGACCCGCCCGACCCGAGCTGGGTCGAGTTTGAGTACGGCAACCCCGGCTCGTACCGCAACGGTCTTTCGACGCTTCCGCACGCCATCGCGGCCGAGCTGGGCCAGCCGCACGGCAGCGCGCCCAACCCCGACTCGCGCGTGCGCCTCGAGTGGCGGCTGACCAACCTGCAGGCCGCGCCAGGCGGCGGCTTCAGCGCCACCTACGCGACGCCCGCCGGCGAGCAGACGGTGCGCGCCCGCTCGGTGGTCTCGACTGCGCCCGCGCACGCGCTCAAGGGCGTGCTCGACGAGGTGTTGCCCGGCGCAAAGGCGCTGACTGACACGCTGCGCGCCGAGATCGGGCGCGAGGGAATCTACTACCCGCCGGTGGCTGCGGTGACCGTCGCCTACCCAAAGAGCGCCTTCCGCGACGTGGAGCTCGACAACGGCTTTGGCCCGCTGCGCGACCTGCCCGGCTTCGGCTCCCTCAACCCGCGCTCCGAGGGCGTGCGCACCCTCGGCACGCTCTGGTCCTCGTCGCTCTTCCCCGGCCGATGCCCGCCAGACTACAATGTGCTGCTCAACTACATCGGCGGTTCGCGCGACACCACCATCGGCCGGATGAGCGAGGCTGAGATTCTGGTCGAGGTGGACCGCGGCTGCCGGCAGGTGCTGCTCAAGCCAGACGCGCCCCAGCCCAAGCTGCTCGGCTGCAAGGTCTGGCCCTCCGCCATCCCGCAGTACGAGCTCGGCCACGCGCCCATCATCGCGGCGCTCGAGGAGGCCGAGGCGCGCGTCGACGGGCTCTGGGTCTGCGGCAACTACCGGACCGGCGTCGCTTTCCCAGACTGCGTCACCTACGGCTACGAGCACGCAAAGCTCGTCGTCGACTACCTGCAAAAGCAGCAGCCGGCCGGGGCCGAGCCGGAGCAGCTCGTACGTGCAGCCTGAGCGGCTTAGCGGCTGCTGTGGGCCGTTGGCTTGTGGCCCAGCTGGAGGCGCACCATGGCGAGAGCGGGCAAGAAGGTTCGGCGGTTCGATCTAGGTAGAGGTAGCGTGTAGCAACAGTTGGGTACAGTAGGGGTGCGCGGGAGGTACGGGAGGCAAGCGCTCAAATGTTTGTGTATTTGAACGTGTTATGCGAAGGTTGAGTCGGGCCGGAAACGACGGTCCGCGGTCCGCGGTCAAAAAAAAAATAATGTATATGTAAATGTCGTAAAGACCTCCGTCCTCGCCATTATATAATTTTTAATATATGATATACAATTAATTATTATACAATGAATGAATAATAAAAAAGTATCTAAGTAATATATATTTTAGGGGCTTAAACCATAATTTCATATTATATAATACAATGACACACACGTAGACGTGTAGACGTGGAACTACAACTACAACTTCTACTAGAAGACCACTAGCCACTAGACAAAGACACTAGACCGCACACAATTACAATTACCTGAGAAAAAAAGGCGCTTATTTGCGGCGCAGTGCGCAGTTCTTTTTGAGGCTGAGGAGGAGGAGGAGGGCGGGCGAGTAGCGAGTACAAGTACAAGAGCAAAAGAGAGCAAGAGCAAGAGCAAAAGAGCAAGCTGATAGAAACAGACAACAAGCGATGGAGATGGAGGAGAACGAGGGGAAGGGTTCACATAAGTGTTAGTGTCGTAAGAGCCCACCTTCAACCCCCCTCTCCCCCACGACACTCCTCCGGATGAGCCACTGCCAAACCTACCCCCACTGGAACACGCACGCAGCCGCAGCGTTCCTAGCTAGCTCCCTAGGTCTAGCACAGTGCATACGCCTCGCTTGCCCCAGCTACAAAGGTTCCGCCCCCTCCATCCTCTGAATCTTAAACAACTGACTGTGTCGTGCGTGGCAGCCCCTCTCCAGACGCCGCCCCGCCGTGACACCACCCTCCGCGAGACGCCACACCAACAGTGAGCAAGAAAGCCCGTGTGCAAACCGCCCTCAACCTCTCACCCCGCTCAGGGTGCGCGCGACGTACGACGGCTCGCGCTTGCGCTTGCCTTCGAGCGCGGCCACCTCGTGCGGGCCGCAGTGCTTTTCGGGCAACCCGCAGCCAGGGAAGCCGCATTTGCCCTCTGCTGCGCCCACCGCTACGCGCGGCGGCAGCGCCACCGAGCTCGTCGGCGCGCTCTTGGTCCCGTACGGCATCCACCACTGGTAGTAGCCGTGCACGCGAACTAAGACCCGGTTGAAGGGCAGCTTAGAGTTGGCGGCAGGAGGCTCCGACTCGTCAGGCGCCGCGGGCTGCGGCTGCGGCGCGGCGGAGGAGCTGCTCGGGTTAACCCGGGGGCTCGTGTCTGCGCTGGCGCGCGCGTCCCGCTCTTGGCTGCACCCAGCCGCCCGCCGCTTGGGTTGCTGCGGCACATCCCCAGTGTCCTCGTCCCCCTCGTCGCTCTCCGCTTCCGCACCGGTCGCCGAGCCCTCCCCATCAAAGTCGACCGACTGCCACGGCGCCTTCGTCTCGCCCCGCTGCCGCGCGAGCTGCAGGTAGGCCGAGGCCGGCGGTCTGGGCCCGCCCCCCGGCGCGGGCCCGCCCCCCGGCGCCCTGGGCGATGGCACGGGTCGCGCCCCGCTGCGCGCGCGCGGCGCGTCCGAGGCGACGGATGGAGCGCCGAGGGATGGAGCAGCCGCGCTGCTCGGCACCGCCACGCGGAGGGGCGACGCCTCGTCGGCGTGGAGGAAGCGGTCGATGCCGTGGGTGTCGCTCGGCAGCGTGAGGCCGAAGCGGCGCGTCAGCAGCTCGACGAGCTCGCGCTTGCTCGCGATGGTCCGCTTGGTGGCCGAGCCGTCGGCGTGGCGCTCCACGTAGCAGTCGTTGAGGAGGTGCACCCGCGTGTCGCCGACGAGCCGCGCGCAGAAGAGCTGCGTCATGAAGCGCGCCTCCGGGTAGCTCGAGCACCACCAGTGCACCTGCAGCAGGTCCATCCACGCCACGGGGCAGTTGTCGAACTCGTACATGTCGCGCCACTGCCCTTCCTGCTGCCGCTGGCTGAGGGGCCAAGGGGGGCGGGGCTCGAAGGCGTGAGTGCGCGCGTTGGGCGTGGCGTCAGCCTTACACCGCGTGTACTAGGGGCCGGTGCTTACAGGATGAGGCGGGCCGCCTTGCAGGGCGAGCAGCGGAGGCTGGCGCTGACGTCGGTGGCGGGGTAGAGGCGGAAGACGCCGTCGCAGAGCTCCTGTGCTTGCCACCCGACTGCGAGCAAATGGGCGGCGGATCAGAGGGTGCGCTTGAGCAGGGCCGCGGGCTGGTTGGCGCACATAGGATGGGCTCGACCGAGTTGGTCAAGGCGAAGCCGACGTCGGCGATGAAGTTGCGCGCGGCCTGCCGCTCTCCTCCCTGGCCCCAGCTCACCATCAGCACCAGGTGCGTGTGGGGCTGGCGCACGCCGTTGGCCGGCTGGTTCCACCTGACGCGCGCCTGCGAGGGCACAGGACAGGCACCAGTGGAGCGGGCTGGCCGGCCTCTTCCGCCCTCGCGCGCGTGCCCACTCCAGTGCGCTGCCGCCACCCGCGGGCAAGGAGGAGCCGCAGACGGATGCCGGGTCGTGAGGCGGGGCTGTGCGTACTAGCATCTTCACGACGGTGTAGCCCAGTGCGCTGAGCGCCATGCCGAGCAGGGCATTCGTCTCTAGGCAGTAGCCTCCGCGTCCGGCGCCGACGATCTTTTGTACCACCGCCGTGGGATCGATCGACATGGGCCTGCCAAACAACGTGAGAGCTGGCAGGTGACATGTGGGCAAACCAATAATTGGGCGAATGTGCGCCGCGCGCCAGTGCCTCGGCTGGCGCGCCATAGTTGCACTCCCACCCATCACTCGGCGCACCGGCGCAGCACCAAATCCAGGTTCTCGAATGGGATTGCGGTCGAGTGTGCACGCATCACGGAGCGCAGCAAGGTCAGCCGATTCTTAGTTAGCAGATCATCCGGCATCGGCGGTGCCATGCCGATTCGGCCCAAGTAGGCGACCAAGTTGAAGGGCGGCGCCGACATGGGCAGTAGGCTCGCGGTTGAGTCGAAGCAATGCGACGCCCGCCGGGAAAATGGTTCAAGCGACAGCAAGCGAAGGTAATTTGCGGAAACGCTCGACCCACACAAACGCCTGTCAAGCCCGCCCTTTCACAAACGAAGGCGGTGTTCAGCCTCGCCTCCAGCCTCCGTCCGTCGCCCCCTTCAGTGTTAGCTAAGGCCCACCCACCTGATGATCTCCGACGTGTGGCGCGTGTGGCGGCCATCCTTCTGGCGCGACTACAACCGGACGTTTGCGCAATCCGTGCGGTACCTCCTCGTCCTCGTCACCCTAACCGAGAGCGCTCGGCTGTCGCTCTACATCTCCTCGAGCCCACAGCACGTCGACACACTCGTTTCGCTGCCGTCGCTGGTCCAGCAGTCCGTCGCGGCGTGGCCCGACGACGTGGTGCTTAGCTTTCACTCGCCCGTCGACGCACGCAATACGATCCGCCTCTCCGTGAGCCGCCGCACTCCGTTTGCGCTCGACGCGCCGTCGTGGCTGCGCCACCTCTTCTCGTTCATGCATGGCTTCCTCGCCCAGGACGCGTCCGCCAGGCCGATGCTCGGCCTATTCAGCCAGGAGCTCCGGCCACGTATCGTCTTCACAACGGAGGCAAGGCTCGCGGCGGATCCTGGGGAGTGGGACGGCCTCGTGCTGCTGACGATCACCGACGAGCGCACCGGCAGCCTTCCCCACGCGAGGCTCGCCCCACTGCTCAACGCCGCCTGCGCCAAGCTCGCCGGCGGGTGGGAGTGCCGCAAGGAGCACGCGCAGTCCCTTGGCGACCTGCTGCTCCGGCGCGCCAGCCGTGGCCGCCGCCGCGGCCGCGCTCCGTGGCTGCCCAGCGTGCTTGGCGTGCTGAGCACGCTGGTCTGCGTCTCTCTCGTGCAGCTGGGCGCGAGCATCTCTCTTGCGGCGGAGCTCCTCTCCGCCATCGCGCTGCTCCCTCCGCTCCTCCTCTTCCTGCGAGCCAGCGCCCGGCTCGACCCGCGCCGCTTCGCCGCGGGCTGGCCAGCGTGGCGGCTGCTCTCGGTGCTCGTCTACACGGCGACGCCCTTCCGGCTGCTCGCGCTGCTGCTTCCGATGATCGACGGCTGGCTCGGCCTCGAGGAGGAGGACGGCGCGTGGCCCGTGGGAGCACGGATGATCGCCCACCTCACCCTCGCGCTCGCAGCCGTCACGGTCGCAAACGGCTGGTGGGGCGCCCAAGGGATGGCGCCCCTCCCCGCTGCGGCTGAGGTGGCGGCGGGGGCGGAGCGCGCGGCGCAGGCGGCCGCGGGCGACCCCAGGGCGGCAGGGGAGCGGGGGGAAGCGGTCGCAGGGGCGGCGGCGGCGGCAGTGCCGGGTGAGCTTACTCGACAGGTCGAGGCGAATGGACGAGACGCCGCGGGGGGGCCACGGGACGCAGAGTGGTGGCGGCAGCTTCAGCCGCCGGTCCAGTCTCCAGCTGCCGTAAGCTCTGCGGCGGGGCGGGCGGGCGTCGCTCCTCCCGGCTCGCACGCCCCGCCGCACGCCTCGCAGCTGCCTCTCGAGTACCAGCTGCAGCTGCACGCGCAGCAGCTCTGCCTCGCGCAGATGGCGTGGATCGACGATTTGCAACGCGCGGCGCTGAAGGCTTGCTCGCGGGCGTGACAGCTCGAAGCGCAGCGCTCGGGTCTGGACTGTCACACCTAGGTGTGCGTTAGGCTGATGATCGTTCCGAGTCTCGTTTCTCTCTTCTCTTCTCGATACCCTACGTGGACCCCATACATTCGGGGGTCTACCTCGGCTCGGAACTGTTTGCTCTGTCAGAGCTCTGTGCTCGCTGTGCGTGTTGCTGGAGGCGCGACCCGCGCCCGTGCCCTCTGGTAGCTCGTTTGAGTAGTAGTAGTAGTCGTAGGAGAGTCTCGCGGCGGCGGGGCGCGACGCCCTCCCTAGTGCTAGTGGCTGCTGTTGCTGCTGCTGCTGTAGGCTACTGCTGTAGGTGTAGGGGTAGGGCGCGTTGCAATAGCAATAGCAATTATTCATATAGCAGCTTTTTTTTGTTTTTTTTGTATTAGGATTACTGTATAGCAACGATGTATATGTATAGCACAAGGATGTCGATATTCACATGTGTCGTGTGCGTGCGCACTCCCCGCCGTCCGCCGTCCGGAGCTTCGTCCGGTCAGTACTGACAGCTGACAGTCTCTATCATCACATGCATCATGCTCCGCCGATATGATATATGATAATATCCTGGTGGCACCCCGCTTCAAAAAATCTTTTAAGATTAGAAGCTGGGTACCCAGCCCTCAGATGCCATCATTTGGAGGAGGAACACCTTCCCCAGCGACTTGAAAAAATACCGCCGGGACTTGAAATAATGCTGCGCGCCGCGATGTTTTCATTGGAAGTCGACGGCTGGAAGCTGGTGAAGCGGCGCCGTG
>Ga0105055_10009153_pt1 | contig 12704 bp, 15 predicted proteins | sample BON03_FD_78090 | JGI IMG/M metagenome (GOLD analysis project Ga0105055, IMG submission 78090) | Freshwater microbial communities from Lake Bonney liftoff mats and glacier meltwater in Antarctica - BON-03 | ecosystem: Environmental > Aquatic > Freshwater > Ice > Glacier meltwater | place: Lake...
ATCACCAAATTTCATTCATTGCTGTTGTATTGATACTAAGAACTTCACCAGGAGCTGCCCGCACGGTGCGTAATAAACTGCTGCCTCGAGCCGCGCTCGAGCCTCACTGCACCCTCGCTGATCAAAAAAATGACACCGAAAATGGCACTCGGCGCGCTTCTGCTTGCTGTTTACCTTGGGGTCGCGAGTGCGGCGCTTGACACGACCAAGTATCCGAGGAGCATCATCCTGAAGGAGGGTGCTATGAAAATGTCCTGGAAAATCGACGGGCACATGATCCATCTTGCACTTGAGGCAACTGGCACTTGAGGTAACTGCAACAGGGTTGGTGGGCTTTGGACTTGCCGAGACCAATGGCATGGAGGGTGCAGACATTGTCTATTATCAAGTAGCAAGCAACACAATCATTGACAGTTTTGCGACGAAATATGGCAAGCCAACGGCTGACATCTGCCAAGACTGGCAATTGGTGTCAGCAGAGCAGAGCGGTGGAAATTTAGCTGTTGAAATGACTCGACGCCTGGTGTCAGATGACACCCAGGACCGTAACATTACCGACGACTCGGCCGTGCCGCTGAAGCCTACTACGGTCATCGCTGCTTGGGGCGACACCACAGAAATTGACTACCACTGTAACACATGCAAAGTGGCAACTACTGTTCGCTTTTTCGGTACTGGCGAGGCGAGTGACACCATGTCAGGTCTCAGGACCGACGAGAACATAGAAGCGCACGACCTTCATGTTGGCAACCATGCTATGTCAGCACAAGAGACTCATTATGTGGAATTTTGTTTTGATGTCCAGGCAGAGCTGGGTCGAAATGATTTAAATATGGAATATAAACATATAAAGAAAAGGAGAGTGCTAATGAAAAGAGTATATGCTATCAGACACCCCATCAGGAAAATGTGCATATCACCAGAAATTTGCAATTGACACATACATATATAGATCTATGCATGTGTGTATAGATATGACATGTATGTATACATATATATACATATATATATATATATATGTACATACCTAATGGAACCAAATTATACCTGCAAAGGTTTTGGCCAGAAACACCTTATCTTTCGTGCAATAATTTTTTCACCACTCTATGGCCCTACCATTTTGGTCTTCTCATATGAGAAGACCAAATTCTGTGAAGGATTTTCGGGACAGCTCTGATAAATGTACATGTGTACATACCTGTAGATGGTTTGTGTGATAAATAAATATGCGTATTTACACGTGTATGTAAACGTATACCTGTCATGAATATGAAAAAAAATGTACCTTCATCGTTGTCGCTGAAGAATTCACATGCTTCTTCCACATTAATATTCATATGCGTTCACAAGTATATGAGTCAATACATTCTTGTGTTGTGCTCGTGAAGTGACTACACACATGCACACACACACGAGCAGCATCACCACCTTGACACCTACCCTTACACACATTTGCTCACACACACACACAAATAGGAAAACGCATGCAGACCACCCAATTCCGTGATAGCAAGTTGGTGCGCAAAGATTATGTCGACTTTTATGACTTTAGTCAATCAGGAACATTTGCGCCACGAACTACTGGAACGGGTTTCAAAATCCAAAAAGGCGATACGTTTCCTGTAGAGTGCTGGTGTGTGTGTGTGTGTGTGTGTGAAAGATTTTCTGTCAATAACGTGTATGTGTATGCGTCTGTGTAAGTGTATACACTGGCACATATGCACACAAACATAAGCAAGCAGCGCGCACACACGCACACCTCACACCTATGTTCTCTTCTCTCTCTCTCTCTCTCTCGCCTTCCTTCCCTCTTGCGCTTTCCCTCTTGTGCTTTCCCTTTGTGCTCACTCCTTTGCGCATCAGCTCTTGCTTGTTCGTCCTGTATGTCGCTTTTTTTGATCATCCTCTTTGATCAAATTTTCTCTCTTGTGCTCTTTCTCATTCGTGCTCTTTCTCATTCTCTAACTCTTTTTCTCTCTTCAGGTATCAAACCACTGCGGGTTTGCAAAAACGGTTTGGACTGGGCAGCGCTGATGAAATGTGCGTGTGTATGCGTGCGAGAGCAAATAATTCCTTTGCATGTGTTGTTTTGGGTGTGGGATTGGGCGCGGGCTTGGGTGCAGGTGCAGGGGCATATGGATTTGTGGGTATGTGGGTGTGTGTGCATCGTTTTCCCCTTTTTGAAACATGTGCTGTCCTCAGCATTTCCAACCAAAGTTTTGTGTCTATGATGCTGGTAATGGCATTGTCTGTGTCTTTACTCATATATGTATATATATACATATTTGTATATCAAAAATACATATATATGTACGTATACATATATGTATAACTACATATGTATATATATACATATACGGGTGGCGTCTCCATGTGTTCCTTTTTGTCTGTCCCTTTGTCTGTTTTTTTGTATAGTTGTCTATTTTAGCGTCCGTTTTAGTGTTTGTTAGTGGTGTTGCCGTGTTTGTGTATGTGTATTGGAAAATTTGTATAATAAAATTGTAGACATAGGCATGCATATCCGAAAGAATCATCGTGTAGCATATTATCAGACCACTTCTCTCTACTACATCCCTCCACTTATTTCCACTGCTTCATACACACTCACATTCACACACATACACCAGGTGTATCGACTTTATATATTACTACCCTCTTCAGATGTCGATGGACGAAACTAAGTGTGGTCCGCCGCAAGAGTTATCGGAAGTTGGATTAGCTCCCGATTACGGGTTCCCGAAAGCTGTTCTATCCACAGGTATGTCAACACAAACAAAAGTACCTTCCAGATTTTACTTTATTTTTTGATGAATTTTTACATGTAGATTTTGGCATATCATTTTTAGTTGTTTTCTTATATTCAATTGAACAGATTATTAGTCAAGCTCCGCATGTAATGTTTAATACATGCACGTTGCCAACCTCAGGAATTGATCGTGTCGTCAGTATCCCACCTGCTACTTGCCCCTCTACATCCATCCAGCCTGCCAAGACTCCAATCACTACTACTCCAACCCCAACAGTACAGAATGCAACAACTGTCAGTGGGGGTAATCGTGTAAAGGGAAACGGTTTCGTGTTTGGAATCATGCTGGCGGTATTTCTTTCTGTCATTTAGGCAATTTCTTGTGTGTGTGATTCATATGTATATTTGCATATATATATACATATACATAAAAAGATACATACATTTATATACATCTATATGTATACGGTGACATTTATACATATATAAATATAGAGCTTGTGAGACGCAAGGAGAAGGATAGGTAAGACATAGACAAGATAGCAGCCGCGATAGATCAACCACCTAGACATGAAAGCGTTCGAGAGCAGAACGAGAGCCCAGCTGTTAGAGGTGTTCGCGATCAGTTCGTGGGGTTACCCATCGACCACCCAGACATAAGAGAGTTCGTGAACAGATTGCCCAGCTTTTTAGAGGTTGTGAGCAGTTTGCGCCTTTACATCAGAGTTCTTTGAAAACCATTTTTTGGGGAAGTTTGAGTCTGCTTAAGCCTTTAGTGCTTCAGTGAGCACTCACCATTTGTTGACATTGAACAGCACGTGCACACGTGCACATGTACTGTGTCTACGACACGGATTTTCCGATAGCGTTACAGCTGGTAAAAGCCGGTGGGCTCATTACTTACCACCCCTACTTTACGCTCCCCAGATCAAGTTCTCCCCGTGATGGAGAAGGCGAATAAACCGCCCAACACCAACACTGTCATGACCAGGTCATGAATGAACCCTTTATTCTGTTAGTCCCCTCAGATGATCAAACTCAAATATTTATTGAAATCCCGGTGCTGTCAACAGCCATGCCTTGTGTCACTCATGGATCGACACGCACCACTGATGAAATAACCCTTCATAGCGATTTGGCAGTTCAATCCGAACTTGCCATTGCCCGAGTTCTTCATCGACACTCGTTAAATTTAATTTACCTCCTCACTACAGGCCTGACGTTGTAGGTGAGATGCGCGTCATCGGAGGGTTGTTTTTGACAAAATAAGAGATAGGGGTGTTTGTCTTATATGTCTTCTTTATCTTGCCGGGGAGTTAGAATGTATGTGTGCTCGAACGAGTTCGATCCATTTGGTGACATGACTGGATTTACTCCAAGGTGACATTACTGGATTTACTCCAAGATTACTTGAAAAATGAAAGAAATTTCCTTCGAAAAAATTTGCTTCAGGAAAAATCGTTCGATATTCGGCCTCAAAAAACAATCCTGCGACTGGCGTCAACTTCGTGGGAGGCGAGAATCGAAAAGCGTGAGATCCAAACCAAAGATTGGTCTGATGAAATAGATTGATTTTGATTGTTGGGTTGACTCATTCTTAAGAGAATTTTTTGTACTAGAATTGCCCTCTTATGAACTACAACCTTGACTGGGACCGCTCTGTTATGGATTCCAAGGTCATTCCAAGGTCAAAAGCGAAAAGACAAAAAGAAAATTGTCGTCACCAACATCTCAATTATTACGAAAAATCGGGAGTCAAAATCAGTTTATTGACCGATCCCTTGGATCTCCAGATCTATAACACCAGATGAGACATAGTGAGATACTTCTATTACAAATATAGTGAGATACTTCTATTACAAATATATCGAACAATTACTTTGTTTTCACAGATACGTCAGAGTGCGCTGTGACGACACCAGTTGACGGTGAGCGAGTTTACTAGTTGGTGTCGATTAAAACATCTCTTTTGTAAGGAGTTCAGCAACAACAAAAATCGCCAAAAATACCTGAAATGCTTTCTCCAATGCGCTACTAATGAGAGTGTTGCCTTGTTTGATTAAACTATTGGGACATTGTTACAGACCCGGGGTTTCCTCGAGCTAGCCGAAGGGCACGCACCCACGATGTCACATTTTCAAATTTCGTGGCCGACGCCCCAGAACAAAATCTGGGTTGAACCGCAATTGGAGCGGTCGAGGGTGAGGTTGGGTATTTTTCGAACAAACACGGATTTTCAGTGAAATCTAGTATACATTTGGGGAGCTCAACAGCTGCGAACTGGGTGTCTTTCGATCTTAATGTTTCTTGCTCCTCTTGCTGAGGTTACTCCTTAATAAACACTCTTAAATTAAAAAAAAGTTCATAAGGCATTTCATCGAATTTGTTCTTGTGGAAGCGAAACAATTCGTCGGTAGTAATGTAAACGTGATCTTGACGCGGCAGACCTGCGGCCAGCGCTCGAGCATGGCTGCAGAAAGCAAACGCTGAGCGCTAGCATTTGACTTTTCCATACGAATTTGTAATATGTTCCAAATATCAAAATGTAGACAACAGCTGTATCTAGGTCTGCGCACAACTTTGGTGCTTGCAAAAAGAATGCCGCTGTGAAATGGCGCATTCCGATGACAAACGTACATGGCCGCAAGATTTGTCGGAATTCGCCACTGCGCAGCGGCATTCTCACTGCAAGTATCGAAGTTGTGCGCAGCCTTGATCCGACTCTCCTCTACATTTTGATAATAGGAACACATAACAAATTCGTATGGAAAAGTTAAATGATGGCGCTCAGCGTTTGCTTCCCGCAGTCCTCCTCGAGCGCTGGCCGCAGGTTTGCCGCGTTAAGATCACGTTTACATTACTACCGACCAATTGTTTCGTTACTACGAGAACAAATTCGATGAAATGCCTTGTAAACTAAATTCCACTGAGAATCTGCGTTCGTTCAAGAAATACCCAACCTCACCTTAATTAAACAATTAGGATCCAAACATTCTAAGATGTTGTTTGTTTTACTGTCATCGCCAAAAAAGTAACTCACGATATTACTAACAAAAAAATAGAAGTTCAAATTACCCGACAAAGTGGGCGATAAAATTCTCTGGATCGCAATCGAGTGTCATACACTTTTTCCTGGTTGATAAAAAAGTAAGCAATAATCAAGTGGGAGATAATCAAGTAAGTGATAATAAACCTGGAGAACACAAGGTGGGTGATAATAATGGGGCTTATTTCGACGAGTTGATTTTAAAAGTTTTGTATCAATTGGGCGAATTTCAACATAACCAGCAGATTTCTCATTTCTGATTCAAGTGCTTTTATCAAAGAAGTAATTAGAAAGTCTCTCGTACCATTGACATTGCTGTGATACAGCCCACCACCGCGAGCGAGCCGATTGTCCCTCGCCGCCGCGCGCCAACAACCAGTTGTCCCTCGTATGTGCATGGTCAGGTGCAAAACACTGCAAATTTCTTGCCCGCAAGAATAATTTCATCGATGTACATCGTCAATTTCTGGCCACGACAGGCATCAAGCCAGAATATAATCTTGCACACTCCGAACAGATCAAGACGGAGAATACATCAATCACCCGATGCAACTTCGAAGCTCTCCTCGACCATCATCGTCTGTACCAAAGATGAGCAATACTCTGCAGGAGCAGCTGAAACAGCAGTCAACAATCTACGACACAGCGCACGAGCAATGATGCTACATGGAATCATCCCTAAACGCTTCTGGCGCTTCGTGATAGCACATGCGGCGTACATCAACAACATTTACCATCTCGCCTAGACAAATCCAAAATGATATTCGAGTTGCTATTTGCCAGAAAGTAGATCTCACACAAGTGCCACCCTACGGTTGCTTTGCCATCTTATATAGAGATAGATGCACTCTGGAAGATCAAAGCCCAGACCTTCCATCCGATCACAGAGTCTTTATTGGCATAGCAAACACAACAGTGTAATCGGCTACTGTGTCAGTGAAGGATCACGAATCATTTTTACGCGACAAAATCTGACTTTCGATTTGCACCTATGCCCTTTTCATATCACACCTCTCTCTGATCCAGCCTGGCAGACATTCCACAATCTAACACAAACAGTCGCACAAGGTAGTACGCAACAAGTACATCAACAAATAGAGCAACAATCAGCTCCCGAATACGCTTCATCCGAATCAGATATCGAAGACTCCCCTTGTAGTGACATTCACGCAGTCAACTACGATACAATCAACCAGGAGGAGACCAACACACAAACTCTCCCGAATCTGATCAAGAAACTGATGACGATAGCATTGAAAACACTCGCATCTCATCAAGACAGAAACGCCCTCAAGCAATCTTCAAACCGACACCCGATAATCCTATCGCAGATAGAAAAGTAAATCTTCTCAGACACTACAACTCCAACAAAACATATTCAGATGACTGTGACTCATTCCAAAACATCGCTATCACCAAACAATTCCCAGGACATGGTTCATATCACGGCAATATCACTGAATATCATCTGGCCAGTGACAACCACTCTATCACGTATCAAGACGGTGATTCAGGAGTAAAGTCCCATTCCAACGTCTTGAAATGCGTACCAGGCACCAAGCAATACGAGACTTATCACGAGAACCAAGTGGCCCTCTCCAGCGTTTTTCACACAGCTCTGTCGTCCAACACGACACAGTCAGACACCATACCAGAAAACTACAAAGCCGCTTGAGCTGCATCTGACGTTTCTGATTGGATGAAGGCCTGAGACGTAAAAATGGGCAAATGCAGATCTCTCAGGTGCTTGTAGGTCCTGCCACGATAATCTCTGACTCAAAAGCACAAGTGATGAAAAGTTGATGGACATTTAGATACAAGACAAACGAGTTTGAAGATCTCAAATCAATCAGCCATCGATCCGGATTCGTATCTAAAGGATACTCTCAAGTCCAAGGTCTACACTACTTCGAAAACTACGCACCAGTAGCATCCTTCATTAAGATACGTCTACTATGTGCACTAACAAGAATCTCAAACTTCAAAGTGCTGCAATACGTCGTCTCTATTGCTTTCATTCAAAGCAAATTCGATTCAAATCACCCACCCGTTTACTGTGAATGTGCCTAAGGGTACGAAGATCGATGCAAATACGTTTATCGCCTTCACCGTCATTTCCATGGCATAAAAGACAGTCCTCGAGATGGGGTCAACCTTTCGCAAGCGTCTGTACAGACTTTGATCTAACACGCCTCAAAAGCAACGAATGCGTCTTCGTCCATTTCGTCAACAACTCGAAAAGTCGAATCCAAGACATACGTCCAAACCTGGCCAACATCATCGAGGCCACTGCCTTCGTGCCCGAAAACGATAAAATCTGTCCTGACTGCCCACATGCTACAGCGATTTTCAGAATCACCAGATACGTCGATGACAATACGAATTGCGACGCACTAGCAGCAGAATTGGAAGCACATTGCAAAGTCAAATTTCCGTTCACCATTTCCACAAAAGGCCGATGACATCGTCAAGGAACTCGCAGAGTTGGTAGCAATTCACGACGAGGAACGGTAAAGACTAACAAGCTCTAGTCGGCAGTTTTTTCTATCTGCAAGTACATACCTTTCCAGAATTTTCATGGGCAGTCTCCGTACTGAGCAAATACATGATTCGACCCGGCCCTACTCATCTGGTGATATCAAAAAAACTCCTTCGTTACCTCAAGGGGAGTAAGAATGTCACTTTACGATGATGCGTTCAAGATTGCACCGGCGCACACTTGCCAGGCACGATCTGCGGATATGCCGACGCATCCTTTGCCGACATAACTTTGAGTCCCACATCGACATCCCTCAGTCGGATACGTCTTCTTGCTCAGCTGCGCTGCTATCTCCTGGCACGTGAGCAGAACGTCTCTAATCGTTCTCAACGCAGCAGAAGCCAAGCTCTACAGTCTATCTAGCGCCACTCAGGAAGCCATCTATCTCTGCAAGGTATGCATTGAGCTAGAAATCCTACAGGATGGCCCGACCTTTATGTACGAGGATTGTCAAGCAGAAGTCGCTTTATCCAATGAAAACAGATTCCACAGTCGCAGCAAACACATGTCCCTGAGGTGGAGATATGTTGGTAGATATTTTCTGCTCACCTCGACCAGCACCGAGCTGTGTACCGTTCTGCAACACAATATTGGAATACCCACAGATGCCCATCATATTGCAACCAGCTCAGGAGCGGGACACCTCTTTGTCGATCTTTGTTCATGCCGGCTCGGAATACCGAACGGATCGCTACAGTGCTCACCCGTACATCGACATGTTTTAGTCATACACAATACCACTATTGTATGGCTGTCTCATGATCGATCTGATGTACGATCTGAACTACAAAGTGTTTGCTGGGAAAATTTAGTACTCACGGGTTTTACTCTTTTCCCACTTTCACCCATCCATCGACCGTGACATGATGATGATGATTGAGTTAGTCATGCAGAAATACCACTATGATTTAAGTGTCTATCGATCTGATGCGCAATCTAAACTACACATGTTCGTAAATTTGGTACTGACGGATTGCATTAATATGGGTTTTATTTTCCCCACCTCAAATTAACATGCAATCATCCTTTATCAACGACGCATAGGCATGCTTTTTATACACAAAATATTATCTCATGGGTTTTATTTTTCTTTAATCCCAAATTCGTATGAGATAAAACTGATAAATATGCAGATGAGTGATACAATTTCATAATAACCATTAGCACAATATCATCGCATAAGTTCTACTTTCCGTATCCCCAAATATGCATAACACATAAAGATCTGCTTGAGTGCAAACATCTCCATAATTATATCACGCAAGCTCTTTTCATCCTTAGTGAGGAGGAGTCTTTAAGTGTGTAACATGATTACAGACATAAATATCTAAATCTCATCTGTCCAATCAAATGAGTAAAAATGACTGTAACGTAAATTATACTGTAACGTAATTTATAATCCTTTCATAAATTGTAATTATCTTCAAGAGGAGAAGTGATTAAACCATATCTCTGATGCAGCAAAATTCAGGAGAATTCAGTTTTACTAAATACCATTTGATTGGATTCAGGAATCACAAATATATTTATATCTTATTTAAGAAGTTGACTAATTTAATTCATAGTAATTAGTCTGTCTTCCTTTGATCATAGAGTTTCACCAAGGCATCTGTTTGACTGCTGCAATTTAGAAAATCCATATAAAAGGAATGAGATATTTGGTATAATTCATTTTCCAAATTCCACGGTACGTTGCAGGTTTCCAAGATCCCTATAAAGATTACGTTGCAGGTTTCCAAGATCCCTATAAAGACATCATATAGGACCCTCAAATGTCTCATTGCTCTTTAATCAACCCAACACACCCCCCAGGTGTTTCCTCTGTGTGCATGTGTGCTGCAGACAAGACAGTATGTGTGTGTGCGTGTGTAAGCATGCAGTGTGTGCTTGAGTTTGTGTGTTCATGTGTGCTCTGCGCTTGATTGCTGCGATGGCCACCCCCCCCGCAGTCTGTGCGACACCCCACCCGCGAGCCCCACGAAGAAACTAGTAGTCACTAGGGTACATATTTGTGAGCACCGTTGATTCTCCACAGGATGTGCACATTTGCTTGTATATGTGTATGAACCGCAACGGTGATACTAGTATAGACTTGGAGCTCACCTTGATACTTTACAAGACTTCCATTTACTAACGACGTTTAAGTTTTATGATATACATCTACAAAGCGTATTACTGTACCATAGGCTATTAAAAACAAACGATCCTGATAAGCAAACGTATTTTGCACTTAGTAGGCATGCATGACTATTCAGGAGAGATTTTGGACAGAGAAGTAAGGGTGGGCAAACACATGTCTATAATCTATAAAAAACTACCCTCACATATATCGCAGATAGTTGATTCGATGAAACAGTGGCACACTGGTGGTCGACGGCCTTTTTTGGTAATCCTTTCCTTGTTTCTTTGTGTCTGCAAACCCATGTTGTAACACGCCAGGAACTCATGTGGACCATGACACACTTGCAGAAGTCCGAAGTCATTGTTTCTTGTATAGTAGCTGCAGACCGTAACCCCATACAGCTGTAATAACAGGCTGCAGATGGCTTATATTCAGTTCGCAAGCGAATCATCAATCAGTCAAAATATGATGGGTATCGCTTATCAACTTTTACCCTGGGCTACGGAAATTTGAGCCTAAACAAACAAAAAAGACGATTGCGAAGACAACCTCGCCGAGGCTGTTGGCCAACGTCTCTGGCTACACGGAGGGGTGGCTTCCAGGTCTTCCTGAAGCCGCGCGCTGACAGTGCAGTCTCGCTCAAGGTCCACAATGTCAAGCTATTCATAATATCTATGATATTTGATAAGTTTGTACAGGAAGTGGAGTTCGAGATTGACAGCTTTTGAGAGGGTCCAGCATGCACAGTGTGCGTTTGTTTATTGTATATAAACACCGGTGCGTTAATCCGGGCTATGAGTTTGATGACTCATAGTTAGCCACTATTGTGTCTGACTCTTCTTCATCTGTTTTAATTCACATTGTCAATCTCGAACTCCACTTCCTGTACAAACTTCAAATATCATAGATATTATGAATAGCTTGACACGCAAACGGGGTGCCCAGCTGTTTTCTTGCAACAAATTCCAAAGTATCCTTTTTTCCTTTGTTCCATTCTGTTGGGACTTTGTTTAATAAATAACAAAAAACTTCAAAACTTCCACCTGGACTCTGAATCTTCAAGTAAAGGGCCCAGAAATGTGGAGAACCAGCCTCTGCCGTCTCCGGGTTTGAAATCATGTCGTGTTGTTCGGTGTCTTAAACGACTATTCGTAGGGGACTATCGACTCGGAGATTCAGGCACTTCGCGGTGAGCTGAAGAAAGGACATATATAATTTAAAAAGCTGATGCGACGGACACAACACAATTTACATGGTCCAAGAGAGTCCCTGGTATCTCAAATGACAACGTCATGTTGTCTTCCCCAAAGAAAGAAAGCAAGACCAAAGAATCAGTTCGTGCGAAAGCAGTTGTCAAGGAGGAGTTGATGAGAAAATGGTTGTATTATTTGCCGTATCAGTTCTCGAGATTCGAATCCGCATATCTAGTTCAATCACATGTACATGTATCACAGACATGTTGTAAGCATTATCATTTCAAAACAAGAAAGTTCCAGCTGCAATGATTTATGCAATTACTATATTATTCCTTTGAGAACGGTAATAAAAGACAGGTCGAAATGAAACTATTTCTCTGAAAGCGACTATACATGCAATCAATAATGTCTTCAATGAAAAAGTTGGTGAGAAAGTCTTTTTCTAGTCGTGTTTTCTCCCCCAAAGAAAAGAAAGAAAGAAAGACCAGAGAATGGGTTCGTGCGACAGCAGGTGTCACGGAGGAGTTGATGCGGAAAAATCATGAATGTCTACGATGCAGCAATTGATGAGGAAAAAAATCTCGGAACGATACTTGGCAGTGTGAGACACCAGCCACAACACGCGAATCTCTCTCTCTCTGTCCTTTCCTCTTACTCTCTCTCGCTCAATCGCTCACCCGCTTTCTGGTTCTATATGGGAGATGCTCTCTGTCTTTTTCACAGTCGATTTCTTGTAGTCGCTCTCGCTTATATTCGCTGGAGGTCGAGGTTGAGAAGCGACCGTGACTTGGAAATCAGAAGAAGTGCGCATAATTTTTCGTGATGCACGATTGCACCCAAGGCTTGGGCCAGTTTGTTGATCTCTGGCATGAAAGGTTTAGGCTAGTTGTTCATATCCGACATCAGAACTGCCTCGTTCCAAAGTTTGGCACTCTGTTTTTAGTATTGTTGCACAAATGAGATGTGTGTGTGCGTCGGTGTGTATGTAGATGTGCATGTGCACCTTGTGTGTGCACGTGCGTGTTTTGATGTGTGCGTGTGAGTGCACGCACGTA
>Ga0105055_10009156_pt1 | contig 12702 bp, 10 predicted proteins | sample BON03_FD_78090 | JGI IMG/M metagenome (GOLD analysis project Ga0105055, IMG submission 78090) | Freshwater microbial communities from Lake Bonney liftoff mats and glacier meltwater in Antarctica - BON-03 | ecosystem: Environmental > Aquatic > Freshwater > Ice > Glacier meltwater | place: Lake...
ATTGTTTGATAACGTTACGGGCCACCCAACCTAGCCCATAAGATGTGACAAAATTGGCAACGCCGCGAATTAAGAATAATCCAATAAGTGCCAAGGGAATGAACTTAATCGTCTCGGCATCTTTATTAACAAAACTACCATCCATCAATGGTTTCATCATGGCTGCCAAACCTGTTTCGGTACCGGCATAGATTGCCATAGCAAAAACGGCGGCTGTAAAGGCCAGCCAATATGGCCTCACATAGTTTAATAAACGTCCATAAACCTCGGCGGCGCTGATGTTTCTAGTATTATTAATCATGGTTTATTGCGTAGCTTTTTGTCGTGTCGCAAGTGTCAATCTGCTATACCCCAATTGTTGTGCACTATCCATTGCGGTAACAATATTTTGGTAGTCTGCTTTGGCATCAGCAGTAATAATAATATGTGGATCGGTATTTTCCCCAACTGCGAGTTTAAGCTGCGCAGATAACTCCGCTTTATTTGGTGTTGCTAACGTAATATTGTTGACGGTAAATTGACCATCGGCGTTGATAATGATGTCGACAGGCTTTTCTTGTTCTACTAGGGCTTGACCCGTGGCCTCAGGTAAATCGACTTTAAGCGAACTTTCGCGGATGAAACTAGTGGAAACCATGAAAAATAATAACAATAGAAATACCACATCAATCATCGGCGTCAGATTAACATCGGGATCATCTGATTTTTGTGGTGATAGATTCACTTATCTTGTTCCTCATCAATATTAAACTCACGATCACCATGCAAAATTTCAATTAATTTAATCGCTTCTTGTTCCATATCAACCACTAATGAACTTATTTTACCTCGAAAATAGCGGTAAAAAATAAGACTTGGAATGGCGACGATCAAACCTGTCGCCGTCGTAATCAATGCAACTGAAATACCGCCTGCTAATGTTTCCGGATTACCTACGCCTTCCGTGGTGATAACCGCAAATACTTGGATCATGCCGAAGACGGTACCGAGCAGCCCTAATAGCGGTGAGATTGCGGCAATGGTACCTAGAGTGTTGAGATTACGTTCTAAAGATAAAGTGACATGGCGACCAATATCTTCGATACATTCTTTAGTTATTTCGCGGGAATGGTTACGGTTAATTAAGCCTACTGCTAAAATTCGACCCAAGGGTGAATTTATTTGTAAGGCTTTAATACGATTTTCATCAACCTGTTTAAAGCGTAACCATTGCCAAATTTGAGTCATCAATTCTGGTGGGGCAATACGTTTGGTTTGAAGACTCCAAAATCGCTCAGCAATAATGCCGATCGCAATAATAGAGCAGGCAAACAGGGGTATCATCAGCCAGCCACCAGATTTAAATATCTCTAACATGATGTCAATCTCAATTTTAAAAAAACTGCCGCTATCATACGTTAATGGTGGTCGTTAGTCAGTATTCTCAGCAGACCAAATAGTTTTAGCCCACTGGCGATAGAGGCGAGGTGCTGACATTACATCAATGCCTATTTTAAATTGAATAGCACCATGATCGGCACTATTGTATTGGCTGATATGTCGCTGTTGATAACGATCGGTGATCGTTTTCGCCGGAAAATGATAGCGGTTATGATAGCCAACAGGAAATAAAACAATTTCTGGTTGAACGTTATCTATGAACTGAGTGCTAGATGACGTTTTACTGCCATGATGCGGTGCAACCAGTACCGTGGCGTGTAGAGTATTACCATATCTTAGAATTAGCTGCTGTTCGGCCTGTATTTCGATATCACCAGTTAATAAAACACTGCCCGCGGTATTACTGACTTTTAGTACACAAGATAGATTGTTTCTACTACCATTATCTTTCTCGTAAGGGTGGATTATAGAGAAATAAACTTGATTCCATTGCCAAGATTGACCCGCTAGACAAGGTAAGGCATCGGGCAAAATATTATTAGGCATACTGGTTAATAAGGTATCTACGGCGATATTTTGCATTAATGGTTTTGCACCACCGATGTGATCATTGTCGGCATGACTAATAACTAGGGTGTCGATTCGCTTAATACCTTGTTGTTGTAAAAATGGCAGAACAATCGCTGCGCCGGCATTAAAACTATCACTATATTTTGGGCCAGCATCAAACACGAGGGTGTGCTCTTTAGTTTGTATAACCGCAGCTAGCCCTTGACCTACATCCAATAATGTAAACCAAAACTCACCTTGCTCAGGGCGAGCAGAATGAAATAACAGCAAGGGCGACAGACCTATTACTCCTAACCATTTTGCAGGAAACCCGCGAGGTGATAAGAATAATAAAGTGCCAATTATGACCGCTAGGTAATAAAAAAAAGGTAGGTGAGCGACTGTCCAATATGAAAATGGTAAGTCAGCAAGATAATCAAGTAATGGCCAGAAAAGGGTTAGTAAATGGTCAGCTAAATGAAGTAAGCCTGAACCTATTGGTTCAAATAACCATAACATTAGACTTGCCAACAATAACAGTGGCACGATAATTAAACTGATAAACGGAACGGCAATGATATTGGCAATAGGCGCGATCAGCGAGGTTTGCATAAAAAATAACAGCAATAAGGGTGTAAGACCAAAGGCAATCAAAGTATGGATTTTTAACCATTGCCAACGTGGTGATGGAAATCTATTCTGGCTAGTGAATAGAATGATGGCAACCGCCGAAAAAGACAGCCAAAATCCTGCGGATAACACAGCAAAGGGATCCCAAATCAATACCAGTAATAAACTGAATGCTAGGACATACGATGGCGCCACTGGTCGACGAACCAACATTGCAATCATTACCGTAGCGACCATAATGAGCGCACGCTGAGTCGGAATAGCGAACCCTGCCAACGCAGCATAAAATAAGGCGGCAAAAAAACCTACGATTGCCGCGGCTTCTGTCGCAGGTATTAACAATAGATTTTTAGCACGACGTGACCATAACCATCGCATACTGAAAAAGCCAATGGCTGCTGATAAGCCGATATGTAGCCCTGAAATTGCTAGTAAATGATTAGTGCCAGAAAACCGCAAAATTTGCCATTGAGATCGACTGATATTGTCGCGAATACCGGTTGTTAATCCCTGAATTAAACCTAATTGTGGGCTGTCTTGAAGATGGTTACTTAATTTGGCCAATAGTGTCTGACGCAAGGCATTGATAGAATAAAAGGGTGCAGCAGCAAGCCGTCTATTGTCCTTATGATTACGAACATAGCCTCTAGCATCAATCCTTTGCTGAAATAGCCAACCTTCATAATCAAAACTAGCTGGATTTGCCATGCCGTGAATTTGCTTTAGTCTAACTGTTAACTGCCAGCGTTCACCCGCACCAAATGTTAGGGGCAAAGGTTTATACCAGTTTAGAAGGATTTTGCGAGGAAGAGTAACATCGATCATTTTATCAGGTTTAAATTCAAAGCGGATTGATTGACCATTATGCTTGGGTACATTCGCAATAATGCCAGTGATGATAAGGTCTTTACCGTCTAATTCTGGTAACAGTCGGTCATTGAGTACGTTATTAGCCTGTATCAATACCCACAAGCCACCCAGTAATACATAGGCTAACAATCGAGTTTTAGCGAAGATGAATAGGGTGATTGCCGAAACGATCATCACCCACAACCATAATGAATGAGGTAAACTGGGCAATTGTAAAAACAACAAGCAACCCAACATAAATGAAATGGCAGTTTTAATCATATATCCCTATAATGACGGCCGACTTAATCGTAATATGAGACATTATGCCTCGTAAATTCCTTAAACGCTTTTTGCCTGATCATAAAACAATGCAGCAGCATCCGCATCTGCAAAAGTTTGGTCAACGTCTCGCCGACCCCAAACTATGGTATTTAAATCGGCGATCCATCGCAGGTGGTGCTGCACTAGGCTTATTCGTTGGTTTTATGCCCGTGTTAGGGCAAATGTTTGTAGCCGTAGCATTAGCGATTTTTTTCCGCGTTAATCTGCCTATTGCTGCGATGGGTGTATGGATTACCAATCCATTGACATTCGCCCCCATTTATTTTTTTAATTATAAACTGGGCGCATGGGTACTCGATGTTCCCTTAGGACAATATGCTTTCACTATGACATGGCAATGGTTCACCCATGAGTTTTTAGCTATTTGGCAACCCTTGTTACTGGGTAGTTTCATTTGTGGTGTAACTGCGGGTTTGTTAGCTATTTTATTTGTTCGACTACTTTGGCGTATTATGGTGATACGTAGCTGGCTGCAAAGAAAAAAAAAACCCACACTTAATGACTAAGATTGCCATCTAATAAAGTAAATGTTTTATCCATGCGACCTGCAAGCTCATTGTCATGAGTCACTATCACTAGTGCCGTGCCAAGTGACTCATTCAATTCCAAGATTAAATCAAAAATTGCCTGTGCTGTGCGATGATCTAAATTGCCGGTAGGTTCATCAGCCAACAAACAGTCAGGCTTAGTGATTAAAGCACGCGCTAAGGCAGCACGTTGACGTTCGCCACCTGATAATTCACTAGGCTTATGACCAAGGCGATGGCCTAGACCTACCGTGATGAGTAGCTCTTCAGCCTGATGCTGTGCCTGTTTCGAGGACATGCCACCGATAACGAGCGGAATAGCGACATTTTCGACAGCCGTAAACTCAGGTAATAAATGATGAAACTGGTAAACAAACCCTAAACTCTGATTGCGAAGTTTACTTAAGCTGTTGACAGATAGTGCATTAATGTCTTGACCATGAATTTCTACCTTACCACTGCTGGGTTCATCTAATCCACCCAGTAAATGCAAAAGAGTACTTTTTCCTGAGCCAGAACTGCCCACTATTGCGATTTTATCGCCTTTTGTGATGCTTAGATTGATGTCGTTAAGTACCTCAGTATCTAAGCCACCATCAGTAAAACGCTTAGTAAGTTGACTGCATTGAATAACTGCTGGTTTAGTCATAACGTAGTGCCTCAGCTGGGCGTATTTGAGCTGCACGCCATGAAGGATAAATAGTAGAGAGTAATGACAGTACAAATGCAGTCAAGCCTATTACGGAGACATCATTCCATTGTAGATCAGAGGGTAAACTGCTGATGTAATAGACATCGGCGGGCAAAAATTGATAGCCTAATAGTTTTTCTACACCAGCAATAATCGATTCGACATTAAGTGCCAATGTGACTCCACCTAAGACGCCTAATAGCGTTCCAAACAAACCGATTAATGTGCCCTGTACCATAAAAATAGTCATAATATTTTTGGGTGTCATGCCTAAGGTTCTTAATATCGCGATATCGGATTGTTTATCAGTGACCATCATGATCAAGGTCGAAACAATATTGAATGCTGCCACCGCTACAATCAGCAGTAAAATGACGAACATTACAATTTTTTCAGTTTTTAGTGCGCGGAAAAAGTTAGCATGCTGATAAGTCCAATCTGCCGCACGATAATTTGCAGGTAAGGTCATCATTAAATCGCGAGTAATACTCGGAGCCTGATAAACATCATCTAATTTGAGACGTAATCCGGTTACTGCGTTAGGTATACGAAATAACTTAGCGGCATCCTCAATATTCATAACCGCTAAAGCGCTATCATATTCATACATGCCAATTTCAAATATGCCGACAACATCAAGTCGTTTAAGACGAGGGATGATACCCGCTGGTGTTGGGCTTACATCGGGGGTGATTAAGGTTATCTTATCGCCTGTAGCTACGCCCATAGCAATCGCTAGATCTTTACCGAGAATAATGCCAAAACTGCCAGGGCTTAGCGCAGAAAATTGTCCTTGAACGATTTTGTCACCAATAGTTGAAACACGACCTTCTAAATTAGGATCAATACCGCGGATTTGTGTGCCACGAACGTGGCTGCCTTGACTCAGCATTGCTTGGCCTTCCACAAATGGCGCAGAATCAACAACGTGAGGTTTATCCATAATTAAGCCTTGCAGACTTTGCCAGTCTTGGAGTGTGCCATTGGCACCTGTAATAAAGGCGTGTGACGTCATGCCCAAGATACGAGTACGTAATTCTTTTTCAAAACCATTCATCACCGACAACACCGTGATTAATGCTGCTACACCTAGAGCAACACCAAGCATGGATGATAGTGATATGAATGAAATGAAGTGATCACGACGTTTGGCGCGGGTATACCGCAAACCGATATAGACACTTAAAGGTTTAAACATGGCGTTTTAATTACTACTTTTGTGAAGAAGTGAGGCCTCACGCTCGAAAGCATGAGCTTATCTTAGAGGCTTAGCCTATTGAGCATAAACTGTTCTTGTGCCGCTTTCGCTACCTAATAACAATACATCGGCAGGGCGCATTGCAAATAAACCGTTGGAAACTACACCGACGATATTATTCAATTCCTTTTCTAGTTTAATTGGCTCCATGATCTCCCAGCCATGAACATCTAAAATGACATTACTGTTATCGGTGATAAAGCCTTCGCGGTAAACAGGTTGACCACCCATCTTGACAATTTCACGCGCCACATAACTACGTGCCATGGGCACTACTTCAACTGGCAAAGGAAAGGTACCTAAAATATCAACTAACTTGCTTTCATCTGCGATACAGACAAATTTATCACTAGCGGCTGCGATGATTTTTTCGCGTGTTAATGCACCCCCCCCCCCTTTAATTAATTGCAAATTGTGGTTCGATTCATCGGCACCATCAACGTAAATCGCGATTTGACCCACTGAATTTAAATCAAATACTTGAATGCCATGAGTTTCTAAGCGTTGAGTTGAAACGATAGAGCTAGAAACCGCACCTTCAATTTTATGTTTAATAGTCGCTAAGGCATCAATAAAATGATTAACCGTTGAACCTGTGCCTACACCCACGATGCCGTTAGTATCAATGTGTGCCAGTGCAGCATAAGCGGCTTGTTTCTTCATTTCATCAGCAGTCATTACGTGTTCCTTAATAATTGAATGGATATTTAATAGTGCTAATTATAGAGATAAAACATCGGCAAGGGTAAAACAATCGAAAGCGAGAGAAGGGTGCAGCCCTACACCAAAATCACATGCTGTTAGAAGCATCAAGGGGTCAGCCAGCTTGATTATTGTACTCTGAGCTTTTCCTGTCACCACGATGAGTATCCTCTTCCGACTCAAAAATATCTTGTCGGCTATTGCCTCGATGCATAATATGCAAGGGCTGATTGGGGATAACTATTTTAAGTAATCTGTAATCTGGCTATATTGAAGCTATAGAATGACTAAGTTTAAATATCAAGCTGGCTGACCCCTTGATATTCAGAAAGTAGTTTAAGTTGATTCGGCGCTAATCTCCAGCAACGCTTGTACCAAATCATCGGGTTCTTGAGCGCCAGAGATGAGGTACTTGTTGTTGATAATGAACGCGGGCACGGAAGTAACACCCGCCTGCTGGTAAGTGACTTCGTCTTCTCGCACCGCAGCAGCGTATTGATCCGATTCTAGTACCAGCTTGGCTTTTACTGGGTCCAGCCCCAGAACTTCCACACAGCTTAATAGAACACTTTGGTCTGAGACATCCATCGCCTTGCCAAAATACGCTTCGAACAGTGCTTGTTTCATGGTGGTTTGCTGGCCTTGCTCACCAGTCCATTTGACCAAACGGTGGGCGTCGAAGGTATTGCAGGTAAGTCGCTCCTGTAGTTTATCGAAGTTGAGGCCAAGATCTTTGGCAACCGTCATCATATGACTTTGATTTGCGCGCATCTCTTCCTCGCTCCGCCCGTACTTTTTAGCCAGAGCTGGTAAGATCGATTCACCCTTACCGTTATGGTCAGGATCAAGTTCAAATGCATGCCACTGAACCGTGAACTCATACTCTGGTCCTAACTGCTCCATGGCCCGCTCGAGTCTGGCATAACCGATGGCACACCATGGGCAGGCGATATCGGAAACAATATTTATTTGCATTTTATTCATAGGATATCAAGGGATATCGAGGGGACATTCAGCTTGATTATCGTACTCTGATCTTTTTCTATCACCACGATGAGTGTCCTCTTTTAGAAGCGTATCCTCTTCCGACTCAAAAATATCTTGTCGGCTATTGCCTCGATACATAATATGCAAGGGCTGATTGGGGATAACTATTTTAAGTAATCTGTAATCTGGCTATATTGAAACTATAGAATGACTAAGTTTAAATATCAAGCTGGCTGACCCCTTGATACCTTGAGAAGGTTTTAGATTTGGCTCCGATCCGGTCGAAAAATACTTAAGCGTAGTTAAGTAAACGGTCGAAAGACTAAATTGTTAGAGATAAATCATTAGTAATGGTAACGTAGGCGTTATATTTGTTATTTAACGAAAAGAAACGTCTGAGTCATGCTGACTGAATATGTCGAAAAAATCCTGAAAGCGCGCGTGTACGATGTGGCCATTGAAACGCCGCTCGATATCATGCCGCGATTATCTAAAAAAACTAATAATACCGTGTTGTTAAAACGCGAAGATTTACAACCAGTATTTTCATTCAAATTGCGTGGCGCATATAATCGTATGAGTCAATTGTCCACGGAAGAACGCGTGCAAGGCGTAGTGGCCGCATCCGCAGGTAATCATGCGCAAGGCGTTGCGCTATCAGCAGAAAAAATGGGCATCTCAGCACTCATTGTGATGCCCAAAACAACACCACCGATTAAAATTGAAGCGGTGCGATCGTATGGTGCTAAGATCATTCTGCATGGCAATAGTTATGATGAGGCCTGCGCTTATGCCATAACGATAGCTAAGGAACAAGGTCGCACCTTCATACATCCTTATGATGATCCTGAAGTGATTGCAGGCCAAGGTACTATCGCCATGGAAATTATGCGACAACATCCTGACCCTATACATGCGATTTTTGTACCGGTTGGTGGTGGAGGTCTAATTGCGGGGATCGCCGCTTATATAAAGGCGTTCTGGCCTGAAATAAAAATTATCGCCGTTGAACCTGCTGATGCGGCGAGTTTAAAAGCAGCATTAGATGCCGATGAGCGCGTGGTGCTTGACCAAGTTGGTTTGTTTGCTGATGGCACTGCTGTACGGCAGGTTGGGGTCGAACCTTTCAGAATTGCTCGTGAAACCGTAGATGAAGTGATCTTAGTAGACAGCGATGAGCTATGTGCTGCGATCATGGATATTTTTGATGATACACGCTCGATTGCTGAGCCTTCGGGGGCACTTGCTGTTGCCGGAGCTAAAAAATATATTGCCCGTGAAAAACTGAAGAATGAACATATTGTAGTGATTGATAGTGGCGCGAATATCAATTTTGATCGCCTACGCCATGTGGCAGAAAGAGCCGAATTAGGCGAGCGACGTGAAGTATTGTTTGCAGCCACAATTGATGAACAGCCAGGTAGTTTTCAACTATTTTGCCAAACATTATCAGACCGGGGCATAACAGAGTTTAACTATCGCTATGCAGATATGCAGCAAGCACAAGTATTTGTGGGTGTGAGATTAACGGGCGGGGATAGCGAACGTCAGGCCTTGTTTGCTAGTCTTGATAAGGCTGGTTATCAATGGACCGATTTCAGTGACAATGAAATGGCAAAACTGCATGTTCGATACATGGTAGGTGGTCATGCGCCGCAAGTTGAAAATGAACGACTATTTCGATTTGAATTCCCAGAACGTCCTGGCGCCTTATTACGATTTTTAACGCGCATAGGCCAACGTTGGAATATTAGCTTATTTCATTATCGTAATCATGGTGCCGCTTATGGTCGTGTTTTGGTTGGCGTGCAAGTTCCTGATAATGAACAAGCCGACTTCCAAGGATTTTTAGATGCACTCGGTTATCAATATTGGCAAGAATCCGATAACCCAGCTTACGATTTGTTTTTAAAATAGTATAGGGAAAAAGCGTCTTTTTGGTGTTTCGTGTTTGTGAATGACTGCTTATTCATTGACTTAGTTTTAGATGATATTTTTCGCTTGCGTAAAATATTAAGGGCTGTATAATTTCATCGCTTAACGGCAGGCGCGTAGCTCAGTTGGTTAGAGCACTACCTTGACATGGTAGGGGTCGGTGGTTCGAATCCACTCGTGCCTACCAGTTAATCCTATACAATTTAGGTTAACTGGTTTCCGAAAGATGTCAAAAAAAACAGTTTGGAAAAACGACTACCTTAAATTTGGTATCTCAACTGTTGTTTAATGTATACCCATCCCGGTCACTTATCGCTAGTATTACAACACAATGTTTGGTTCTGTTTAATGTTCCAACTTGTTTGCTGATAAAAATACCTCGCTAAACTTAAAAGTCCCATGAAATCTAGATGGATTATCAATCCATTATCCATTCATATTGCCATACCTTAATTTAATCCGACCCCCACTCCCTTTGCCAGAAACTGCATGTATTTTTCACTTTATGATTGGTAAATTTTCAACATTAATTGAAGTTTTTTATTTTAAAAAGTGAGAATCGTTCTAGCTCCGAAAATAAATAGCTCACTAGTACTAAAGTACAATATCTAATTAATCTCATTACGTTAAAGTAGTTATCCAGTAGAGGTAGAAATAACCTCGCGATTGACTAATTTTTAAATGTTTATAGGGAATAAAAATCATGGCTACAGAAATCGGTTTCATCAAAGAACTTGTCGGTTCAGCAATTGCCACAGCTGCTGATGGCTCACAACGAACATTACAAGTAGGTGATAAACTATTTGCCGATGAAATTGTTAGTACAGGCGCTGCAAGTGCAGTTGAGATTGAATTTGCTGATGGTAGCATCATGGATCTTGGCAGAAACTCACAAGCAGTGCTCGATAATGAAGTGTTTGACCCACAACAAGCCGCGCAAGCACCAACTCAAGTGCCAGATGATGTTGAAGCATTACAACAAGCCTTACTAGACGGCACAGACCCAACACTAGTTGGTGAAGCGACTGCGGCAGGTGCTGGAACACAAGCTGGTGGTAATGAAGGTCACACGACGGTCACTGTAGCATTTTTGGCGCCAACAGTTGACGTTGTGAGCGGATTTGAAACAACAGGCCCTAGCCTGGTTCAACCTGAAATCGTTACCGAAGATGTGCTTGATGATGTACCTGTAGCAATTGATGACGGCATTGCCGGAGAAGCAGGCCTATTAGATGCTTCAAAGACTGTTTTTGAAGATCAAGCTGATTTCAATAGTTCAGCAGGAACAGGCCTAGGTTTTATTAATAGCCGTGGCGAATTTGTTCCACAACAAACAACAACAGGAAATATCCTTGCCAATGATAGCTTTGGTGCAAATGGTCCAGGCGGATTAGTTTCTGTTACCTATACAGGATCAAGTGCAGGCGTTACAGGCACATTAATTGGCGGTGTTGCCACATTACAAATGGCTGATCCCAACTCTCCAGAAACAGGTCTAATCTGGACTTTAACCGTCGAGCCAAATGGTGATTACACATTTACATTGAACAAACCATACGTTCATAGTGGTGAAGGTGAAGATATTGCTCAAGAATTATTCCAATATACAATTCAAGATGCCGATGGTGATACCGCCTCAGCAACATTAACGTTTAATATTGTTGATGATGTACCGCACATTGATGACTATAGTCAGCCATCAGAAGGCCAAGAATCGATATCATCTACACCAACAGCATTCGTTGATGAAGACGATATTATAGACAGCGGCAATGCTGATTCTGCGAATGGCGATGACAATGGTAACTCATACGTCAATCTACCCATTAACTTTGGTGCAGACGGTTCAGCAGCTACCGGTGCAGTTATCTTAAGTGCAGCAGGTATTGTTGATCAAAATGGCAACCCGCTGACATCGAATGATGTTGAGCTGACTTATACCTGGGATGCTGATAGCGGCACTTTGACAGGTATGGCGGGTGAAACAACCGTTTTAACGATGACCGTTGAACATAATTCTGGCTCTGATTCATATGGTGTCCAGGTTAACTTATTAGCTAATCTAGATCATCCAATCAGTGGCACAGAAGATAATCTTGTTATCAATATTGCTTATACAGCGACAGACTTTGATGGTGACACAGTTGATGGTAGCTTTGCTGTGGATATTGACGATGATATGCCCGTTAATCTTGATCAAGAAAACAGCATCAAAGTTGGTGGTGTACAAGAAGATGCGTTACAAGGTGGAAATACAGAAGAACTTGACTGGACACAACATACAAGCACAACAATTACCGCAGCAGAGATAGCACAACTAGTCAGTGCTGGCGCTGATGCACCTGTGACAATTAGTCTAAATACATCAGCAACTTTTGAAGGTGCAGATACCGGTTTAACGCAAAATGGTCTAACGATACATTGGCACGTAAACGGTAGTTCGTTGGAAGGTATTACTTATGGTACTGGAGATGGTATAGATAACACCATCTTCACCTTAACGCCAAAAGAAAATGGCGACTTCACATTTACATTGTTAGATAACATTGACCATGATAATGATGGTGATTTAACAACGGGAACAAGTGATGGTTTTGTAGAAAAATTAAGTCTAGCGAATGTATTTGTTGCGACAGACAGTGATGGCGATTCTATCGTTGTTGACGCAGGTGCACATGTGACTATTCAAAATGACGTACCTACGATCGATAAATCATCGAGCTTATCATTAGCGGAAACGGATGTAGACAATAATGGTTTTGATGTTAAGAGTGTCACCTCGGCGTTGGGTCATATCAATGAAGGTGCTGATGGTGCTACCGTTACCAACATGAGTCTTGCGGCGACAG
>Ga0105055_10009157_pt1 | contig 12702 bp, 19 predicted proteins | sample BON03_FD_78090 | JGI IMG/M metagenome (GOLD analysis project Ga0105055, IMG submission 78090) | Freshwater microbial communities from Lake Bonney liftoff mats and glacier meltwater in Antarctica - BON-03 | ecosystem: Environmental > Aquatic > Freshwater > Ice > Glacier meltwater | place: Lake...
ATTCGCACTTAAAAATAATTTGTCAGGAACTGACAGAAAAAATCATGATGAGCTGCCCACGTTAGTGGGAGTTATGACTCATGAAGCCCATCCCATCGGCTATGCCGTGGGTGGGTAGTTCACTTATACTAAAACACTAATTATGGCAACATTATTCACATTCATCATCCTAGCATATGGTTGGACTAATATCATGGTATTCGGAACTAGTATCATCCAAATTTGGCGAGAGTTTTGGCAAAGAAAAAGCCCAAACTTCCTCGGTAAACTATTCAGTTGTCCGATGTGTTTGGGCACTTGGGTAGGGTTCCTATTATCGTTTATCTTTCAATCATTTGGTTGGGATACACCTATAAGTAATATTGGTGCTGGGGTTTCCAATCTTCCTGTTGACGTATTTATCGTAACTATATTCTTAGATGGTATTTTTACCTCTGGTGCTGTATGGATTCTACACAATTTAGAAGAAATGTTTGAGCGACTAGGGTCAGGTGAGTAAGTATAATTAAAAAATCGTAGATGTTAAAATCTATATACTATTCAAGAATGGTTCGAATATCGACCAGATTAAATATCAACACATTCAGGACATATTTCACCTTCAGCACAGTTACATTTTGGTGTATCGTGTGTTTCTACCACTACTGATACCTTCTTACCATTTTTAGGTGGTAAATCTATTTTTTGACCTTTATCCGTTGTGAATACCCTTACGTCAGTTTCAACTGGCTTAGTGTTAGGTTTTTTTGGTTCCATATTATCCATAGTCTCACCAGTTGGTGTGATTATGTTTTCTTCCTCTTCCTCATCATCTTCCTCATCAACACGACCTAGACTTATCGTAGGTGGTACTGAAACTTCTTTAAACGTGAAAGTTAGTTTCTCCAACTTGATAAGTGGTGTCTTATCGAAAAGGATATTCAATTCTTGAATCTTGCTTTGTAATAGGTTCCCCTTTACCTCTCGTTCCTTATTCAATTTAATGGCTTGCGTCATGAAATCCAATAGGTCATCTATAGATACCTTAACATTTTCAACACCATAAACCATATACTGACTTATCACATCAGTACTACTATTCAACATGGTTACCATGATTTTCTTTGACTCTGGTATACCCCACGTTGGTGGGAATGATATGTCTATTATTGGTCGTTCGCTATACCTAATAGTGGTAACGAATGGGCTTAACCCATCTAATTTCTCTTGTACTAACATTTTCTATTTTTACGTTAAAACTGTACCGCTTACGATACTCATTAATATGTAGGATATTGATAACCCAAGAAACAATAACCCCATTGGTTGTAAAATATATTTGGTGTTATTACCCTCTTCATTCGCTACGTATGCTTGAATGAGATTATAAGTATGTCTTAGGATATTTAATATTGACATGAAAAGTCCTATCAGTAAAAATTTACTTATTAGTGCTGCTATCATACTCCATTTTTTTTTCTATTCTTTCTTATTTTGTTAACCTTTCTATGCGTAAGAATATCTACCCTAACCTCGTGTGCTAAGACTTTTAGTTGTTGCATACCTACTGTTACTCTCTTACCCGTATCATCAAAACCCCTATTATAGAATTTTTCAACATCAGGTTCAATATCCTCGATGAACTTTTTTAATTTAAGCCACTTCTTCATTTACAATTTCCTCTTCATTTGGCTTTAATTCTCGCCATTTAGTTATCAACATATCAGATATAACAGATTCTTTTAATTTGATAATTATTTGGTCTGATATTTGATTAGTATCACCTTCTAGGTTAACCAACCTTTGAAGTTCCGTCTTATCTACCGTATTTATAGCTATTAGTTTAGTAAATACTACGTTCCACATGTTACTCATAATACAAGTATAATCACATTTTCTTATAAATCAAGCCTTTTTCCTGATTTTCCTTTAAGTGCCTCATCGAATAACCCATAAATATCCAAGAACCCATCCACATCCATCTGACTCTTAATACCATCATACGTGAATAGTTTATACCATAGATTTAGAGCGTGAAGTACTGGGGCACCACTTTTAGACTTATCAGTAAAAGTGTAAAATGATTTGGTTGTAACCTCTTTGAAGTATTCTCTCACCTTATTATCATCATAGAAGTTGATACCTTCTTTATTAAAGTCTAGAATAGTTTGATTCCAGCACCACCTAAAGTGGTTGTCTCGTTGTTGGGTTTTGGTGAATATATTACTCTCTATAGCCCCCAAATAGGTGTTAACGGTTCGTAACATAAAAGTATTGATAAGGTCACCAAATAGTTTAGTTTTCTCATATGTAACACCCTTACTATTAAATACCGTTTGTATAACTTGGGGTGCCAATGGAGTTTTGACATAATTGATGAATTCGGGGCTTCTACTCATATATATGTGAATAATACACAAAAGTAGAATAAAGTGAATAGCTATTAAAGATTTAATAACATCTTTACTAACCTATCATCTGGATAGCAATCTGTTTTGTCTCTTCTGACGTTGGTGTGGGTTAGTATACCCTTGATTTTACCATCATATGCGGGTTTCTGGAAAGCGAATGCTTCAAACTTATCCATACTCAGTAACATCTGTTGTAACCCTAAATGTATATCAATTTGTGGATGTCGCCTTTTAATCTCCAATATTAATAATCGTAATGATTCTATTTGTGCATCTGTATATTTGTGATAATAGTAGAACCCGTTGAATTTTTTGGTCAATTTCGCCACCTGTTCTTTAGGTACCTTAATATCAATGTAATTATAATAATCGTCACCATCCTTATATAAATATCCCCAGTTATTCAATTCTATACCAATTGAATGTGTATGCATATGATGACTACCAACTTTACCTAAATGCCAAGCATAGTATTTATCTGGGAAACATTCCACAACAGTACCATTATGCTCGTTATCACCCTTAATAGATATCCCACCAATACAATATTGGGTGGCTATTCTACCTCTAGTATCTAAGTTCCAATTTTTAATTGTTTTGAATGGGTCTGACCTACCTGCCGTATGATGAATGAATATGGTATCCTTTTGTGTCGTTCCAGCGTCTGTAACGTATTCATCGGTGTCCAAGTACATTCTATGTACGTTAAGCCCCTCAGTGGTCGTATACGTACCTCTATCGTCCAGTATACCATCGTTATCTATGAAGGTTCCATCGGATATGTCAGATGTGAACGCAATCATGGCTGCATAGGTCTTATTACCTACAATACCATCGGCTAGTAATCCTCTACTCTTTTGGAATTTAATTACGGCAGCTTCAGTCATCTTACCGAATTCACCATCCTTCTTAAGACCTAAAAGTCCTTGAATCTCCTTTACAGATGCTCCACTATCACCTTTAGCTATTCTCATTACCCTTTTTCTTCATCTTACCAATCATTATGGAATCTGGCGCATCACTTATTATCATTAGGTCACCATCGTTATAGGTATTCTTAGCTTGGTGGTCATCCCAACCATCACTTTTTTTTTGTCCAGCCTTAGTAGCAAAATTATACTTGGATAGTACCGATTCCACCACACTTTTTTTACCTCTATTGAATCTCAGAAATATTGATGCATATAGGGCATGGGTTTCACCACCCCATACGATACCTAAAAGCTTCTCATTTTCAGCTACCGCTTTCATAACCATATCATCCTGACTTTCACCAACTAACTTTACTTGAAATCAGTTCGCTTCTAATTTAGGTTTTAGTGCTGTTATAGCGAAATCTTTAAGGTCACCACTAATAGCTTCCGTTAATAACCCCTTAGACTCAAGGTAACGTTGTTCAGCCAACATGTTGGCTCTTTGAATATTCTTCGATTTATCTCGCCTTCTCATTATCTTTGGTTATTAGTTGCATTACCAGTCTTTGGGGTTGTTGGTGAACGTTCTTCCAGCCCACCAATACCTAACTTCGCTTTAATATCACCCCAGAATGTTGTTATAAAGGTACTTGCTGCGGCTGCTGGCATCATACCCATAATTAATGTTACCAAATTCTTTGGGATTGACTCACCACCTACATTTACCATACCACCACCTTTAACCCATGCCGCACCAGCTTCAATCATATTCATGATTATGGTTGGGTCAACATCTTCGGTTATAGCTCCTTCAGTTGGTTGTGGTTTATCCTTTTCTTGCGCTATCGCTGGTGGTACTGGGTTATTGACGGCTGCTATTCTAGCTCTATTTTCTGTAACGGCTTCATCAGCTTCCACTGGTTCCTTATCTTCATCGGAGAAAGTCCCATCTTTATGTACATCCATAAATGGTGAAATACCGTTATGACCAAAGATATCAACATCTTCAGTTATTTCACTACTAGCCAAATAACGTTGTTCAACCAATATATTAGCTTTCTCAATATTTCTAAGTTTATCTCGTTTTCTCATGATTTATCAGTCTTACCTATTTCAGCGTGGTTACCCCGTTTGGGTCGCACCTCTAGTACCATCAGAAAACCCTTCTTGTTTTATATAACCAGCAATTTCACTCAATGCGGCAAAAATCTCACCACCTTGTTGCGAGTTACGTTTAGCGAAATCAGTGATAATCAATTTAAGTTCATCTAACGATTTAGCGTAATATGGGGGTTCTTGTCCTGGACGTCCTTCTTGAATCAAACTTTTTGATTCAAGGTCACTTTCTTCAATAATACCAGTCATCAATACTTTTGACTTAGTTAACATAGTTTTGAATACATCACTTTCAGCCAATCGTTGCTTTGGTGTTGGGATACCTAGGTCTGATTTGAACCCCATAAGAGTTTCCATCCTAGCTTTATCAGATTCAACCAAAGTTTTGTCATATGCTTTAAGTGTGATGGCTCTACCTTCATTAAGGTTACCTTCCCATCTGAAACGGTAATTCTCGTTACCATCAGTCATTTCAAATATCTTACTATTTACCTTATAACTTTCTGGGATAAAAGCTAACGCATTCTCAAGACCACCGATAGTATTCTTGAATTTCAATCTTTTGATTTTCTTAGTCTCCATAATTGTATTTTTTTCTTCTTTTTTAGATTCTACTGCCACCTTCTTTTTGGTGATAGCTGGTTTGTTAGCGCTCTTAGTACCGTTAACGCCAACATTGTTTAATTCAATATCATCACCAAATTGTGTCATAGTTGGTGTAGCAGCATCCCTTTTTTCTTTAGAGGATTTAATCTTACTAACCAAATTTTTACCGAATTCTGGGTCACCACCTTGACCTTTCTCCACAACGTTAGCCCATTCTGGATTATTACCCATTCTAGTAGAGCCTTCAATACCCTCTCTAGCTCTGTCGGTGAAATTTTCATCTGGGTCATTCAAATATACTATCATCTCTTGACCATTCATAATTTCCATTTCATCATGGTAAACTTCTTGGCTATCGTTTGTGTAGTTGGTCATAACAGGTTTGATTGAGTCTTTACCACTTTTAGTAGTATCTTTCTCATAGTCACCCATTTTTTTCTCAACCTCTTTATAAGCGGCTTTGTTCTGTGACTTAGCTTGATTCAGTACCTTATCGGTTTGAACAATACCAGGAACAGATGCCTCTGTACGCAATTGAGCTAATATGTCTTTCTTATCCATTTAACTTGGTTTAACTATAAATATAGAAGTAATCATTAAAGTTTAGGTTATTCTCCTTTTTGGTTGGAAATAACCGACTTATTACCTGATTTTTTAATCTTAACCACACCAGAGTCCCCACTATTGCAGCCACCATTCTCAGCCTCCTTATTATTGTTAAGTTTAACACAATCATCAAACTCAACAAACCTACCATCAGGGTAAGCTGTGTCCATCATGTTACTCACTTCTCTTATATCTATAGGTTTACTACCCTCTTTACTAGTAAGAGTATTAGTATTATTAATATCGATATTAGTTTTCATATGTCCAGCTTTACTACCAATACCACCAGCACTAGCAAATGCGTTAGCATCAAATGCGCCAGTATTACCAGCCGCACCTGTAGCTTCCCCTTTCATTTGAGCTTGCTTCGTCAATACTTTACCAATAGTATCTAAGTTGGTATGGTATACTTGGTCTAAAACTCCTTTAGCTGGGGATATCTTCTCGAAGTTTCTGTTGAATCTCATAAAGGCTTTACCATCTGCTTCATTATATATGAATATTAAGTGGTTTTGAGTTAGGTTACCTTCAACATCGTTCAAGGTAATCATAAAATATGTATTACCCTTATCATCTACTTTCTTACCCCTAACATCATTAACGGTAAAATATTCTGTTCTAGTACCAACTTCAAGACCTTTAAGTTCTTGGAAGTTAGATGAAGCATCTGTTAATACACCATCACCCATTTGTGTGCTTGGAGATAACTCATCGTTGTAATCTTTACTTGGTTGCATTGTCATCGCCCCAGTAAATGAACCAGAAGAGGCAGCACCAGTCATTTCATCGGTTTGCCCATTACCTATACCATCATTATGCATCTTTGCACCACCCATTTCATCTGGCTTCACACTACCATAGGTATTATCCCATACAGCTTTTGCTGCATAACCCATAAGTTCTTTAGCTATCGGCTTAATTACTGACTTAATCTTTCTAATCTTCTCGTTATATGTTAGTTGATAGAATGTCATACCCAATAATCCCATATCACTTAATAGGGTAAACAACATACCTCTGGTGATACCCATCTTCTGAAAAATTGGTGATAACCCATTAGTCGTATCGTTATTTAGTTCAGCTAGTATAAATTCTACAACACCTTTAATCAACTCCAGAATTTCAACCGTAGGACCACCCTCATTAACAATCCCTTCAAATTGTATTTTAGGTTTTAGTCCAGTAAACTCTTTTTTAAAGTTATTATTAATATTATCATCCAAACTTTCTCGTATAACATTTAATTGACGTGCCGTTACCCTAATCACCTTCTTATGGGGTAGATTAGTCAACATGTTAGCCTGTGCTTCTGTGATTCGGATTTTCTTCATTATGTTGATTTGTTACTTAATCCTGATTTCCAAAAATTCCTCTTAACCCATAAAGCTTTGAAAAGTTGGGTAAGAACGTTCTTGGTTATTTGAACAACTTGGTCATCCATATCACGATTATTCAACTTTATTTGAACAATTTTGTTGATTTTATCTTCTAAATCTTGAGACGTTAGAATGTACTTCTTAACCTCAACTTTGTCTTTCTGACCCAGTTCTTCCAGTATCCAATCTTCCCTATTCTTGTCCATTGCTTAGTATTACTACCTTATAAATAGTTTACTTAGCTAAGAAAACCCCTATTAAAATTCCTAATCCGACACCACCACTAATACCACCACCTAGTGCCAACCCCTTCTTAATCTTCTCCTTCTTAATTAAGGTTTCAGCGTTATCAATCGTAAGGTCTTTAAAACCACCAATTTCCCTTATATTACCTATCAAGGCTTCCAATTTGAGCTTCTGCTCCTGATAGTTCTCACTTTGTAACTGTAATTCACCTATTTTTGATAGGTTGATAGTTATTGCTGTCCTCTGTATTGAATCCCTACTCTCATATTCGGGCATAATACTATCCACGATTAGTTCGTAATCTACTAAATCGGTCAATAATAACCTAGCATCTTCCACATGTAAGTGTAGAATCAGTTCACCAAGATTATTCACTGTACCTATAAGTGTCCCACGTGGGATACTATCAGCATAGGTATGAGGATTATTGGTTTCTCTTAACTCTCCGTTCGAAATACTTTGTGAACTCACCAATAATGGCATCATCAGAAAGGCTATCAATATAAGGATTTTTCCCATTGGTTGGTCTTTTAGCTTGTAATCGTTTTAATAATGCATCGCTTTCTTCAAGGTCTTTAACTGTTGCGATGTAATCCTTGTCTAACATTTCATAACGCTTTTTTGACTCTGCATTACTATTAGTTAGGTCTTCAATATCAGAAGTTAGACCCTTATTCATGGTCTCTAAAGTTGCTATCTCAGCTTCATACTTATTGATAGGTTTCGTCCTACCAAAAGCTATAAATAGGGTTAACCCTATAGCTAGTAGTACGTTTATAACTATTGATATCCAAATACCCTTATTATTGCTGGGCATCGCTTGACTGAACCTTATAATCGGTTCTAAGTTTTTTAGCCCATTCGTTTCCCCAGATTTCTCCATAGTTCTTAATCTTTGATATTAACTCTAACTCTTGGTCATCAACCTTAACATCACCTCTGATGTTGGTTCCATTACGTAAACTGTATGTCCACTCAAGACCATTAAAAAATTTTCCACCCCATTCAACATTACCATCGTAAGGGTATACTTTCAGTGGATTATAACTCTCAATATTACCTGTAATATTAATCGTACCTTCAAAACCCTTTATTTCAGTATCTAACTCGTCTCCATCTACCGTGATACTATCGGTTTTTTCTTCGGTAATCACACCACCACGAAGAACACTTAACATCTTCATTGTCAGGTCATGTTCGTTTATAACTTCTCTATAGTTTGCTGGTCTAACTTTTTTCTTTATCATGTTTCCAATTTTTCCTTAATTAGGTCAAAATCCCATGCTGGGGATAAATCACTATAATATTTTTCAAAGTTACTTCGATACATCACACCACTAAAGGTATTAGGGTCAGGTATTTTAGCGTTATGGGATATCGCATTAGTTCCGATGGTAAACCTATCACATAGATACTTAACAAGCTCTATTGCTGACTCCTTTTGCTCATCGGTATACGGTTCCCAAAATTTATGCCCTCGCCATCTCTTCTCCACAACCTTATCTCCCTTATAAATATCACCTAACCACGTAATAAACCCATCAGCTTCATTATCTAATTTTAGATACCCTAGATTAACCATAGAAATACCTATGATAGTTTCATCCATTTTGTCACCGAATACCTTACCACTATAATCTGGACTGTAGTGTTGGTATATTGACCCATCTTTGTCAATCGTGTATGGTGTGGTAAATTTATAGGTACCATCGTTCCTAGTTTTCCAACCAGCATAATGTTTCATACCCGTATTATACGTATTCATGAACAATATCTTATTCTTACGACTCTTACTAATTACGTAATTAGATGGTGGTAGTCTATACCTAGTCTTATCTATAATCATTCCTTCTTACTCCACGTTTTACCCAACAAAGTTGATTCTAGTGCCTTAGTTGGTTTAGGGTCTGGTATCTCTACCGAGAAGTTACGCTTACCGACCTTCTTAGCCCTCTCCTTCTCCAATACAATATCTACGGTACTCTTAGGTTTACCCTCTTCAAATGGTTCAGTATCATCAGGGTAAGTACCCATCCACACATCTTTAGAATTATTCAATGGTTTTGCGTCAGATAGGTCTATAACACCTGTTTCTGGGTCTATCACAGACTTAACTGGTGCTTTATTAATCTTAGGGATAGTGATGTTACTCAACTTATCCTTTAAACCATTGAACCATCGCTTCTTAGGTTTAGGTTCTAGTGTTGGTTCACCTGTACGTTTATCTTCCTCTATCTTAGTAATACTACTAGCCAATATTAATAGACCAACGGCTGCTGGGTCGAATACCCCTATAATAAGGAATATCAAATAGTTAACTACCGTATCCATATCCAAACCACTTAGGTTAGATAGGTAGATTAAAGGACCTAACTCGGCTGTTATAGTAGAGGTTTCCTCAACCTCGTTTATTTGTTTGTTATAAACGTTGACCGAATCGGCTAAAACACTATTACTAACCACGATAATGTTAATATCGTCATTCAACTTCCTAATCTCTTCGGTAGCCGCATCAATATCATCCCTAACCTTGTTGGCGTTGGAAATATAATTCTTAGCGTATAGTGAATCCAATCTCACCTCTTGTTGGGTACGCAACGCACTTAACGTTTCAGCACGTTTACTCTTATTCTTAATAACCTCATTGTTAGAGTTTATCCTATTAGTGAATATAGCACCCTTATCCGCAAGAATTTCGGTTTGACCAACCTGCACCTCATATTGTGACGCCACCTTCTGGTAACCATCTGATAGGAACCCATAGATGCCTAATGAGGTAAGTCCCATCATTATCACGACCAGCATAGCTAATGGTAATTTTAGTAACCACGATATCCCAAACCAATATCTGTGTAATGCACCCGCTAGGACTACTTTACCAAACTCCAACCCACCAATCATTACCATTACGAAGGTACCAGCACCAGCAAATAAAGCGCCCAATCCTAATACGGATACTAGTGCTCCAGAACCTGCCAAAATAATGGCAGCAAATAATGTTAAATAACTATATTTCATATTATTTTAATTATCCATAACTTTAAATAAATATTGGGTATTGGGTATTGGCTCTAAGTTTAATGAGTGATTTACTTTTTATTTGTCTAACTCGCTCTTTTGTTAGGTCATATTTATCCCCAATAGCTTCTAATGTCATTGGTTCACATTCAGTGTCAATACCGTAATAACATTTGATGATATCTCGCTCTCTCGATGTTAATGTACTTAACGTCTCTTCTAATTTAGCCTTAAGTTTAATATCAACTTCATATTTATCATCAGACTCTAAATTATCAATATCAACCAATAGGTCACCCAATTCTTCACCTTCACCATCCCAATCCCTTTCATTAAGGGATGTACAGTAACCACTTTCCACTTCTATATCCAATTTAGAACCGTCCTCACCAATTATCTCACCAAATACTGGCTCACGTTCATTGGTATGCTCGAAAGCTTCTAAAAACCTCTTAGTTATTGTTATCTTGTTGATTACATTGGCGGGTAGTCTAACTGTCCTAGAGTGTTCATTTAGTGCTTGGATAATAGCTTGCCTAATCCACCATACGGCATATGATATGAATTTAAAACCTCTGTTAGCATCAAACTTTTGAGCAGCTTTAATCATTCCGTAGTTACCTTCACTTATCAAGTCACTCAATGGTAACCCATTACCTTGATATTCCTTGGCTATTGATACCACAAATTTAAGGTTAGCACTAGCTAACTCATTTATTGCTTTTTGGTCACCTTTCTTAATTCTAAGTGCTAATTCGAATTCCTCATCCTTAGTCAATGTTGATTGTTGTCTGAGGTCTTTGAAGTAGTAATTTACTGTCTTACCGTCATTATTATTAATATATCGTCCCATGTTGTTTGTCGTTGTATTCCTATATAAATAGCTATAAAAACCTATTTATAGTCAATTTTGGATACTTTTTTATCCTTACTGACAGTTATTATTTTATTTGCCCAGTCCTTGGCTTGCTCATTATGTGTTATAAGGAAGACCTTATCGTATGAGTCTGCCACCTTGTCAAAGAGTGGTTTCATAAGTGGAATGTTAACAGTTGCTACTTTATCCAGAACCTCATCAAATGCGATGAAATTAGGCATAGGCAACGTTGAAACTACCCCCAGTACACATCTGAGTGCTATAGCACTCACTGTCCTCTCAAACCCACTTGCCGACTTAAGTAAACCTTCTACCCCATCCTGTATGATTATAAGGTTTACTTCATTCTTACTATCAATTCTAACTTCCACCTCAAAGTCACATACACCTTCCAATAATCTATCCAACTCAGCATTGATGATAGGGATTACTGACCTTAATATGATTTTAGACACGCCCTTCTTACCAACCATCTCGATATATAACTTGAATATCCTTTCGAATTCAGCTTCTTTGACTATCTTACCTATGATAGTATTATTCACCATGATTTTAGCTTCGTGCTTGCTTATCTCATTCTTAATGACCTCAATCTTCTTGATAGTAGTCTCTTTAGTATGACGTTCAATCTGTAAGTTAGAAATTATCAATTGAACCTTGGTATCCAATTCTTTATTATCTTCGATAGCCTTAAGATTATCCTCATACGCTTTTTTAGTGTCCCTAACACTCTTAAGTTGTACTCTGAAGTTAACTAGTTTAAGGTTACCCCTCTCTATTTCCAGTTCCAGTCGTTGCTTACGCTCCAATTCCAGCTTCACTCCAACAAAAGACTCTTTCTCAACTTTAAGGTCATCCAATTCTTTATTTAATTCGTCTAGTTTCACTACATTAGTAACACCTTCTTCTTTAAGTTCGGCTACCTTAGCTGAATTATCTACATCGTCCAATGGTCGGTCACAAGCACTACAAATCTCAGCATTCTCAAGATTAATGACATCCCTCTCAATCCTTTGACATTCAACTAATTTAAGTGCGACCTCTATGGTTAATACACTTATTCTATCTGAAACCCTTTTCTCTCGGTATTCATCGTAATCAACCTCGATGTTACTATAAGACTTTTCCAATTCGTCTAGAGTAGTCTTAGCGTTCTTACCATCATTAGTAATGGTATTTATTTGAGAATTTAGGCTACTAATGTTAGTGGTGGTTAATTTAGGGTCAACCGCAGTCTTACTACTCAATAGTGAATTCTTCTCGACCTCATAAGTATCAATATTAGTTGTGCTTATTGTTAATAACTCATTAGCTTCTTCGAGTGTCGGTCTAATTAACGCTAACGCTCCTTCTGATTGCTCGATTTCGTCTTCTAGGTCTACCTTAGAGTGGGTATTAGATTGCATGGTCTTAGTGTACTCATTATACATTTTACGTGCAATCTCTTCTTTAAGTGCCATAACTTCCAACCCAATCATTCGGGTGAATATCTTACCGTTCTCACCTACCGTATTACCTATAAGTGACGCCAAGTTATCACCAGTAGCTAAAGA
>Ga0105055_10009160_pt1 | contig 12702 bp, 15 predicted proteins | sample BON03_FD_78090 | JGI IMG/M metagenome (GOLD analysis project Ga0105055, IMG submission 78090) | Freshwater microbial communities from Lake Bonney liftoff mats and glacier meltwater in Antarctica - BON-03 | ecosystem: Environmental > Aquatic > Freshwater > Ice > Glacier meltwater | place: Lake...
CAGACAACCCATTACGGACCCTGTAAAAGTGTTTTCTTGGGCCGGTCCGATCCGCTATGCTGCCCTGTCGCCCAACGACTTTTGCGGCGTCGCCGCAGGGTGGATTGGGCTGGCGGTTGGCCCCAATCCTTCCTTCAGGACGTGCATACCCTCCTTTGATGCAAACACCCTTTGCTTGACTTCATGAGAGTCAAAAATCTGATTTAATGAGCCTGAGGAGGCGAACGCGTGCCTGTCCACCCACACTAAGGGCCCACACCTGAGGACCCACGCGTGCATCGCCTCGGTGCAACCCACCCGGCGACCGACATGCTGCAGCGGCATTACCCCACCATTGCCGCCATTTTGTGTTCGCCCCACACATTATTTTTCCATCGAGCGTGTCGCCAATAATGTGCCGCACACGTCCACAGGGAACCGGTACCGTCCAGAAGGGCATGCCCCACAAGGTGTACCACGGCAAGACGGGCGTCGTATACAACGTGACACGCCATGCGCTCGGCGTTGTCGTCAACAAGCGCATCAAGAACCGCGTGCTGCCCAAGAAGATCAACATCCGCGTGGAGCACCTCAAGCATTCCAAGAGCCGCTCCGAGTTTCTTGCGTACGTATTCGGCTTGGCCGTGCGCCATGTGCTGTTCCGCCTAATGCCCTGTCAATGGTTCTGCACCCTTTGCATCCATCCACTTGTCAGCTGCCAAATTCTGCGCCACCATCCGGTGTTTCCTCGCAAGGTCCCACACCTGCAACTGACGGTTTTCATTTTGCTTCTACTACTTTCTTATTTTTTGTCAGTGTGTTGTTCAATGGCTTCGATTGGGTACACCTCTTGTTAGTGCCGTTACCCTTTTTTTAGCTCACTTCCTGCACCGCACACCCCATAGCCGTTGCGCCGCAAACGAGGAGGCAAAGAAGACACAGGGCAAGAAGTCGTGGGAGCTGAAGCGCTCCCCACAGGCGCCTAAGGAGGCCGAGGTCGTTAACTTCAGCGAGAACAAGCCGGTTCAGGTGCACGCCCTGAAGTTTGAGTTCCTTGCTTAGGAAGCGAAAGTAAAATTCATGGCGATAGCAATTGTCTGACACTAGATTGCAGCATGCTGCCCGCACAGCATGCTGCCTGCGCCCTGGGAGATGGGACGCTGGCGTTGTCCCGTTGCCGTTGTTTGCATCTGGTGGCAGCGTGACAAACTGCAGTTCTAACTAATAGCTCCAACTAATGGTTCCAACTAATGGTTCCAGCTAATGGTTCCAGCTAATGGCTCTATCTAATAGTAATGCAATCAGCAACGTGGCGTGGCCTGCAGGTCTAGTAGATGAGGGAGCGGACAGAATGAATATGTAAACTTGATTATTGGTTTCAATAACGAGGATCGGGAGTGCAATATAGGACACGACCCGATCGGTGAGGCTAGAGGCAGGTCTAGGCCTCAACCAGCTCAACGCTGCCGACATCGCCGAAGCCATTGGCCATGTTGACAATGCCCAGCCGGTTGTTGCTGACAGTGTACAGGTAGTCGTCCATAGTCAGCGTGCGGCGGACGACCCGGCCCGGAAGTGCGCTATGTTCCCAGCGCTGGTCGTACATGTCGCGGCCCAGCCAGATGGCGTCGTCGAACGACTTATCATCATCAAAGTGCGTCAACTTGCGGATCAGCTCGAACGCAGAGGGACCGAGGCGGTACACATAAGCGCCCTGGTCCATCGGTGGGGTACTATAATCGCCAACGTGGTTCAGGATGGGCAGAATGGCCACATTGTACTTCTCGACGAAGCTGACGCCGCGGCAGCAGGGAAGGCAACCAAGGCGGTGCAGGGTAAGGGATAGTGTGACGGCGGCGTATACACGCACGCACGCGGCAGAAGCAGGCTAGGTGTCCAAACAGAACATGAGAGCGGGGAAGCCATTGCAAGATATGGCAGTATGGTGCACAAATTGAGCTAGGTGCGAGAGAGGGCCCCGACAGTGCTGTAAAGGCAGTATACACACCGGAATGCGTGGTGCGACTTATCCACCTCGGTTCGGGCGAATTCGCCTCCGATGACGATGTTATAGGCCTCCACCGGACGGAATGGGTTTGTACTATCAAATAGCGACATTTTCACGCCCAGCTGGCGGCCTAGCTCCGTGGTGTCGCGGCCGACACCGATCACATGTGTTGCATTGACGGGGTGCAGGTAGTCGGAGAATCCCGGGATCTTGAGGTATCCTAGAACCTGTGAATACGCACGCGAAGATGTTATTTTGGGGGGGGAGAGGGGGGAAGGGAGAAAGAGAAGGGGGAGTGCCTGAGTGGATGTCGGGGCTGCGGTTGCGGGAGGGAGTACAGGGTGGTAGTAGTATATGCGTGAGGGTGGTCAGCAATGCAATGTGAGCCTGGAAATAGGCCAGGCTAGCAAGTGCATGATTCAGTACGGTCATGAATAAGGCGTGGATGTGCAGAGCAACGTGGAGATATAAGGCGCAATTCCCAAGAAGCGGCGGCACAAGCAAGCGATGTCCGCACAAGATGACACGATCGGCGAGTTGCTGCTTACTTTAGGACGAACAGGGTCGGATGCATCAATTACAAACAGCGGATCCACATTCCGGAAAGTGACCATATAAACGCGGTCCCCGGTGAAACGAACAGAGTGGATTGTCTCCCCCTCTGCGAGTCCCTCCACGCTGCCAACCAACTTGGTGGTCGCCATGCTATAAATGTACATGTTGTTGCCACCTGTGTTGCTCCACTGGTTTTGCGAGCGCTTCGACCATTCGGTGATAGTGGTTGCAACACGCAAATTACCCTTGTGAACGTCCAGTGAAAACTGATTCAGAATTTGTCCTGTGGGCAGCGTTGAGGGTCAATACTACCATAGCCATGACCCCCCAAGAAAGAAAGAGAGAGAGAAGGGAAGGGGGGGTGCAACGCCATGCATCAGGTAGAAGTAAGCCAAGAGGCACAAGAACTGAGGGCACGAGAAGCGACTGTGTAGCTGCGCATTTGATTTAGGTATTGTGGTGTAATTCAAGGTGCTACAACGCACAATGGCGTGAATGACGTATTTGGTTGTCGGGTGATCACCTGGAATATCAGCTATCATCGTCTTGAAAGCTACGTCGCCGGCGCCAAGCTCGAAGATGATGGAAACAGACTTCATATTGTTGTAATCACTGGCTGCGAGAACAAGGACCTCGGTGTCGGCGTATACGTTGGAAACAGTAAACGCCAGCACCTGCTTCCCAAGGGCGACTGTTTCTACTTTGTTGATCGCGAGTGGAAGCGTGAGAATGGTCGTATATCCGGCCTTGCGGATGGTTGTCACGTAGCCGACGTCAGCGCACTTGGATGCCGCCAGGAACGTCGCGTTGTTGATAGCAGCGCTGTCCTGCATGAGGGGGACGTTCAACGACCTGTGCAAGTCGGGTCGTGAGTAGTTGGAGGGGGGGGGAGGGGGCAGTGTCAATCATCCTGGCAATCACACCACGGGATAGACTCCTGCATGGACAGGGGGAATTTGTTGCAAAGGAATAGTTCTCACCAGCCGTACAGTACGATGTACGCCACACCGTTGACTAGCCGAGCATCTACGTAGCTGCTAGTCACCTCCACCCGCCGGACGCGGTGAGGAGCACCTCGATCGGCAACGTTCCACACTTCGATAGTAAAGTTGGCTGGCTCCCAGTAATTGTAGTTGGTCCGGTCATCCACTTGGTTAAGTCCTAGCAGTACAACAACATCGTCGTGCAAGTACATCTCGTACACCTAAGAGCGGTATGGAGGGCAAGGCGAGGGAAATGGAGTTGAGTTGAATAGTGCGTGCACAATGCTGGCAATGCCAGGTGTGACACCGTGTCTCGTCCAGCTTCGACAACTGTGCGCGCCAGAACAGCGCGAGGCGAAGAAAGTGCCAACGCACCTTCAAGTTTACATCCAGCGGCACACGTGACACAACGTGAGCAGAGGCGACGGGAAAGGCTTCTGCGATAACCAGAGACGCTCCGCAGCTTTCCACCTCGGTACCATCTACGTTGAGCTTGGCGGAGTTGCTAACTGTGTAAACATATTGGCCTGCGAATGGGGATACAAGAAAAAGGGTGTCACACAATGGCCCAGGACTTTCACTCGGAGAAAGGAAACACCCCCGTAGAAATATATTGGGCGGCAGGGTTGCGCATACATGGGGGGAGCCATGGAGTGAAGGGAGTGCATGCGGGAGAGCCGCAAACGAGAGGGGGGGTGGTGGTATGATGCTGTTGATGCTGCCAGCGCTGGCACACACCATCGTTCTTCACAATATCCGGCTCGTCGACATTCAAAACTTGGTTATTCGTGCTGGAGAAGGACGTTGCCGGTCCTGCCGCAGAGCCGCCCGCAGTGGCTGAAGCCGGCCCAGATTTGCTGGAGCTGTCGGCGCTTTGCATGGGCATAGCCTCTGGCAATCCGCCACTCACAAACATTCTGCCGTTATTTCGCCGGCAGGAGCGGCGGTCTGCCGACAGCTGATCACAGCAGCCGTACTCCTCAAGGCCCTGCCAGGCAGTGCGGTAGTAGCTGTAGCCCGTGCCGTAGTAATCGCCCTGTGATGCGGCATCGAGGGCGGCACAGGACTCGAACCTGAGGAACATGCTGGGGCCCAAATTTGGAGCACCGGGGGATGGTGGCAGCAGGAGAGCGCAAGGAACGATAATGGCGACAAGGGCGATGATGATGACCGCGCCGATGAAGGCCGGATGCCTGTACACAGGCCGGGAGGTGCCGTCAACTTTGCTTGCCGGGGCAGGAAGCGCCTTGCTTCCCGCTTCGCCGACTGTTTCGAAGTCTCCGGATATAAGGACGGAGGCATCGCTCGGGCCATTGTCGAGTAAAACGGAGTTGCGGCGTGCCCATTTGTCTCCCAGATTGATGTCCGGTTCGCCGTCGGCATGGGACGACTCGTACACATTCATCTCAATGACACCAGCCTTGGCCATGCCGGCGGTTGTGAGGTGAAGTGGGGCGGGGGTAGGGGTGTTGCAGGTATGGGCGATGGGTGATTTGATGCAATTTACCCAGACCAGAGCCGCTCAAGTAATCTGAGAGCTGGGCTTGTTGTTCTGGCGTTGTTTGTCGAGCATGAAGTGGCGATATGACCAGCTGGCCTCTGGCACGGAGAGCAAGTGTCATGTTGAACCCCTCCAGGTCTGATGTGAATCAACCTGATCCTCCAACTGATGGTTTTGGCACTGTTGCTTGCGCAAACTATCAACGCAAACAATCCTCTCCGCAGGTTGGTGCACGTGATGTGTCCATGGCATTTCTCGCGTCATCGTTCCCACCAATAAGGCCATCGCCATCCCAACTCGCAACTTTTCCCACATAATTTATCATGCTAGCATAAATCGCTTGTGACCCCGTCCGGTCCCTTTGCCGGCTTTGGTTACTACACTTCCTTGAGTTCTTTGCGTCATCGTTCTCACCAGCCAACCCAACCTCGATCGCTCAATGCAAGTCCCCACCCGACCGTGGCCATGGATTACTGCCATGATCGTGAAAATTCACAGGTATTTATTTGTACGACGACTTCGAATTCGAAAATACTGTACCAGGTGGTCATCGGGTAACACTAAAACCTTTGAGGAGTGCAGCAAAGTGTGAGCAACTGAGCATACAACAACGCCATACCTAGCTAGGTAAGGTTCTGATGACTATTGGTATTGGCGGCTGTGGTCTTCCCACTATTTTACACACTTAAAGTCAACGGTGGCTAACTGTGAAGATTAGTGTAAATGCTGTATGAGGTATGCATCCTGTGAACTGTACCTGGTGGTGTATTTGGTACTCTCCGGAGAGTATACGACGTAGACTCTACGTATACAGCTGTTGGTTAGTGGAGCGTTGATAAAGGTTGCCTTTTTGCTTAATAATTATTATCTTCAGTCTTCAGACTCTTCACTCTTCACTCTTCAGGCTCTGATTGCCCGCCAAACTTAACTGGAGTTAACTCAAACCAGTCTCAACACGAATCCCTCAATACGAGTGAGTCGTCCAAGAGCTGAATTCGAAGATGCCGCCAAATCAGCAACGTGTGGTGCGACAGGACTGGTGCAACATGCGACGCAGCTCATGTCAACCTCCACATAGATCTCCGCGAATCTCAGCTACTCGTAGCTAACCCGCCTGGTAATCCTGGTGCGTACATGCTGGTCATGGTGAACAATTCCTGCACATGACATCAACCTGCATCAGCGATCGGCACTCATGCCCACCCAACCTTATTGTCTTCCACAAACACAGCGTTCCTCGCTCATTGACCCCGACTGCCAAGAACCGGAGGAGCCCGCCGTGTCGTGTGGCCCGCAGCATTGCATCGGCCCTCGCGCGCCACCGGCTACACTCCCACCCTCCCACTCGCCCCCCCCTTTTTGCGAGTCGCATTTCCCCGTCTCCGCCCTGCCCCACCCTGCCCGTCGCAATGCCAGGGGGTGATGGCGCCCATCGTGACAAGCGGCGCCGCTCGGGTAGCAAGGCAGCCAGCTCCGACGTCGCTCCCGTGGAAGATGGCTTCACGGACATCCTGGCAGGAGCCGGCCTCCGCTTACAGGCATCGGGCCCGGACACCCTCGGTGCGCCTACCCGCGCGCACACTCACCCACCCGCGAAGGGCACCTTCACTTTGTCAACCCCACTCCCCCACACATACGCACACCCATCTCAACTCCTTCCTGTTGCGCGTATCCTATGCGGCGAATGGCAATTCTACCAACGCTCATTTTCGCCTCACACCGTGTACTGTGCCCCACTGTGCTCGGTGGCTATGGGTTCCCCCCCGCCCAGATGACGACGTGTCTGCAACAGCCTTCCAACGATCCATCGAGGCCACGCTGGGCTCCGACCCCAACGACCCACAGCTGACGCGGTTTCTTGGTGTGTTCGTCCACTGCCCCCCCCCTCCCTTCATTTTCAGCGACGGCTGCCCGTTCCTCCGCTCCCATCCTTGGCACCCACGTCCCGCACGCCAATGTGTCAGCCGGCCCACCCACATTTTGCATAGTCACCGTGGCTGGGGCTTGCTAGGCCGCTGACATCTGCGGTTGCCGCTAGATGGACTTGCCAACCATCTGCAGTCGGCAGCGCGGTTGCGAACGAGCCTGCAGCCACCGGTCTCTTTGCAGGGCGGAGGAAGTGGCGAAGCTGCAGAGTGAGCCCTGCTACGCCAGTGCCAGCCAGATATTTGCCTCCTGGTGTCCGCAATCGAAGACGCCGCCCCCTTCCTGCCTTCCCACCTTCTATCCCCCTTGACACTCATCTCAACGTTCATCTGTGACACCGCAAAACGTGCGGCTGTGGGATGGGGGTGGACAAAGGCTGCGGCAGCCGGACAGCCTGGTGCGCATGCTTCTATGCGTGGACACAGTGCAAATGCAAGTGGCCAATCTGCTGCTGCAGAAGCTGTCGGAGTTTACCCTCGACGCAGAGTAATAACCCCTTCCCTCACCTTTTTTACACCTGCTCGCTTGCCTCTGCCCGTCCTCCACACCTCCAATTTTTCCGTTTTTTGCTCTTGTCCCCTTGAGCAGCGTGTGACAACGACCCGTCCTTTGTGCTGGAGGTCGCTGACACATTTTGTGTCACCGATGTGACCCGCCAGCTCACTTGCCAGCCAGGCCGATGGCAGTTGCAACAACCTACCCAAGCTCGTCCTGAACCAATTGCGATGGCTCCCAAATGTCGTAGACGCCAAGGTCGGCATGATGCGATGGCCTTTCGCTTGTTTGCCACTCGTGGTTCCCCCTTCGCTTCATACACGAAACCCAGTTTTTTTCACTCCTTCAATCTCCTCGTCCATGCTCGGCAACATGGGCTTTTTGCTTCCACTTTCTTATTCATTGTCAGACGCGCACCTCGCACATATACTCACGATCCCCCTCCCTCAATTAGCACACGCGCACGATCAAACAGTCAAACCCTGGCTCATGCAGTCGATCATCATGCATCTGCGCGCACAAACAATGCAACTATACTCACCTGCAGTCACGTATGCATACGTACGCATCTGTACGCATAGGGGCTTGCCCATTCCATGATAGAAATGGCTTCGGTGACGCCAGAGGACGTGCAGCGGGAGATCATAATCACGCTGCCAGAGGTCATCGACGATCGTGGTAGCGACGAGGTCGTGCAGCAACTGCAGCAGCTGATGCAAACGGAGCCAAAGATGACCGTGCCGATCCTGGACGCCTTTGCCAATTTGGACATGACGCCCGCACAACTGGCAGAGGTGCAGGAGGAGGTGATGGCTGCGCTGGCCAGCTACACTGCCGATGTGCTGCCGGTTGCCATCCGCTTTCTGCTGCAGGGCGCCGCCCCCAAGGCAACGCTGCTGCTGGTGCAGCAGCTGCGGGACGAGCTCGACTTTGACTCAATCGGCGGCGGTGATCCTGACGAGGTAGGGGGAGGTGGCGGCGGCGACAAGGCCGATGAAACGCTGACGTTGGAGGCAATCCGAGCCAGCATGCGCTTCCAGAAGTCGTGAGTGGTGGTAGTGCCTTGGCTCGCACGCCGTGGCGCATCTTGGGGCATGGGGGTACACTTTTGATGCATTGGCCTCCATGCTTCCTTTGTAAAACAGTAACTCTTTACTGTATCGCGTGTCATCAGTCCCAAGATGGCCGGGCCGTCAGCCACCATTGTGTCCTCATGCTGGTTTTTTGGGCGATCGTCCCTGCTCCCAAGGCCGATGGTTTTTTTTTCCATGCTAACACAGTCCCTTACCTCACACTGCTGGCGTGTCCCATCACCCCACTGCTGCAGGGTCTCCGATGCTTGGCTGAAGATCCTGACGCGGGTTGCCCTTCCCGCAGAGCACAAAACGCTGGATCTATTCGTGCTACTGCTGCTGCACGATATGGCGGAGTACAGGAAGCCCGTCGAGAGCCTCGTCGCAAAGCATGTCCGCGAGCAGACCCTGACACCGGTGCTCCTGCAGCGCGTCTTTGAAGAGCACGAGGCAGGAGTGCGGGCCACTCTTGTGCCCGCGCTGGCGCTGGCCGACTACCTGATGCGGCAGAACCACGCCAACACGCAGGAGTTTGCACGAGCGCTTTATCTGAACTGTTTCCGGTTTTTCGACAATTTCTGTCGTCAGGAGGTTGTGGGAGCCCTTGTGACACACATTGGCAGCGGCCTGGCTCACGAGGTGCAGCATGCGCTCGTTGTGATGCGTCAGCTTGCAGCAGAGCTGCCCGCGGAGATGCAGCCGTTTGTCATCTTTATCAAAGGCATCTTTGATTACGTCGAAAATCTAAAAACATCGCATGTGCGGCTGCTTTTCGGTATCCTCACCAAGCTCAATAGCCACGGTGGGGGGGATATTTTGCACGATGACGTTCACATCTTGCTCCGGAAGATGCTCTCCAGTGCGACGCCTTCCTACAAGCGTCTGGGCGTGGTTGCATCCTCGTCCGTTGTACGCGCCCTCGTTGACCAGACAGCATCCAGGGGAGAGTTCCAAGAGTTGGCGGCCACGAGTGCCATCAAGTTGCTGGAGATGATCTACGACAATACTCACAAGTCGCCCTCCCTGCTGGCCATTCTTTGTGACGAGTTGGCCGGTGCTGTTCACCACGGCATGCACCCCAAGGTCGATGAGTGGATATCGGAGCAGCTGACCGCCGAGTTCCAGGAGCTTTTTGTCGTGGACAAGGAGGAAAAGCCATCAGCGCGGCACCGTGAGCTGCCGTTGAAGCTCTCGCTGCCTGTGGACAACATGGCCCAGTCCACAGACGTTGCAATTGCTTTTGTCCCTGTAATCATGAGGCGACATGCGGAGGTGATCCACATGATTTGCCCATCCTTTAAACTCCTGCAGCTGCAGACAAAGGCACAAAGCAAGGGATCGCTGACGGAAATTGACGCTCTGTTGTTCTGCGAAACGTGGATGTTTGAGCAGCACGTTATTGAAGATTTTCCCGGTCTAACAACCGACGCCAAGGACATTGTGTGCGCCTCGCTGTTGGCTGGCATCAACTGGCTGCGGGAACTGCTCAACGCCTTTGCCAAGCAGACAGACGCCGAAGTCCGGTTGGCTGTCATGACACGCCTCACGCAGCTCCGTGCTATGGAGCAGGCGTTTGCTTCATGTGTCCGTCAGCATGCCGCTTTCGTCCCATTGCCGGCGTATGCCGACACGGAATTGCCGAAGAAGGCGGAGAGGGAAATTGAGTTTGCCAAGCCGGCCAAGCCGGCTGGGGCAAAGAGTAAGGGAAAGTCGAAGGCGAAGACGAAGGGGAAGGAGAATGACGGGCCAAACGAGTCCACAGACAGCACCGAGGCCGATGTGGAGGATGCCCCGGAGGAGGTTCGAGGGCTCGACCACCACATGTTTCGATTTAACCTGCGGGAATTGGATCTTGATGTGTTTGATGTAAGTGCACTGCTTCCTGGGTCCACCTGCCTGCTGATGCTCTTGAGGATATTAATTCACCGGGATCTGCGTAGCTCCTGCAGTACAGGCTCATTAGCGATGTGCTAGACACGAACGACAACACTACCGTCAGCCAGCGAAAGCAGATCCGCATCGGGAGCCAAGACGTCTCCTTTTTGCTGGCAGATCTCGTCGCTAAACTGAAGCAGTCTTTCCACGCACCCAAGGCCGTGCCATGGGCGGGGCAGAGCAATACAACGGCTGGCTTTGATTGCCTGCTGCAGCGGTCTGACAACGCCATTATGGCCTGGCTCATTGGCATGCTGCCTTGCCTCTGCGGCCATCTCGAGTCCTCCTGCGCCTTTTTCCAAGAAATCCTGGAAGAGTACGATGGCGTCAACGACATCGCCATCATAGAGAAGTGGCCTGGGTTCTTGGAGGCCGATCAGTGCTTCCGGCAACTCCTGCAGATCCTCTCCAGTGCTGTGTCCTGGCCCGGCTTCGGCCGCAGCGAAGAGCGACATCTGCTCTGGGAGTTTCTTGGCGTGCTGGCTGATCGCACCGACCCCAGTTCACAGCGCGGGCATGGACAATTGCTGCTGGATTCCTTTCGGTAGGTGAGGCGGCATCGTTGGAACACGTGATCTCTGTTTTAGCATGTAGGGCAATGCTGGCATAGCCATGCTCTGACCTTTGAGCCGTGGTTGCTGCCTGGCAGATACCTGAAAAAGTTTGCAGCACCCATCGCTACTGCCGATACCTTTGTTGTCCTCATCCAACTTCTGGCGGACATCCGAGACCTTCTCGGTAAGGCATGGTTGTGCTGTAAAATCCCCACCGTTGCTCTCGCACGTGCTTTGTCATATGGTGGGCCAATTCATGTTTTCCTCATTGTTACCGGCGGCAGAGCGTTTAGTGGAATCCGCGGGCGTGCGAGAATGCAAAGCGAGCATGGCCGAGCTGTGCAAACAGGCCCTCCAGCACAACTGGTCGGGCAATCCCAAGCAGCCCGTAAAGGCCAACGTTCTCACCTTCCTTCTCGTCACCTACTTCGGTTCATGCGAGGACGCGGGTCTGGCTACGGAGCGCCTGGCGCTGCACGTCGTCCCGGACATGATCGCCAACGTGACCGTGGCGGCTGATGATCACACGCAGGAGCTGGAGCCGAGCGTCGGCAGCGGCAAATCGGTTGCGGCGGGCGCCAAGCGGGCAGCTGCTGGCTACATGGTCTCGCGCGAATACGCAACCATGACCAAGCATACCTTCCCGGTCTATTTCCGCGTGATGCTGGCCACCTTGGCGGAGCTGATGGCAGCGGCGCAGGTAGAGCAGCTGAGCGGGGCCAATGTCGTTGCCCTCATCGCCGGAAAAAGTCCTGTGGAGGCCATCGAGGACGCAGACACAATTGTGGGCAGGCAGCTTTCACACTTGGCCTGCCTCTGCAAAGTTTTTTTTGGCCTTGTCAAGCTGACCAAGTTCCAGACCATCCGCTCGAAGGCCGTCATGCTGGCGACCGTCAAGTATGCGCGATTACTGATTGAGAATTTTATCAAATCCTGGTAGGTGAATTTTGTTTTGTTTGCGGAGCGTATTCTGGGGCTGATTGTCTTAGTTTTGTGGCATACCAGCACGAGCTGCCCCCGACAAACTTCAATTCTCACACCCTGGCTGCTATCAGCATGCCAATGTTGGACAGCTGCCTCAAAACCCACACTACCTCTGTGATCAACATCATCAAGGACGTGCAGAAAAGGTGCGCTTATGCCGCTTGATGGCTCGGCAAGCACTGAATGCTTCCTGCGCAAAAGCGGAAATCTCAGCTTACCCCTATTTGCCGTCCAGCACGCGCGTGCTGCAAAATGTCTGCAGTCATTCCAAGGCCTCGCAGGATCTGCGCCTCACCTCGCAGGTTCCGGGGCTGAAGCGGTCGATGGAACAGCTTGTGTTCCGAGCAAAGGCCATGCTGGCTGCTAACAACTGCGCCTCCGCTTTCTCCATTGGGACCCTGAAGCATAAAAACATCGACGGCCAGGCCGTCAGCTCCCAGGTGCCGAGACGCAACGAAAGGTATGCATGTTATTGCACAACGATTCATTTCGTGCTTACGCGCGTCCATCTGCCGCTTGTTCACGCCGTGACATCCACGGTGCGCGCGCGCTGACAGCCCACCGCCTATACTCACAGTGGCAGTGAGGCTGAGGAGGAGGAAGGGGACGCCAGTACTCACGGGGAGGACCGTGAGCGATTTGACGAAGGAGAGGATAGCGAAGGTAACGGAGAGCCGGGAATGGAGGGGGAGGAAGGGGAGGAAGAGGG
>Ga0105055_10009161_pt1 | contig 12701 bp, 4 predicted proteins | sample BON03_FD_78090 | JGI IMG/M metagenome (GOLD analysis project Ga0105055, IMG submission 78090) | Freshwater microbial communities from Lake Bonney liftoff mats and glacier meltwater in Antarctica - BON-03 | ecosystem: Environmental > Aquatic > Freshwater > Ice > Glacier meltwater | place: Lake...
CATGCGGACACTTTTTATAAATGCGCTTTTTCTTCGCGACAATATCAGGGTCTGTAACTTCACCAAACAATGCTGTGAGAGGTTCTAGACTGCCGTCTTCCCCAGTCTCCATTTGCCTTTTCATACTTGCCGTGTATGATTTCGATTTCTTCATGACAGTTTGTTCATACAAGCAGTTTATGTCTCTTTACGATGTATTTTTTTTAGTGCAAAGTTGTGTCACTGAGGACAAACAAAAATTACACTTGCCTTTGCAGATCCAATTTTCAAAATCTGCTTGCATTGTCGTTTTCTACATTGTGTTGATTACTAGAACAATAATCATCAAAGTATATTTCATAGATCATTCCTCGCTGCTACTATCTTCGTAGCATGAACTCCTTGCATCATCCTCCCTGTCCTCATCCCCTCCCCCACAAGCCCCTCCGGGGCCCTTTAGGGGGGGCCCCTTGTGGGCAGGAGAAGAAAGTTGTGTTGGAGAGAGGGTGATGAAAAAGTTGTGTTACTCGAGGACAACAAAAATTATACAAGTTGGCATGTAATACTATTTTGGTCGTTATTTTATGTATAAAGACGAATGACACTACATGCAGTGCACATGTCGTTTGATATCTCAAGGACAGAAACATTTATTCCGTTCTTGTGGATTTTCGGCAAGTACATTTTCTTCATAATTCTTGTGAGCCTGTTCTCTAGCATTGTTCTGGATTGGTCTCTTGTGGCGCCCTCCATCAGCGACCACATGAATGTATATGACCGGCTCATATTAATTTCGATACTGCAATTCGTGCTATTTGAGAGGCATATTGACACATTGATGACTCGGAAAAACGACACAATTTTCAGAAACCATTCAACCGCAAACATGAATCTCTTCAACGACTTTTTCATTGCGCTTGGCGTGTTATTCTACAGCAAAAGCAAGCCGCTGCACCTTGTGGACGGGCTTGTTGACGAGTATATTTTCTACTCTGCACAAGCGCTTTGGGTTGTCGCAAGTTATATAATATTCATCTGTGAAATCCTGCAAGCAGTCAGTAATGATGTGAAACATAGTAATTGGATCGGCCAGAAAATCAAGATTAACGAGAATATAATCCAGGTGGGGGTGATTACAATGCTAACGCTGTCGCTGACAAGTCCGCTAGTGAGTAGCGTGTGCAATACCATGTATTTCTCCGACTTTTGTGTGCGTGTATTCTTGTACACCTGCTACGTCTGTGCGCGCTTCTATCTATACGGCATATCAAGTCACAATACGTTCATGTCTCCGTTGCTCAACATTTCACTGTTTGGCTGGATGATCCTTGTTCCGTCCATTGTGGTGTACGTCGGGTTCGTAGTGCCGTTTGTCACGTACACTGTTGTTTTTTCAAGAATGTTCAAACGGCAAGCCATTTTACCAATGCAAGCGCCAGCTGGCAACACGGATCCAATCGTGCTACAAAGCGACGACTTCATGACCAAGCTGCAGAACATGGAAAAACAACAAGCAGGCGACTGCACTTCAAACACAAAAAGAAGACAAGGGGCGTCTTTATTCTGATCACCATTACATGAAACGAAAAAAACAGTCTGAGTTCCTAATAAAACAATCACTTTGAGTTTTGCCATAGTTTGCAGATATCCTTGTCGCATTGTTGCTGTGCGACTGAGTTGTAGAATATTCGTCGTGGATTTTTGAGCATGATGATTCCATTGTTCTGCTGCAGAATGTGGAGGTCGCTGAACAATTTCGGGTATTGTATTCTACCGTCTTCTATGTCGACACCCATTTTGTTCTTGTAGATGAAGTTGTGGAGCGAAGAAATCGAGTTGATAGTTTTGGGTTGCAACAGAGTCCAAAAACCTGCCGTGTTCTGATCCAGTAAGCCACTATTCTTCAAAAGCTCAAACACAGAATGGTTCTCCACCTGTGCTTCCATGATGTCGGGAATGCGGATCTCATTCTGTATTTGTTCCGTGGACACGGGGGATCTGTTTAGCAACAGAGGGCATGGTGTGTTGCTATGTCTGTGCGAATTCACACACAATCCATAGTCGAGGATTCGATGTGGTTGCAAATTGACACTGCACGTGCAGATTGGATTCTTGAGAGAATGTGCTCGCGTAACAAACTCAACAACTTCGGTAATAATTGTTTTCGGCGAAAGCATGATTTGCTCCAGCCTGAACAAATTGGACAGTTTGTAGCAGTACTCGACGCCAGACACTTGAATAAAAACAACAGACTTTCCCAAAGTTTGTGTCACTGTATCAAACAAAGTGTTTTGGGGGAAATGCAGTATTTGGATTCGCGAACGAGCACCGAGAATGATGGTCTGAGTCCCAGTGTTGATGACGTCGTTGTCACTAAAGTCAATGTAGTTTGTGATGTTCGAAGAATATGCCATGGGATTGTGATTTGACGCCAACATGCACCCACATAGTCTATACTTGTTTTTTATATTACGGACGAAATAATAGAAAAGATCCCACATTGAGCATCGTTTGTGCCCTAAAACAGTCATATTATGCTCGATACAGTGATTGCATGTACAAAGTTATCTGTCGAGCATATCGAGAAGGAGGTGTTTGACATCATCAACAGTGGACAGTGCAGCACCGATGATACTATTATCAACACGTTTATTGACAAACATTTGGCTGCCAGCAATGTTGGCACCGAGGATTTATCGAATATTCGAGTGGAGTTGAAGAATTTCATGTATGGCTGCGGGGAAATCCAGGTAGACGAAGCTCATCAGAGATCTGTGAAGCAACGGAGAGAACCTAGGAGCACGGATGAAATGGAATTGGATGAGATCAGCATTGAGCAGGCAAATGATATCATAAACGTACTACAAATTACACTAGAGAATACAGAAAACGAGGTCAATAAAAACCCGCCAAACACTGCACGTCAAGTACTGAGTGGACTGAATATCAACAAGCAGATAATGACGCATTGTATCACGGCAGAACAAGATCCGAAGAATATCAAGCAGCCTTGCGCGAGCGAACAGAAGTGCAACTACTTTTGCTTTGTCTCGAGAATGGATCCAAAGGGATCAACTCCGATCGACATTGTGGAGATTGTATATTGTCTGGACATGATGCAGAAGTACTATGACGGTCGGAAGAAGAGCGGACGGTCCAGTCGGATGAGCAGCGATCAGCTTTTCGACATTCCTTCTGCAATCTGTAACAACGCAAAGAGTACGCAGAAGAACGGAGCCACTTTCCACAAGATATATGTGCAAGACGAAGCCGTTACAGTGCCGCTCATCAAGATGAAATTGTTCATAGAGCACGCAAGTACGGGTGGTGAGTCTCCGCTAATGATGTTTTTCATGTTCCTTGTTGTCGAAGTACCCATCACTTTTGATTTTGTCGATGCAGTGTATAAATCCTGCAATCAGAGCTCGTTTGGAAAGGAAAAGTACATTTCTGAAGAAATCAAACGACTGTGGGTAAACATTGCACACAGACACCAGACATTCAGCGGCAAAAACAAGAATTCGCTGGATTCAATCCTGAAGATCCAATTCAACGACATATTCGATCCCGATTCTGCAGACTGCTTCTGGAAACTGTTTCGTATTCCGAGATGCATCCAGCAAGCTCGACAACACATGCATATGTGGTCTATGGACAACATTACAACGCGCTCCAAGATCACGCCGGACATTGCCAATGTGCTCATCAACATTCGTTTTGGAAATATCGACAAGATTTTCGGCAGACACTGTCCTCCCTCGCACGCAGACAACGTGTTTGTAGGGATCTCAAACCTATGTGCCTCTGCCTACTCGGAGGAGTTTGACACGTACAGACAGCGTGTCGTGATTTTCATGGAAAGCCGTAATAAGAAGAAGCGCAACGACGGCGACGATACAGACATGCAGATAGGCCTAGACGACGACCAGCAAGGCGACGCCAACGGTAGCAATGAAATGCCAATTTTCGATCCTCCTATTGTGTTTTCAACGCCAACATACATTGACTGGGAGCACGAAGAGACCACAAACCTGTTACTTTCGATGAGTGTGAATGATACCATTGACATGTCGGCAGACTCGTTGAGGCTCCTTGACGAACACAGGCAGAAATATCCAGAGTCTATCAAAATGCAGGGCTTTCCCGTGACAAACATGGTTGCGTACATCGACCCGAGTATGTTGTTGCCACATTCGTCGACATTGGTTTCATTTTCCGAATGGTTGGTCGAAAACAAGGACTGCGCGCTACCTGATCAGATGACAATTGCCATTCTGGTTCTTATGCACCAGAAGAAAATATCAAGCCATCCGATTTTCTCAAACTTTGTGGATCAGGCAGATGCCATCCCTCGGAACATACTGACTCTGTCGGACCTCCGCAATTCGTTTCTCACTGACACAGGCTCCTCGAACCGCATGATGTATCGCCGGGCCACAAACATCCGTGACAAGCAGATGCAGAGCATCAAAACACATGTCATCAAGACACAGCGTGGCTACGCGTTCCAATACTATCTCGTCGGAACCGTTTATCCGCTTTCGTATGCCAATGCGCGCTCCGACACCGGGCATTACGGGGGCCGCGATCGCGTAGCAAGCGTATTGAATGAGATTGGCGAATACCAGAATAGTGGTAGCGAATACCAATCTTGCATAGCCGAGGGGTTTCACAAAGCCTATGAAGCGCTGCAGAGCTGCAAAAACGAGTCGGAATGGAAGCTGGAGTTGTATGGAGGAACACTGCAACATACCATCCACTTGTGGAAAGCCTCGATTGATCACCTCAACAAGAACTTTAGACTCAAGGCCAATAATATCCAACTCTTTTTCAGACTGCAGCAATCCGATATCGGAGTCCGGCTCTGTTACCTCGTCAATGGCATCGGGCCATCTCCGAATGGCATCGGGTTACCAAACTATATCAAAAACTTTGGAGGAAACATTCTTCGAAAGGCCAAGCGGACAAACACACAATTCGAAGTCAAGAATGGCAAAGACTGGGGGACGGGTGCCGATAACACCATGGCAAAGTTTCTTGAAGCACAGTCGCCGGTGAATAACAATTGTCCCGACTGTTTGGACATTTCCATGTACGCACCCGCCGAAGATTGGCGAGGCACAACTGAAGCTGGTACCTGGCACGCATATACGGTGACTTATAATCAGAACGGCAAAGCACATGGCCGCCCCGGTGAATTGCCCATTCCCATGTACTGCAATGAGATGCCGGCACAAGACTCTAGAAGTGGTGGATCTGCTGTCAACATTGCAGGCCGTCTTTGTTCACTTCTTCCCCGCAATACCGAAGTGGACCAGGCTGGAAAAAGAACCTTTACCGTCAAGAACGAGAAAACTGGCAATTTCGAAAACGCAGAACAACGAATTGTTTACTTTTTCCCGCTGCTCTGCCTGGCACAGAACTGCGAAAGTGACAATCAGCTCGAACAAACTCTCAACGTTGTATGCACCACGGTTGCTGCGGGTGCTGTCGATATCGACGATGCCGATGTGGATCAACAATCTTCCTTCCGAAAACAGGGATACAATGACATGGGAGACACTTCGAAATTCACAGTCACCAAGAATGACAAGACAGTTGCAATGTGCAAACGGTTGTTTGCGCACGACGTCCGCGCAGTTTGTGTCTCTGTTTCCAACTCCCAGTGGCGCGGCTATTTCCCGGATTCCAAGGCCGGTGTCGAGACTTCGGTTTTCGACATTCTGGCCAACTATGTGTATATGCACACGCAAATCCAAAGCCAGGATGCTCGTATTGCCGCACAGCGTGGACGCGAGACTCAAAAGGCACAGGCAAGACTTCCTCCCACCGCGCTGTATATGCACTCGTGCAACGCGCTCCTGCGGAAGAATATCCAAAACATGACTTGGGCAGATATCACCTACAATGCTGCACTCAACTGGATCGTCGACCCTGCACCGCTTGAACTCGCGCCGCTTTTCATCGGAACTATGATTGAAAATACGTTTGACTGGGGCTTCTGGCTGATTCTAGCGATTTTGGCCGACTACTTTGAAACACCGCGGATGGATATCGAGCACGTCGAAAGCATGTTTGCCAGCAAAGATTACATTGTGCCACCCGAAATTTCGCAAAAGACACGCAAGTGGCTCGCGACATTCGGGATAGGCCTCGGAATGAATACCACAGGAGCCCCCCCGAAAAACGGAGACGTTTTATTTCGGACCGACACCGAAAACGACATGGAAAAATCCAGTATTTATCTCTCCTCGAAATGGGATGCCAACATGAGCTGCAACTCCTCCGGCCTTTCATGCAACCTTCCTATCACTACGCAACAACCAAATAAAACATACCAATCGTCCGAACAGAAGGATACCGGCAACACCGCTTGGCGAGTCTCCGAGCATGTAGCCAATGTCATGTACACCAAATATCAGAAGGAGCTCCGGTCGGCGTGCAACATCTCTTCTCCCGAAGCGCTTACCATTATGGTGTACAGATATATGAACATGCCAATTTCTTATCCGAAATTCGGCAAGCCACCATGTGGTTATGGATTCCAATCATGGAACTCGGTCCTCGAGAGCTTGAAGTGCAATAGCAAGGACGTCTCGGATATGCAGCACGAGGATAGCGGAATCTTTGTCGACGGCTTCGATACAAGGGTGCGCAAGTGCATTGCGCAAAACAACCACTCGTACCTTACAACTGCCTGGACATTCATCAACCGAGAGGGGTCGATTTTCTCATTCGGAGTCGAACCGCGTATGCTCATATTAGCCCGTGCTATGATTGGCCAGCGTCCTCTCATCTCGCAGAACTCGGTGCAGAGTATTTTTGACCATTTTGTCAAGGAGACAATGACGCATCGCATACCTTCTACGCTTTATCCATACACTACGGTTTTCACGGGCATGCCCGACTCCGACTCCATGGGCCTCAGTTTGCAAGTTTTGGATCTCAAGACAGTATACGCAGCACGCCCAACAACCCTTTTCCGAGCCCTACCCTGTGCCTCTGTCAAGGAGATGGCTGGTGGTGGCATTTCAGGAGTGATTTCCGGAGAGATGGTCGAGGATATCGCAGTTCTCAACAAGTACAAGCGTATGGCCGGGATTTTGGATATGGACTACAAGGACTTACACATGACAGACATTAGTCCTCCAGCACTGCCGTTTCTCACGTGGCTCTATGTCGAAACTGTACAAAAACCGGATACCATTGACCACAGCGAGTTCAATGCTGCTACGAGTCCATACCAGAAAACCGCTATATTTATTAATCCCGAGACCAAAACATACACCAAATGCAAGTCATATACGTTTGCTCCCACTGACGATTCAAAAATCACTCTCTACTCAAAATCGATTCAACTTACCCGGATATCCCAGGTTGCGACACGCGACCTCTTGTCGATTCTCGATTCTACTGCCGACACCTTTATCCGATATGCACCTATTTACTGTCGCAACGGCATCCTGGTTCATATTGAAAATATAGGCTTTCTGGTCTTGAAGAAATGGAAGCCTTCTGACATCAAGATCCTCGCACAAGATACAGACACGTATTACTTCAACCCAAATACAATGTCCTATCTCGCAGTCTCGGAAGGCATTGACCTTCATGAAGATGCCTCCTACATGATGCGGCTACAGTGCGATTTGGACACATACACGAAATGCATCAAGGACCAAAAAAAAACTACACTGGACCAAGCAGAGATGCAACAAAATTACAGCATGTTCAAAAGTGTTGAAGAGATCCAAGTTTGCCTGTCCAGTCGCCAGGTGGAGGGGAATATTGTCCATGTGGGAAGTGTCTTGTACATTGATGTGTCACATGCGTCCATCCCACAAGAGATTGTTGCCAAACTTCGCTTTTCCAAGGTCTCACAAACCGATCCTCTCTCTAAAATGTACGGCTTGAATATCAAAAAGTTCCAGGCGAAAGCCGATCCTCTTGGTGATTTCTGCCCGGTGATTGAGTGCATGTTGTTGTATGACATGCCCGAGTCGATTGTACCACACAACGACTATTGTGATATCGATTCTCAGGTTTGGGTAGGCATTCGCCAGATGATATCTTGGTCCGGCAAGAACAAGTACACTACGCGCTACATTACCGTCCCGACCAAAGCCCTTGTATCGACAAAGAAGCTCAGTCTGATCGGGAAATCGATAGCCATTTTCCAGTCTATTGTCAAAGACTTGTAGCGCATTTTATTAAAAAGCATTATACTTCCCATGTCTTTTCAAACAAGGACAGAACATACATAATCACAAGAGTAGAGCAAGAAATTGCAATATTTGACAAATTTTTTTCTACAGTGTGGTGTAGATACGTCGTGCACCAAAACAGTAGATAACCACTGCCAAACAGCAGTAGTATTGCTAGAGTAATACGTGTTTCATTTTCCCATTCTTCTTTGCCGATTCCCGACTGCTGTAGAAATATTAATAGCAGGACAACGATTGGGAAAACGTGCAAAGCAAATACAGCAGTGAACGTCGTAGTTTGAGCCTGTTTCAAAATCAATATCAAAGCAATGAATTCAAGGGTTTGGCATATCGTGATTGCTGGAGATATGAACGCCACCCCATGTACCGTTTTTTCAATCGACAGAGTGACTCCAAAATATATGCTATGGAAAGTAAACAAAAAAAGGAATGCTCTGTAGGCCTGAGGTAATACTGTATTGGTGCCATAACTTTGCTCCTCGATGTCACCTTGTGACACAGAAATGACATCCTGGATTAGAAGTTGCGGCTCTGTTTCGATGTATCGTGGAATCGGGCAAGGCTGGAGAATTGATTCTTCTTCCTGTGGTGTGCTTGCTAAAGCTGTTTCCAGCTGAGTGACAGCATACACTGGATGACAGTGCAAGCCAGGCACATTGTTCCATTCGTATTGGGGACACTTTAGAGAAGGATCGAGTGTCAACGACTCTCCGTTTTGGAGAGTAATGGGATCGTAAAATTTGGGGTATTTCAGCTGTGGTATAACTTGTCGAGCTTGATCTGCATTTGATTCGGGTGTGTTTGGAATCACTGCTCGTCTGTACACAAGTATGCTGCCCAAAAACCCGATGGCCAGACAAAGCCCAGCCACATTTTGTAGTACAACATTATTGCTCTTAATCAACTCTCCTTCTGGTATCACGTGAAAGAATATAATACCAAGATAGACTGACACAATCATGACATTCACATTTTCTTGTTGTATAATTTGAATACAATTGACCACATTCTTCATGCTGACATAAATTAGACATAATAAACACAAGGCAAAATTGATAGAAACAACAATTAGCTGTGCTTGAAACAACAACACCATTCCCAAAAAAGTTTTGCTACTCTGTTTATATACATATTGTGCAGTCTAGTGGCATTTAATCGGGAAACGAAACAGAGCATTTGTTATTGTCCAACCATGAGCATGATTTGATTAGAAACGGACGTGAGCACAGCATACTGCTAATCGGAATACACGGCATGCATATTCCGTTCCGGAAAAATTTCGACGACCCACAAATAAAACATGTAATCGACGTTTCTGTGCTCATGTCGACCTGTTGGACTGTTGCAAACGGACATATATATTTTTTTGTGGGTCGAATTTGGAGATGATTCAAGCCAATAAATTGGGACAACTCGAGGTTGAAGTCGGTTTTTACCAGTGTTTCTGCATGATGTAGATGAATACTCTGGGTGATTTGGTGTATCTTGTAGGTTGAAATGAAGGAGCCCTTGATTTTGGCGAGACATGCAAAATCATTGTTTCCTTGGAACCCGTCACACAAGTTCCGGTGAATATATTGCAGATCGTTGCTGCCTAAATAGAACTGTGCGCTCGATGCCTGGAAAATATATTCAGGCCGCGACACTTGTATCTCAAAAACACGCATCACGATGGAAATTGTTTTTTCAATGATTTTCCGAACAAACGTGTTGTCTACAATCCCATCGACCACGAAAACGGCACGGATGGCAGGATTCATCAACTTCTCACTGACACTACAGGCCCACAGAATTGGAATGATCGAATTGTACGCGATTCCCGTTCCATAGTCGATCGGAGCGAGCTCGGCATGTAGACGGTACTGTTGCTTGTACATCTTGTACGAGAACTCAACGCTTACTTGGACCCGGTTCATGGATACTAGGAAAATGTAAGAATCGCCGAGCACATTGTTGTCGTGCACAGACTTGATTGTCGGTGCTATCATAGAATTCGCAAAAATCACATTGTTGTAAAAAGTTGAGTTTCTTGAAACAAGCGAATAGATGAAATCACTGGTGTTGTCGTACAGTTTTGCCACTAGCAGCACCGGGAACGTGTATGTAGACAAGATGAACGATGAATCCTCTTGGTAAGGTGTGAATGTCTGTCCGCTCGAAAAGCACGACGACATCCCGATACTCGTTGCGCGTAGGTACATATTGGCTGCATTGTCGACAGGACATGGCAGACTCCACAACTCCGAGTCGGAAACAGCACATGACATTGGTATGTATCTCGACGGCACGGATTGCACATACTGTATGATTTGATTATTTCCAACACAACTGGCAGTCGGAGGACATGGGATGCACCGGTTCTCCACCTCCGTGTCGAGTGAGAGGAATTGTTGGTATATGTCCTTGTAGAGTTGCATAGTTTGTCGGTAGTCAGACGATAATGGGTGTTGGCTGAGTATCTCCAACTTGGATTGATTCTGAAAAATAAGGCGATTGATCCGGGAATTGTTGAAGAATCCCGGAGCACACACACATGTGTTTTCAATGCTGATAGAAGCCGGGGAATGTGGACAAGAAACACATGTTTGTGTTGTATTGTCCAACAGACGCCCATTGTCGCAGATGCACTGGTCTTGCTCGTTCCTTTCATATCCCTGCGTTCGGCATAAGCACTCTGTTTTGCTGCTACTGCCCAACATCAAAGTCGTCATGAACAGTGGACATTGCATAGGTTTGGACTCCACGCAGTAGTGTCCAATTGGACATTGTTGGCACTCGAGATTGATATTCATGAACCAGCCCGATCTGCATGTGCAGTTTTGTACTCTAGTTGATTTCGAGAGAGAGGTAGAGTTTGGTGGGCATTTAGAGAGATGAATAAAGTCTCGAGGATCGATCCCCGTGAGATTTTCCTGGCTGAACCCTGCGCAATAAAAACCAGCACTGCAATCCTCACACACACGCTTTTGTTGGTTGTAAGTATGTCCAGGAGGACATGGGCAAAACTGATGTTCGTGGCAGTCGACCCGTTTGAAGTCGACCTGGCCACTGCAGATGTCGCCAATTGCGCACGCACCACACCGAGATGGTGTGTTTGGCGAGTAGCCCGGAAAGCATGCGCAGCTTAGACGCGTTGCCGACATTCTTGACAATGTCGTACTGTGAGCAGGGCATGCCTGTTGCTGTGAATTCTCGCAGAAAAACCCTATTTCACAAGGCGCACACTTTTCAATCTCGATCCAGAATTTTTCTCTAGTCCGCTCACGCGTGTTGAAAAACACACTATCATTATTAAATGTGAAAATGTGCGGGAACATGTTGTTTTGTATCTTGTATGTTTCAAACGATGCATTGTGTCGATAGAAGCCGGAATCGCATTGACACTTTTGTATTGTGTACGTCTCACCCCCCTCCCCAGTGGGGGTGCCAATGTATGAATAGTATCGTGTGTTTGGCGGACATTGTCGGATGCTGTGTTGTGCCGTGTATATTGGGGAGCACAGTTCATTGTCGCTACAGTTCCTACACAACGAATTCAACTCGAGCCTGCTTCCGTTTACTGTTTTTTTTTGCATGCTACTGTCCAGTCCTGAGAATTCAGACACTGTCGAAAACGTACGCCCAACTGCACACACACAATCGGAGACGCTGCTGGAGTATGAATTCGCTGCATAAGGAATATCGCTAGGACACACGGAGATACCAGAAACCGTGCCGTCTCTACAGAAAGCCCCCCCTGCGCATGGCAGACAATAAAAGTTGTATTTCTGTTTGTTGTTTACATTCCGCACGTCTGCTTTGATGCATTTGTCGTCTGGGACTCCTGTGCCTGCGATATAGGTGTTGATGTTGCATTCGGATCCGCATGGAATGCACACAGGAGCAGTTCCCTTAATGCACGGACAGTTGTGATGCGCTGCTGATTTTTCCGAGATCGCACTGGTACATGAGAAGCAAGAAAAGTTGTACAGGAATAGCTGGAAAAGGTCACCTTCTTGGTACATCAAACCAACAACACTTTTTGCAAGAATGTTGTTGCTGTGCGTTGCGTGTGCTGCATATGGAATGATGCTGTAGAAAAATAACGAAAGCTGTAACACGGTGTTTTGGAACAGGGTTGCAAGGAGCTCTACGGTAATCACCCCCCCGTCCACATGGACTCTCGACACAATCAGCTCGTATATGGTGCTTGATGTTGATCTTTCCCCTACATGTAGTAGCACCACGTCGAAAGCATGCCTTTCTTTCAACTTGCTTGGACGGCCCGGTGCAGCGCTCCATGATGTCGTATTCCACTTGCGATTATTCATGACTGAAAACGAGTTCAGATAGAATTCATCTGGCTCAACTTGCTGGATGCCGGGGAAATGCCGACTATCTCTTTCCAATCTAAGTTTTTGCAACACCAACGAATTACTGAAATACTGCACATGTTGTGTGCTTGTTGTTGCTGTCAACGTGCCCATATTGATGTCGCTTGGGATCGTATCAAACGAGAAA
>Ga0105055_10009163_pt1 | contig 12699 bp, 14 predicted proteins | sample BON03_FD_78090 | JGI IMG/M metagenome (GOLD analysis project Ga0105055, IMG submission 78090) | Freshwater microbial communities from Lake Bonney liftoff mats and glacier meltwater in Antarctica - BON-03 | ecosystem: Environmental > Aquatic > Freshwater > Ice > Glacier meltwater | place: Lake...
ACCCATCCCGGGCCAGCTCCACCAGGTCCTTACGCGATTCGGGGTCAAGAAAGCCGGGACGGATCATGGAACGACTGGAATCGCCTTGGGACTGATCCGCAAGTACGATTTTCGGGTTCCCGGAGAGTCGGGGTATAGTTGACGCCGACGTTCATGAGTTCGACGGCGTCGAGCGCTGAGCGGCCGAGGTGGGGGGAGGCGGCGGCGTGGCTTGGGCGGCCGGTGAAGGAGAAATCGATGCGGGTGTTGGCGAGGGACATCGCGTCGTTGACGCCGGAGAAGGCGGCGGGGTGCCAGGAGATGGCGATGTCGACATCCTTGAAGGCGCCTTCGCGGACCATGAAGGATTTGGCGGCGCCGCCTTCCTCGGCGGGGCAGCCGTAGTAGCGGACGCGGCCTTTCAGGCCGTTCTCGGCGAGCCAGTCCTTCACGGCGGTGGCGGCGAGGAGGGCGGCGGAGCCGAGGAGGTTGTGGCCGCAGCCGTGGCCGAGGCCGTTGCCCGGAAGGGGGCGTTTTTCGGCGATGCCGGCTTCCTGGGAGAGGCCGGGGAGGGCGTCGTATTCGCCGAGGATGGCGATGACGGGGCCTTCGTCGCCGGCTTCGCCCATGACGGCGGTGGGGATGCCAGCGACGTTGTGGGTGACGCGGAAGCCCTGGCGCTCGAGCATGGCGGTGTGTTCGGCGGTGGATTGGTGTTCGTCGTAGGCGATTTCCGGGTTGTCCCAGATGGTGTCGGCCAGGGCGATGAATTCGTCGCTCTTGGCGTCGACGAGCGTCCAGACCTTGTCAGTGTTTTGCATGTCGGTTCTTGGAGGGGGGTAGGGTTAGGGAAGGGTCTTCTTTTTCTGTAGAAAAAGAAGCAAAAAGACTTTTGTCCGTTTTGGCTGGGTGCCTGGGGCGGGCGCAAACGAGTAGAAGTTTTTTGGTTCTTTTTTTCAAAAAAGAACATCCTTTCCTTTGGTTGCGGGCCACCTGCGCGCCGGGCGATGACAGCGCGCGTTGGAGGTGCGACGTTACCGTTCGCCAATCGCCCCGACCAGAGCCGTGGAGACTGATATGAACGACCTTCCCGCCGATCGTGCCCTGTGGACGCGCGCGCGGCGGCATTTGCTGAAGTTCGGCGGGGATTTCGTGCCGTTCGTGCCGGCGCGGGCGGAGGGGAGCTTTCTGTTCGATGCGGCGGGGCGGCGGGTGCTGGATTTCACGTCGGGGCAGATGAGCGCGATTTTGGGGCATTCGCATCCGGAGATCGTGGCGGCGGTGCGCGAGCAGGTGGGGAAGCTGGCGCATCTGTTTTCGTCGATGATCTCGGCGCCGGTGGTGGATCTGGCGGAGGGGCTGGCGCGGCTGGTGCCGGATTTGCCGCGGGTGATGCTGCTGTCGACGGGGGGCGAGGCGAACGAGGCGGCGATCCGGATGGCCAAGCTGGTGACGGGGAAGTGGGAGGTGGTGGCGTTCGCGCAGAGCTGGCACGGGATGACCGGGGCGGCGGCGGGGGCGACGTATAAGGCGGGGCGTCGGGGCGTGGGGCCGCTGGCGCCGGGGAATTTCGCCATTCCGGCGCCGAATTCGTATCGGCCGCGGTTTGCCGGGGTGACGTGGCAGGAGGAGATGGACGACGCGTTCGACCTGTTGGACCGGCAGTGCACGGGGAACCTGGCGTGTTTCATCGCCGAGCCGATCTTGTCGAGCGGCGGGGTGCTGGATTTGCCGCTGGGGTATCTGGCGGCGTTGAAGGCGAAGTGCGCCGAGCGCGAGATGATGCTGATTCTGGACGAGGCGCAGACGGGGATCGGGCGGACGGGGCGGATGTTCGCGTTCGAGCGGGACGGGGTGGTGCCGGATATTTTGACGCTGTCCAAGACGCTGGGGGCGGGGTTGCCGCTGTCGGCGGTGATGACGTCGGACGCGGTGGCGGATGCGGCGGAGTCGCGGGATTTCCTGTTCTATACGACGCATGTGAACGATCCGATGCCGGCGGCGGTGGGGGTGAAGATTCTGGAGATCGTGCAGCGCGACCGGCTGGCCGAGCGGGCGGCGGCGATGGGGGCGCGGCTGGCGGCAGGGCTGCGCGGGTTGCAGCAGCGGCATGACTGCATGGGCGACGTGCGCGGGCGGGGGCTGCTGCTGGGGCTGGAGTTCGCGGCTTCGGGCGGGCGCGACTCGGCGGCGATTTCGGATGCGGTGATGGATATCGCCCTGGAGCTTGGGCTGTCGGCTAATATCGTGCGCGCGGGGTCGAGCGGCGGGACGATGCGGATCGCGCCGCCGCTGACGGTGACGGAGGCGGAGATCGACCTGGGTGTGAGCCTGCTGGACGCCGCGATCGGCCGCGCGACGGGGTAGGGGCGGCTTGGGGTGGCGTGACTGGCGCTGCTTCCGGCCTAGTTGGTAACATTTAAGAGACGTTACGTTACATACGGGAACCTTAGTCGCATTTTTTCTTCATTCACGGCATGTTGACGTTTCGGCGACACCATATTTAAATGATCACTGTGCGATAACGTTTCCATGACGCAGGGCACCTTCAGCTTTCCCGCTTTCCGCTGCACCGCCGTTCTGGCGGGTTTTGCTTGTTGCAGCATTCCTTTCGTGGCGGCGCCGTTGTTTGGCGGTGGCCCAAGGCCATTGCGCTGGCAAATTAGGGGTGACGAATTTGACCTTTAGCTCGATTTCCCGCCATCGCGGAAGCTGCTCCGCCATGGTCCTGCCGCGCGGCTTGGGGCGGGCACGACCGGGGAGCGCCGGGCGATGAAGCGCGGCGTTCCGCCGGGGGCAGTGGGCCGCGGCATGGCCGCCAACCTCCAGGTCCGCCACGAGGCGGCTATGGCGCGTGCCCGTTTCGTCGTGGGTGAGATGCGCGATCGACACAGCCGGTGCGGCGATGGCCCCTGCCGCCTGCTGCTGGTCAGCGAACAGCCGGTTGTGCTGGCCGGGCTTTACGCGCTGCTGGCGGACGACCCCGCGTTCCAGCTTGTTGACGGCGACATGGCCGCCGACGTGGTGGTGCTCGACGTGGTCCGCTGGGATGAAGGCGCTTCGCCAATGCTTCGCCGGCTGCGGTACCGTCATCCCGGCGCGCGCGTACTGTTGCTCGTCGGCGAATGCGACGGGGCGGCCGCGCGGGCCTTTCTCGACGCCGGCGGGTCTGGCGCGGTGCGCACCCGCGCGGCGGCGGAGCACCTGTTGGATGCTCTGCACCGGGTGGCACGCGGCGAGACCTATGTCGATGATGCCATCGTGCAGGCGCAGGCCCTGGCAGCCGGTGGGCAGGGCGTTGCCACTGGCGGGTTCCTGGACGACAGCGGGCTCAGCGAGCGCTAATTCGGGGTGCTGCGGCGCAAGGTCCAGGGCCTGAGCAACAAGGCGATCGCCGCCGACCTGGGGATCAGCGTGAAGACCGTCGAGACCTACCAGAGCCGCGGCATGGAGAAGCTTGGGCTGCAGGGCCGTGCGGAGATGCTGCGCTATGCGGTCCGCCATGGCTGGCTGGCGACGGACCTGCAGGGCCGGTCGACGCAATTGTAGGGATTCAACCCGACAGACAGGCCGTTGTGCCCCTGTTAATCAGAGACAGTGAGAAATCAGTAACTTCTTACAACCGCTCTTGGGGGTGCAGCACAAATGTTTACGTGGAAATTATTGCAAGGCGCATTCGGCCTGGCGGCCAGTGCGGTCGTGGCAGGCGGGATCGGGTTTTCCGGTGCGGCGCATGCGGCACCGGTGTATGACACGGCGGTGGGCGCCGGGAACTACATCGGGTCTCGCACGATCGCTACGCTCGACATCCTGCCTCTGGCCTCGGACCCTGACCGGCCCACGGCGGTGACCGTTGCCTGGAATATCGCCTACACCATGGGAACGGGGCTCTGGAGCTACAATTACTCCGTCTCGTGGCTGCCAACGGCCGCTCATAAGATCAGCCACATGATCCTGGACCTGAGCGACAACTGCACGTCGGCCGCCAGCAATTGCGTGATCGGTGCCAAGCTGAACGGGAATTCGATCTCCAGCGGCAACACGAAATACGGGACGTATACCTCCAGCGACGGCAATTCCAACCCTGGCATGGGCGGGCCGATCACGGGTGTGAAGTTCGACGTGGGCAGCGGCACGCCGTACGACATCTCGTTCACGTCTGAGCGCGCGCCGGTGTGGGGCGACTTCTACACGAAGTCGGGCAATCTCGACAAAAAGGGATAGATCGCGCAGAACATCGGGATCGACGACCACAACTCCGGCAATATCCTGCACTTCGTCGCCCGCCCGGATACCGTTGGCGGACCGCCGGATGATGGCCCTGGGCCTGGCACCGATGTGCCGGAGCCGATGAGCATGGCGGTGCTCGGTGTGGGCCTTCTCGGCTTGGCCGCCGCCCGCAGGCGCCGCAACGCGCTCAGCTGAAGCCTGGCTGACTTTCCTGACGGCAACGCAGCGGCCCGCATCATAACATGGTGCGGGCCGCTTGCTGCTGCGCTCAATTCCAGGGCATAGGGCTGGCGCGCCGCACCACGTAGGTGACGCCCAGTGTGGCGACCACCGTTGCCTCGTGCCGCACCTCGATCGCCAGGTCGGCGCGGCCGCGGTTGGCGTCGCGCGGCGAGGGGCTGGCCGAAGTCCAGCGTGCCCGCACGTCGTAGGCGGTGTCGGGCCATACCGGAACCATGAACCGCGCCTCGTGCAGCGCATAGCCGGCCACCACCGCCACGTCGACGATGGCGCGCACCGTCAGGCCGATCGCCATGCCCTGGGTGTGCAGGCCGGAGGCGCAGAGCCGGCCGAAATAGGAGCGCGCGGCGGCGGCATCGTCGAGATGGAAGGGCTGGGGGTCGTAGAGGCTGGCGAAAGCGATGATCTCGGTGCGGGCGAGGCAGAAGGTGCCGCACTCGAACCAAACGCCGAGGGCGAGGTCTTCGAGGCGGGCGCCGTTGATGGTGACGTGCATGGCGGGGATTCCGAAGGGGGGAAGTGTCTTCTTTTTCTGTAGAAAAAGAAGCAAAAATACTTTCATCCGTTTGCCTGAGGCGATGTGGCGCTTACTTGGCCCGGCCCTTCATGGATGAAGTTTTTTTGCTTCTTTTTGTTCACAAAAAGAAGATTCTTACTTCGCCTTCGCTTCGCGCCGGCGCGCATGGAGAACGAACTCGGTGTATCCGTTCGGCTGGGCGCGGCCCTGGAAGACCAAGTCGCAGGCGGCTTTGAAGGCCGGGCCGTCATAGGCGGGGGCCATGGGGGTGTAGGCGGCGTCGGTGGCGTTCTGGCGGTCGACCACCGTGGCCATGCGTTTCATGGTTTCCATGACCTGGGCCTCGGAGGTGACGCCGTGGTGCAGCCAGTTGGCGATGTGTTGGCTGGAGATGCGCAGGGTGGCGCGGTCTTCCATGAGGCCGACGTCGTGGATGTCGGGCACCTTGGAGCAGCCGACGCCCTGGTCGATCCAGCGGACGACGTAGCCGAGGATGCCCTGGACGTTGTTGTCCAGTTCCTGCTGCACCTCGTCCGGGGCCCAGTTGGGGCGGTCGGCGAGCGGCAGGGTGAGGATGTCGGCCAGTTTGGCAGGGGGGCGGCTGGCGATCTCGGTCTGGCGGGCGGCGATGTCGACTTGGTGGTAGTGCAGGGCGTGCAGGGTGGCGGCGGTGGGGGAGGGTACCCAGGCGGTGTTGGCGCCGGCGCGGGGGTGGCCGATTTTCTGGGCCAGCATGTCGGCCATGCGGTCGGGTGCTGCCCACATGCCCTTGCCGATCTGGGCGCGGCCGCGCAGGCCGCAGGCGAGGCCGACATCGACGTTGTTGTTTTCGTAGGCGGAAATCCAGGCCGTGGCCCGCATGTCGTTCTTGCGGATCATCGGGCCGGCTTCCATGGCGGTGTGGATTTCGTCGCCGGTGCGGTCGAGGAAGCCGGTGTTGATGAACACCACGCGCTCGCGGGCGGCGTGGATGCAGGCGGCGAGGTTGATGGTGGTGCGGCGTTCCTCGTCCATGATGCCCATTTTCAGCGTGTTGCGGGGCAGGGCGAGGAGGTCTTCGACGGCGGCGAACAGGTCGGCGGCGAAGGCGACTTCCTCGGGGCCGTGCATCTTGGGCTTGACGATATAGACCGAGCCGGCGCGGGAGTTGCGGATGGGGCCGGTGGATTTCAGGTCGTGGATGGCGATGAGCGAGGTGAGGGCGGCGTCCAGGATGGTCTCGGGGATTTCGGCGCCTGATGCGTCCAGCACCGCGTCGGTGAACATGTGGTGGCCGACATTTCGCACGAGCATCAGCGAGCGGCCGGGGACGCTGGTGATGGCGCCGTTCGGGGCGTTATACTGGCGATCCTGGTTGAGCCGACGGGTGATGGTGCGGCCGTCTTTTTCCAGGCTGGCGGCGAGGTCGGCTTTCATCAGGCCAAGCCAGTTGCGATAAACATCGACCTTGTCGGCGGCATCGACGGCGGCGACGGAATCCTCACAATCCATGATGGTGGTGACGGCGGACTCCATCACGACGTCGGCGAGGCCAGCGGGATCGTCGCGGCCGATCGGATGGGTGCGGTCGATCATCAGCTCGACGTGCAGGCCGTTGTGCTTGAGCAGGATGGCGGTTGGTGCAACGGCGTCACCGCGATAGCCGACGAATTGCGATGGGTCGGCCAGGCCGACCTGGCCGCCGCCGGGCGGGAGTGCCACGCGCAGGGCGCCGCCGGAGATGGTGTAGCCGTGGGCGTCGGCGTGGCTGTAGGCGGCCAGCTTGGCGACCTCGTTCAGGGTGGTTTTGGCGTAGCAGATCACCAGGGCGCCGCGGACCGGGTTGTAGCCGCGGCCACGCTCGGCGCCGTCCGTGTCGGGAATGATGTCGGTGCCATAGAGCGCGTCGTACAGGCTGCCCCAACGGGCGTTGCCGGCGTTAAGCGCGTAGCGGGCATTGCTGACCGGCACGACAAGCTGCGGACCTGCGATGGCGGCGATCTCGGCGTCGACATTGGCGGTGGAGATCGCAAACGGCGCGGGCGGCGGCAGCAGGTAGCCGATGCCGCGCAGGAAGGCCTCATACTCCGCGGCATCGTGCGGCTTGCCGCGGCGGGCGAGGTGCCATGCGTCGATCTGGGCCTGGAGGCGGTCGCGGGCGTCGAGAAGTTCGCGATTGCGGGGGGCGAAATCGGCGACGATGGCGGCGAGGCCGGACCAGAAGGCGTCGGCGGCGATGCCGGTGCCTGGCAGGGCCTCGGCCTCGACGAAGGTCTTCAGGATCGGCGCAACCTGGAGGCCGCCCACTGGCACATGGCTCATCGACACAGTACTCCCCGCTGATTTGATCGTGCTTGTCGCGTGATGGCCGGCCTCTTGTCGAGGGCCGGGGCCGGGATTCAGCCCTGCCGTGCCTTCCATTCCTCGAACGCGGCCAGCGTGGCCTGGTTCGGGGGGTATGTTCCGGGCAGCGGAGCGCCGGCGTCGATGCGGGCTAGGAGGAACGCCTCCAGCTCCTCCTGGGCGGCGGCATCGGCGGCCACGTCGTCGGCGAGGTGGGCGGGCAGGACCACGACGCCGTCGGCATCGCCCACCAGGATGTCGCCGGGATAGACGGCCACACCGCCGCAGGCGATCGGGGCGTCGATCTCGACGGCGTGGTGCTGGATGATGTTCAGCGGCGCGGAGGGGCCGGCGCAGAAGACGGGGAGCGGCATTTTCGCGATGGGGCCGGCGTCGCGGATGCCGCCGTCGGTGACCACGCCGGCGGCTTCGCGGCGCATCAGCCGGGTCATCAGGATGTCGCCGCCGCTGGCCGCGCGGGCGTCGCCGCGGCAGTCCATGACGAGGACGTGGCCGGGCTTGATGGTCTCCACCGCCTTGCGTTGCGGGTGCTCGGGGTTGCCGAGGCTGGCCATCACGTCGATGTCCTCGCGGGCGGGGATGTTGCGCACGGTGGTGGCGGGGCCGACCATGTTGTCGCCGTAGCTGCCGAGGGCGCGGACGCCCTGCATGAAGACGTTGCGGAAGCCGCGCTTGAACATCTGGGTGGTCAGCGTGGCGGTGCTGACGCGGCGCAGGGTGGCGAGTGTCTCTGGTTTCATGGCAGCTTCTCCCCGTTCGTGCGGGCAGCATGCCGCGTTGCGCCGCCGATGCCCAGCCAGCCTCGCCAGATATCCAGGGAGCCGTCATGTCCGCCTTCGAACGCTACCTCTCGGTGTGGGTGGCGCTGTGCATCCTCGCCGGCATCGTGCTGGGCAATGTGGTGCCGGGCGTGTTCCAGGCGCTGGCGGGCGTGGAGTATGGCTCGGTGAACTTCATCGTCGCGGTGCTGATCTGGTTCATGGTGTATCCGATGATGGTGGCGGTGGACTTCACCAGCCTGCGCCGGGTGCATGAGCGGCCGAAGGGGCTGGTGATCACGGTGGTGGTGAACTGGCTGGTGAAGCCGTTCACTATGGCGGCGCTGGGCGTGCTGTTCTTCGAATACCTGTTCGCCGACCTGATCGATCCGGCCAATGCGGGGCAGTATATCGCCGGGCTGATCCTGCTGGGGGCGGCGCCGTGCACCGCGATGGTGTTCGTGTGGTCGCAACTGACCCGGGGCGACCCGAACTACACGCTGGTGCAGGTGTCGGTGAACGACATCATCATGGTGTTCGCCTTCGCGCCGATCGTGGCGCTGCTGCTGGGGGTGACGGACCTGGTGGTGCCGTGGGAGACGCTGCTGCTGTCGGTAGTGCTGTACGTGGTGATCCCGCTGGCCGCCGGTGTGGCCACGCGGATGGGGCTGACCGTGGGCGTCGCGGGGGAAGGGGCGCGGGCGGCTGCTGTCGCGGCGTTCACCGGGCGGATCAAGCCGCTGTCGGTGCTGGGGCTGCTGGCGACGGTGGTGGTGCTGTTTGGCTTCCAGGGGCGGGTGATCCTGGACCAGCCGGCGCTGATCGGGCTGATCGCGGTGCCGCTGCTGATCCAGAGCTACGGGATCTTTTCGCTGGCCTACTGGGCGGCGTGGGCGTGGCGCGTGCCCTACAACGTGGCGGCACCCTGTGCGCTGATCGGGACGTCGAATTTCTTCGAGTTGGCGGTGGCCGTGGCGATTGGGCTGTTCGGGCTGAACTCGGGCGCGGCGCTGGTGACCGTGGTGGGGGTGCTGGTGGAGGTGCCGGTGATGCTGTCGCTGGTGGCCTTCGCCAACCGCACAAAGGGGTGGTTCGCCGGCAACAGGTGACGCATCGGCCGCCAGGCGCTAGTTTTGCCGCAACCGCAAAGGAGACGCCCATGTCCGACGATATCAAGCAGATCGAGACCGTGCTGCAGACCTATTTCGACGGGTTGTACGAAGGGGACGCCGGCAAGCTGGCCGCCGCCTTCCACGAGACCGCCGACCTGCGCAGCGTGGGCGCCGATGGCAGCTTGGCCGTGCTGCCGCGCGAGAAGTGGCTGGAGGGTGTGAAGTCGCGCCCGTCGGCCCAGGCGCAGAACCTGGAGCGGAAGGATTGGGTGGTGACGATCGACCGCTCGGGCCCGACCACGGCGTTTGCCAAGGTGCACTGCCAGATCCCGCCGCGCTATTTCACCGACTACCTGTCGCTGGCCAAGGTGGGTGGCGATTGGAAGGTGGTTGCCAAGACCTTCCACACCGACACGCGCTGACGCGCCGCCGTCCCTGCTGCCGCCGTTGACGCGGGGGCAGGGCGGCGAAGCTACGCCAGACGCTTTGGCTCCGCGAGCATCGCGGTGGCATGCATGTTGCTGGGAGTGATTGGCATCCAGTCGCGGGTGCCTCCCTGCCGGCGGCGGATTCGCATTTTTGATCCTGGCACTCACTTATTCGTTCGACTTGCCTCTGTTGCAGTGGATAATTTTTGGACAATCTGACAACGTCCAGTCGGCTTACGTCCGGACGTTTAACAGGAAACACGATATTTCAGGGCAGCGGTGCGTTTCGGCGCGTCGCCTTGCCGTAACGGAGAGACATCATAGTGACCTGCATCCGCAGAATGCCCGGTGTTCGCCATTGGTGGACGCCTTGATCCCTGCATCCCTGCTCGAAAGCCTCTATGGCAGTCCTGCGAGCCACCAGATGCGCGACGCGGCTAACGAACTGGCGGTTCGCATCGCTGAGGGTGAGTTCGACGACCTCGACGACATGCAGCGCAACGACCTGCAATGGCTCTCGCTGATGCTGCAGGCCTGGGCGCGGCGCGTGCAAGTGCTGGAGGCCGGGCTGTTCCTGCCCATCGACGCCGAGCGCGAGCATCGTCCCGACCTCTGATTGGCACCGCTGCAGTCCGATTCCTGACTTCCCACGGCCCGGCCACCATTGGTGGCCGGGCCGTGTTGCGTGTGGCCTTGTCGCTGGCGGCTGACGCAGGCGTTCGCAACAGCGCCCGTGGCGAGGCTTGCAATTTGCATCGTGCATTGACGATTGTTAGATGGAAATCGCAAAATGCGACGCTTTCCAGGACAATCGGCACGCACAGTTTCACGTCAAGCGAGTCGCTGCCGCGCCGGGCGTTGGCATGGTCTGTGCATTGTCCCTTGGCACGGTGGGTCATCAACCTGCCGGGCGACGTGGAGCAGAACGAGTGTTTGAACGTATTCAAAGTGAACCGGGCCGTGTGCGCATGCATCTGCGTGGCGGGCTCGACGGCGAGGCCAGCCGCGCGATGCGGGACAGCCTGGCCGCGTTGGCCGAGGTGGCCGCCCGCGAGGTGGTGCTCGACCTTTCTCATGTGACCTTTATCGATGGCTCCGGCCTAGGTGCCATTTCCTTTCTTTTCAAGCGCCTGTCCGCCCGTGGCCGCCGACTTACGGTGGTGGGCGTGTCTGGCCAGCCGCTCGCCACGCTGCGCCATGTTGGCGTGGCCGCCCTTCTGGGTGTGAAGGATGAGCCTGCTTCCCGGCCCGTATCCTCGTTTCTGGGGATGGCCTGGGCTCGCTAGGGCTCCCTATCGCCGTTTTCGCATTCAAGTCGCCTGGACGTTTCAGGACTGCCGGAATTAGCCTCCCAATCGTTTTCAGCAGCCCGGGTGGTCAATGATCACCCGGGTTTCCTTTATGCGGCCCTTGCGTGGACGCGCCGATCCGGGTGATTTTGCAAGCGCATGAAGGCGGTGGCGCCATTGTGCCACCCCGCGGCGGATGGAACGGATGAGCGATCGAGGCTTCGCGGCGCAATTGGCCGAGGATCTGTCCCCCCAGGACCTGCGCCATGTTCTTGCGGTTTTCCGGACGGACGTGGAGCGCCTGACCGGCACGCTCACGCAGGCGTTGCAGGCGGCCGATGAGGCCAGATTCCGCCGCGCCGCCCATGGCCTGGCGGGTGCGGCCGGTGCGGTTGGCGCGGATGACCTGGAACAGGCCTGCCGCCGTGCCATGACCGGCGCCCATCCGATGCCCGGCGCCATGCTGGAGATCGACGCCTCCGCGCAGGTGGCCCTGGGCGATCTGGCGGCCTTCATCAACCGGCTCGACGCCGCGACATGACGGGTGGCGCGCGATGACCGGCACAGCGGCGCGGGTGCTGGTAGTGGAGGATACGCCCACCCAGGCACAACTGGCCCGTGCATTCCTGGCCGGGTTGGGCCACCAGGTGGAGATCGTCGAATCCGCCGGTGCCGCCCTCGTCGCGGCGCGCGACTGGAACCCTGATGCGATCCTGCTGGACATCGACCTGCCGGACTACAATGGCTTCGAGTTGATGCAGCGCCTGGGGGCGGAGGGCATCCGGACCTCGGTCATCGTGGTCACCGCCAACGCTTCGATCAACACCGCGGTCGAGGCGATGCGGGCCGGCGCGGTGGATTTCATCGTCAAGCCCTACGCCAAGGCCCGGCTGGCGGTCACGCTTGCCAATGTTTTGGAAAAACAAGCGCTTGTCGCTCAGCTTGCCACGGTGAAGGCGCGGCTGGACCGTGAGCAGTTCTTCGGCTTCATCGGCGCCTCGGTGCCGATGCAGGCAGCCTACCGCACCATCGAGAGTGTCGCGGCCAGCAAGGCGAGCGTGTTCATCACCGGCGAAAGCGGCACCGGCAAGGAACTGGCCGCCGAGGCGGTGCACCGTGCCAGCCCGCGCGCCGGGCGCAACTTTGTGGCGCTCAACTGCGGCGCCATCCCGCGCGACCTGCTGGAGAGCGAGGTGTTCGGCCATGTCCGCGGCGCCTTCACCGGAGCGAGCGCCGACCGCGAAGGGGCTGCCAAGCTGGCCGATGGCGGCACGCTTTTTCTCGACGAGATCGGCGAGATGCCGTTGGAAATGCAGGTGAAGCTGCTGCGCTTCGTGCAGACGGGCACGTACTCGCCGGTGGGGTCGTCGCGGGTGGAGCGGGTGGATGTCCGCTTCGTTTGCGCCACCAACCGCGACCCGATGCTGGAGGTGCAGGCCGGGCGGTTCCGCGAGGATCTGTATTACCGGCTGTATGTCGTGCCGGTGGAACTGCCGCCGCTGCGGGCGCGCGGCGAGGACGTGCTGATGATCGCGCGCCACTTCCTCATCCAGTTCGCGCGCGAGGAGAAGCGCGGCTTCACCGGCTACAGCGCTGTCGCGGAGCAGGCGCTGGCGCAGTATTCCTGGCCCGGCAACGTGCGCCAGTTGCAGAACGTGGTGCGCAATATCGTGGTGCTGCACGATGGCGACCGGGTGGAACACGACATGATCCCCCAGACGGTGCGCCGCGGCGCCGCATCTTTCCCTGACGAACGCCCGATCGCCGAACGCCCGATCGCCGAACGCCCGATCGCCGAACGCC
>Ga0105055_10009164_pt1 | contig 12698 bp, 11 predicted proteins | sample BON03_FD_78090 | JGI IMG/M metagenome (GOLD analysis project Ga0105055, IMG submission 78090) | Freshwater microbial communities from Lake Bonney liftoff mats and glacier meltwater in Antarctica - BON-03 | ecosystem: Environmental > Aquatic > Freshwater > Ice > Glacier meltwater | place: Lake...
CAGAGCCGCAGTAAGCGAGCACGCAGGAATCCAAGCCCGAGAATGATCAAGGTGACTGTTCACGAAGAAACAAGAGGTCAATGAAAAAACGACCAAACCCTGCAACAGCCCACACACAATCACGACAGCGCGACGCCCAGACAACATCCCGCTCATCTGCACTGGTGCGGGGCCAATCCACCCAGTTCATAGCCAACCCATGTCGCTAGCCACAGAGGCCATGCCCGAAACGAGGTTACATTTCTACCATTTTCCCGCCGTGAATGTGGGTTTGTATGTGTGTGGTGCAATACATAATTACATTTACACCAGTATGGATGTGTACTTGTTTATGACATAAATACACGATATATGTGTACATATATACATATGTACATACATATGTATTTACCACACATAAACGCTCATATGTGAATATGGATATACATTTCTACATATATGTAGAATACTAGACATGGCTCATTTAAGTATTCGTCTTGTTTTTAATTACACAACAATCATCTTCTTGATGATCTGGCGCACCGTCATCTCTCGCACAACCGGGAGGACTCGTGCAGAAACACAAGAAGTGTTACAGTGAACGGGGCAAGAGAGGCTCTTTTCGCAGTCACAACTTGACCACCCACTGAAAACAAGCGCTCTACTAGAGTACTTGTCACTGGCATGGCGAGGTACCAACGCACTAGTCTTGACAAACACGGCAAGAATTGAGCATGTTCTTTCCACCATTTCAACGAACTCTCTCCATTGCCGTTCAATCCAGCGTTCTAATCATTTCCCCCATCTCACGATACAGAGCAATTTCCTGCGTGTGAGTCTGGAATGCTGCGTCCTGCAGGTGAGACCAAGTGTTAATAATAGAATATACAGGTAAGGATCACACAAACAACAAATGGAATACACAAGGAGTGCAAAAAACAGAGAGTAGGGTGAATTCTTCACTGACGACCTCCCGCTTCAAGTTTAGCCCTACAAACGCGAGAAGCTTTCTGTCTTTCTTTCTTGGGTTTTGAAGACCCAACCTATTCACTGGGCTAAGCGGATGGTGAGCACCCGATTAACCGTCTGGGACCCAAGAAACCGTCCCAGACCGGAGGACCAGAGCCTACCTAGTTTAGGACAGACCCAATCAGATCCCCTGCAAGTGGGTAAAACAGTTCACAATGTTGGTAGGCTGGCATATATCCTCGGGCTACCTATTCCCACAATCAATCTTCCTGACTACCAAGAAACGTAACGCCTAGGGAATGGTGCCCCCCCAATGGGGTAGGAAAGGCACTAAGTAACCGTAGTGTCCTCCAAGCAGTGCTCGTCAAGATTGTGACTGAGATACTCTTCTGGCAATGCGCCTTTGGCGAACCATGAAACAACTGTCTTGACAGCAGATCACAGACCAGCTCACTAAATGGACAGAGACCAACACCACACGGACTCACGTACCAGATTTGGGGAAATTGTTGAGACATCATCATCATATTTTTAGCAAACAGACACAGCATGTACACAGGGCAAGATGGGTATGGTGGCATACCTGGATGGTGTACACACGATTGGTGTAGGTATTGTCATCATACTTTTATGTGTCACAAGTATCACCACTACTTGTATGTGTCACAAACATGACGTCAGATAGGGCAGCTGGCACGACAATAGAGTGAAGGAACACGGCGGCTGCACACAGAACAGCGCGGTTAACAGCGGGCAGCCGCTGACGAATTTGCATCCTCTTGTAAACACAGTTCCTCAAACAAGGGCGAAGACGGGTCCGCCGGGCTGACAAGCCGTCGGCACGTCAGCTGGCGAGTCATAGACAAGATAGAGACCTGCAGCGGGTAGAGGCACCTCGGCTAATACGAGGCAGGCACCTTGCAGCGGCAGCTGCGGAGGACCTGTAGCTCGGACGCACGCGCAGCGCCTCAAGAAGTTGGGCAAGCACAGCGTCCAGTCGGCAATCTTCAGTGGCAGCGGAGCGCAGCAAGCAACGTTGGGCAGCTTGCAGCGGCAGGTACGGAGGACCGGCAGAGTGGCCGAAAGCACAGCGCCTCGAGTCAGTGGCGGAAAAGCGCAGCGAGTCAGGCGTCAGTTGGCCATCAGGCTGTGTATGTTTTTTTTTGCACCAAGATACAGAGGGCCACGACCGAGAGCGACTGTGGCCGAGCTGGCAGGCATCGGCACTGCAGCAGGGTTCTCCAGCAGCACAGACGGCACCAGATGACGGAAACACCGTACTACGGCATGTACATTGACAACATTTGGCTTGCAACGTCGTTGAACAACAGGGAGTTTGACGTGCGCTGGGTGTCCGCCCAATTGGACCAGCTGATCCAGTAGGCAATCTACAGCCTGCTCCATTGGCAAGACACACGACTTGGGTGGAGTTTGGGGACAGTATCACCTTCGCTGGCCTCCCCAGTTCGTCGATCTGCGTGCTTCGAACTCCATGTTCGACTCGGCGCCGGCAGGTTATTCCTACTATGGGGTCACTCTGGACAACACACCTGTGTGGCAGTCATAGGTTGAGGCCGAGCGTTGTAACACTGCATCAGCGGCACTGGGACTGCATTGATGTTCGTGCCAGTGTCCTGGAGGAAGCCCGGGGTGGGTTGCATAGGCGGTAGTGGCGCATCAAGGACAAGACGTTGACACTCAAGGGCTGTTGAGCGAGGACAAGACAAACAGTCAAAAGCCGACAAGGTTTCACGAACAGTCAAGGGCTGACGAGAAGAGCAGTAAAGAGCTGACAAGACGGGATGCATTCAAGGGCCAACGAGTGCTGGCACACCGAGAGAGTGAAGAAACAGAACTACGTCCGCAGAAATTTTTCATTTGACGACTTGCACACGAAGGGCTGACGAGAAGAGCAGTCAAGAGATGAAAAGACACATTCAAGGGCCAACGAGTGATGACACGCACAGCCGCTGAAGCTGATACTTTAGTTTGTGAATTTGTGTATGTTTATTCAAGTTGCATCGCGATATGCTTTTATTTTGGGGCAGTTCCCGTTATTCCATGCGCGACGGTGTACATGTTGCGCAAACATTTCGCAGGTGCCCTGCCTGCGCATCCAGCGCGAATGTAGTGTAAGCAAGTGTCACGAGACACCAAGAGGAATAGGACTTCTGGAGTCACGGGCTCTTAGAGACACCTATTATATGGGGAAACCTTTCTGTGGGGGCGCACGAGCGGCGCAAGAGTGTAAAGAAATACTCGTCACTATAATAAACCAGTTCTGCCAGGCGGTGTGTTACAATACTTGAACTCATTTTGCCACCACCGTGTTTTATTTTATCGCGTGGGTCCCATCTTGGAAAATGGCGCTTGACAAAACTCTTGTCACTTGCCTCTTCATCAAAGTCGTCATTGTTGCTTTCTGCGCCAAACCGGTTCGTTGTACAGTCCCAGAAACTCTTGAAAATTGTGCTTCTGACCATTGGATGGCATGCTCCAACAATTACGTACATTACTTACCAGGTACTGGTATTGAAGGCAATTGTGACCAGACTCCTTGCAATACAAAAAACTTCAGACGAAAAAATGGCGTCGTATACAAGTCAGAATATTCAAGACGAATCTCTGCTTGCAGAACTGGAAATTTATGTCAATCACAAAAAACAAGAGCTTAATGTTCTTACACAAACAATCTCATACAAAAGTTACTCGGCTGTCATAAGCAACAGCAAGCCGCCTCCGTACGAAAACAAAAATTTAAAGACGTTGCGTGATATGGCGATGAAATTAGAACATAGCATGCGTGCGTCTACACCCTCCTTGTCCCTGATGATGACCCATCCTTAGCACACCATTTCCTAGCGTGATACCAGAGAGAGAGATAATGTTGTTTATTGGAAAACCAATGGGAAGATCAATAATGATCTCCGCGTGATACCATTATATCAGACATATAACAAAACAATGCAAACTAGACCATTTAAAAAGTGAATCTCAGGGTGCGACCAACGAGACGCCAACATGTGCGGTGCCTGTGATGCCCCACAAACAAACGCGCCCTTTTTTCTTCAACTTTTTTTTCCTTTGTTTTTTTGTTGTTATAAAACCCGAAAATCCTTACCGCTCACCCCTAGGAATCATGTAAAAATATTTAAGGGCAAGCCCCACCGATTTGCCTTTTCAAAGCTGGTACAACCCTGGTCCAAAACATAACCGTCTGACCATTTTGGTCAGGTGGAATTCAACAACTCAACAATGTTGTGGAATAAAACCAGTACCACATAATCTTGAGCGAAGGATCAGATCTTGGAGCGTAAAATTCTTGGAACCAGATTTTAAATATTTGTACTGAACGATGAGTAAAATACTTTTTTGATATACACACATCAGTAAGGGAACATACATGATTGATTGGATCGGGCGGCTTCGCCTCCCGTTTTGGGCTTGAAGTAAAACCCCTGGGAGTATATCCACTCTTGTTTGTTTTTTTGTTTGTTTGTTTGTTGTTAAAAAACCCGAAAAACCCGAAAATCCTTACTTTGCCAGCCGCCGTGGGCTCGAAGTAAACCCCCTGGGAGTATATCCACTCGGGCCAAGTAATTATTCCTGCGGTCCTACCAAAGGTACACCACCGCCCAGAACCACTCTACTTGCCAACTGAGGTTAAAAATCCACAAGATGAGAGCATGGTTCAAAAAAAAAAAACGAGTTGAAGAATAATTCGTTTTGGGGGAGTCACGGTTTACTTCTTTATGAGAAGTAGCTCGGAGTTAGAAGTCAAGGCTCCAAAATCATCGACCGGCCTCGGTCGATGAATTTTGAATCGTTTCGAGTTGACATATTTAGTATGCCCAGTTTTACCATAGTTGAGCCTTCTTTAAGTAAACCTAGTAAATCGAGCTCGGAAGGTCCATGGTCTCACTGTAGCACAGTCGCACGCTGCCAACTCTGACGTGGTAAGGCCTGTTTGTGGAGGTAAATAGCGGAGCTGGTTTAGCATACGATGTTTGGCCGGTTTGCGGAGCGGCGTGGTGATGGCATCAATATCCAGCGAATGTGGTGTCTTCATCCTCTCTTTTTGATCCTCGGCCACTGCACCGAGGAAGGCATGGTCAGTGATCTCAGCGCATGATGGGGAGAGGCTTACGGCAGGTCGCACATGTTCTTTGCAACCTTGATCCTAGGCGGAATGCACCCTCAAAGTGCATACAGGATACTAATACGTCCCGTACACCACCTGACAATCTGTCGATGGCGCGCCTTCAGCGAGTCCCCGTGATAGTGTGTGTGGCACCGCTGGATATTTTATGCAGCAAGAGCCATCGTGCAACAGTGTACTCACAATATTATGATCATATCTAGGGGGTCCCTGTAACCTTGCAACCATCACAATGGCCTTTCTAGTTGCGCACATCTGTGTTCCAAAAGACCCTTGCGTGTATCCGTTTCAGAAATGACCCTTGTGTGCATCTGTTTTCAAGTCACTAAAAACCAAGATTTGGATCCGAATATCCGAAACTTTTGTTTTAACTACCGAGTTTTTACAACAGCCATAGGGTTCCATTATCCAACCCTTGTCTATGAAGGGGTATACAATCGACCGGAAACATTTCTCATGCAACCTGAACTCGAACGGTGTTGGTGGTCAGGGCCATCCTCTGTTGTAAATCCTCGGTAATATAAACCAAAGTTTTGGATGTTTGGATCTAAATAGTGGTTATTAGTGTCTTGAAAACGGATTCACGCTAGGATAATTTCTGAAACGGATGCACGCTAGGGTCGTTTTGGGCACTGATGCGCGCAACCAGAAAAGCCATTGTGACAGATGCATGCAACGGACTTTTGGGCAACGGATGCGCGCAAAGTATAAGACAAATTCTGGATGCACGCAACCTACATCCCTTTAATTGTTGCTGGCGTGGGAGGCTATGTTTTGACAAGGGTAGAGATAGGGGTTTTGTCTTGTATATTTCTCTATTTTTGCGGGTGTTAGGGTCACCTGGGTGGTGGGTTGGTGTGTGCTTGTATACGCGCGTACACACACACAAACTACTTGGGCACTTGATGTGAGCCCAGGTGTAGGACGGACACCTGGAGGGCTGGAACAATCCAGATCGACTAAAGTGCAGTATACGTGTAGACCATATAGGTGTACAAAGTACATTTGTCTATATATATATGCTGGGCTGCGGGTTTTGATGATCTGGCTAACTGCCTTTTTTTCTTTTAACATGTCTTTTGATTTGAGAAAAGTAGAAGATGTGACGACAATCAGCAAATTAATTCACTCACTTCGGTGAGAATTAAAAATTGCACCTTGAGGGTTCCAAACCAAACTACTACATTATTTTTCTCTGAGCAATAATAAAAGCAACCTTCACTTCACAAGCACGCGCACAACCATTCCGGTGGGCGTGCGGCGGTGCCGTACCACAGACTGCACATGACCACTAAACACGATTGCACACGGACCATAGCATGACTGAATACACACTGCAAAACATACTTTGCTGCACCAGCATGGTCAAGCAGCACCTAGCGAAAAAATTCTGGAACGGAAGTCACTTGTACATTGGTGCGAGTATAGGGGCGTGCGTCCGCAAGGCCAAGCTGGCCTAAGAGACAGTTGCGCGCCTGCATCTGGTGCCCTCGGCAGCGCCCTTGGTCGTGCGCGCCTCCGTTCAAGCGCCTCCAATCACGCCGTCATGTTTAGGATCTTAAACATCAAATTGGGCAGAACTACATGATATAGTTTGTTTTTTGGTTTTTGGTTTGTTATGTCACCACACCACTAGCCCTACAATTACATCAGAAACGCATACAAGTGGTGCGCAGTACGAAGGTAGTACGCAGAATCCCGACTGAATCGAACGGCACTCCCGCAATGGGCTTGAAGGTATACGCATACACATATAGGCAAATAACACAGAAATAGAACAAAACACACTTACATAAACACGCAATGTGGATGAACAACACACACCCGAAACAGCAACTAATTTCGCATTTCATCTTATTTATTCAATTCTTTCACTACACATGTCATTGTTAATTTTATGTATTTGAATTATTATTATTTAATCGATTTCTTTGTTATTATTTATTGTTCAATTTTTATTTATTCATGTGTAACAAGTAAGATTTTGTTTCTAATTTTGTTTATTTTGTTATCTTTATTTTTATGTTTATATCAATATTTTTTTATTTTGATTTATATCAGAATGTTTAAGTAGATATAAATATGTATTTTGTTTCGTATTCATTTGTTTATATTTTTTCTTTTAATTTTATTGAGCAGTCGTGGTGTAAACATACACACATGAGCACCGTGACGTGTTTAGGTGGATGGAGTAGGTACGGATAAAGACGTGGTTGAAGAATGCACATATGGGAAAGAGTAGGTGCATTCAAAATTCAATATTTTTATACGAACATGGTATATGTGAATTCATAGGATTGAGTCACACTGGAACAGAAATAGTCACTGTGGAACATATGAAATGTTACAAATGCCCTTAAAAAACATGCCTATGTGCTCCAGGTCTCTAAGGAGCATGAATTGATCTTTCAACGCTTTAGAGTTGCAAGAAGGTAATATCATGAACATACATATGGCTATTGTGCCACAGTTGCAAACATACACAAGCTGCATGCAAATATAAACCTTCTGGCAAGGCCCTGTGCATTCCTATTGTGTCGCTGCATGATTCGGGCATGTTGCCCAAGAGCACACGCCTGGTGTATATAAAATCAATTCAAGACACCGCACTCTCAACACAAGCATGTCGGATAGTACACCTATGCCCAGTGCATGGGCGCAGGCGAGTGCATTTTGCCGTGAGCTTGCTGAGTGGCGCCTTGCGTCGAAGCCCACGGACTTGCAGCCCACGGAAAGCAATCACGATCGCATCTTGCAGAAAGGTGCAGCTAGACAGCAGGCGCTGGCCATGCTACATGGCCAGATAACACACGACGTAGCAAATCCTGTCGCCTCCTGCATGGAGATAAACCAGTCCATGGCCAAGTACACGAAGACTACATAATCGAGACGGACGTGCCACGTTTCCTCTGATTCTTTGTGTCTTCATTCGATCTGTAATAAAGAATCGTATAACAATCCTCCTTGTCTCTCTCTCTACATGCTGAAATATCGTAGCGGTGACAGAATAATCCTTGACTCGTGTGCTGTGGGCTTGTAGCCCAAGTTGTAGGTAGTCATGGTGGCATACATTACGGAGTGGGCTCCAGCGGAGCCGCGTTGTTGTCATTTGGGCCATCACGCCCGTGAAGGAGCCGCCATTCCCCGCTCAGCTAACTGGGGGCTCAGCAGACACAGTCCACAACACTGCTGGTGCTAGCGCGCAATCTACAATGGTGGAGGCAGATGCGGAGAACACGTGGCAGGAGGACCAAGACATGCCAGACGCCTCGCCAACACAGAGTGCTCTGGTTCTCGCGGTGTGACAGCAGGCGCATGGCGATGCAGGTGTGGGCCCTCATGGTGGCGTCAGGCCTGCACTCTTGGTCCTCGCAAGAAGCCACCCTGACCACTCACAGCTTTCGCAGAGTCTGCTGTACAGGATCATGTGGCATGAGGTACATATTTGCCTCTCACCTGTTCACAGAACATTTTAAACGACATGTAATTTTACAAAAAGAACCTAAGTTAATCACAATGTGACTACAAGAACATACATACGTTCTGTGACCAACACATACATCATCAAAAAAATTAAAAGATTTTTTTTTTTAAATTACATAAGTTGGTCACAAAGTGACTTAAAGAACATACGTATAGGCTTAAACAACATATATATCATATCAAGCAAATTATGGCCGACCTTCGGCTGCATCTAGTTTGATGCAACCTCATATGAGTAGTATATGTTGTATTAATTGTCAGGAAGACGGGTCGAAACAGGTGTGCCGTCTAAAACAAACGTGTATGCCAACAGGAGCAGCTCGAAAATATCTGACTACTTTCACTGATGTGTTCCTCTTGAATTATGCAGTCAGCCTCGACGAGGCTCGTGATTGGAACCAAATCAATACCCAAGGCATGTGGCCTTACATATTACCTATCGACAGTCTCCCTGTGCAGCAGTTGGCATTGTCGCCTGCACTCATACTTGAGCAAACAACCTAGCCGATCTTTTCCGACCTCATTTGGGTAACAAAAAAAGTCGAAGCTAGTTGTCTGACATGAATTAGGATGGTATGTTATGCAATAAAGAGTTGCCTCACACATATCTTGTCTCGCTGAGTGGGCTACGGTAATATGAGTACCGCCTGCCACGCTGGCTTGCCAAGTTGCCATGACTGATGGTTGACTAGGACAGTGAGTCTCTCCGTGATGACGCAGTTGAAACATACCCAACCATAGAATCCCATCGTACACTGTCAACTTGGATATCGTGTCGAGTGATGACATGGGTCAAGGCGTACTGCAAAAAACATATGAGCATATTGTCGGATTTTTTGAACAACATATATCAGGGACTACAAATACAATACATATGTTGTTTACAAATTGTGTCAAATATAATAAATATAATACCAACATAGAAAAAGCTTCTTGGAATCCAGGGAGTGTCGAACCCGTCCACTGTAATCCAGCGGATATCAACCCTGGCTCATTCAAATGGGTGGACATGAGAAATGCACGTTAGTTCAGAGCTAATAGTGCAAATCAAACAAAAGGGTGTATACGGAGTGGAAAACCCGCTCCCAAGAAGCTTCTTGGGCAGATGTGTTATTTGAAAATAGTGTAACATATAATGAATGTGACTACAACATTTATGAACGTTTTAAAACTTAAACAACATACGAAAAAAATTGATTGACATATACAAAAAAAATGCATGTCGTATAAGAAAATTATATGTAGTTGAATCTTTGAAAAAAATATGTGTCGTATAAGAAAATTACATGTTGTTTAAGCTTTTTCAATATAATCATATGTCAAAAAAAATCATACGACATATGATTATATTGAAAAAGCTTAAACAACATGTAATTTTCTTACATGACACATATTACATATGTCGCTTAAAAATGTATACACGCGTAATTTTCAGATGCAAAAACCATGACGGACGTGGAGTTCCAAATCCTGAGAATGTGGGTGAGTGGAATTTTTGACAGAAAATCCAAATTAACAGCAAGCAACGATGGACAGCACTTTTTCGCAGCTTCACAAAGGTGGAGGCACGAATAAAAAGTCATACCAACGACCAGTAGTCTTGCTAAACAGAGTATATCAACTGCTGAACTACGAGTTGATATTGACTCCAAAAACGCCTTCAACGCCATGTCTCAAGCAGCGCTCTGGCAGGTGATGAGTATCTTTAAAATTCCAGGTGTTGACTTGTTGGAGCAGATATATGAAGGCACCACGGCAATGCTGGCTCCAAACAATGAGGAAAGTATGACAATCACCTTCAACACAGGTGTAGCGCAAGGTAGTATCGTGTCTCCGCAGCTTTTCAACATTTTCATCAATGCCCTGTTCCGCATGCTCACGGTTACAGGACAGAATGAGAATGTTAGTCACGGGCTGCTGATCGGCAAGGATCAGAAAGGAGACAACCAGTGAGATGAGAACGGTTACCAATTCAACAACATAGGGTTCATCGACGATATGTCAATCTTTGCTGAGGGCATGCAAAAGCTACTAAATGCTGTGCAGGAATTTATGGCCTCAGGGTGTGGAATGCACATCAATGTGAAGAAAACGTATTTGTTGTTAATAGATGATGATATATAGCGTAAAGAGCAAAAGCCAGCGCTTCTATTGACAATCAACAGAGAAACTCTTCAAGCGATGAATCTCGATGACACCGTGACGCGTGCAGATATCTGGGATATTGGGGCACGGGAAACGGTGATATGAGAGCAACCAATTAAGTGATCAGGAAAAAGATCATTGCAGCACGTGACCTGATCCAATATCATCCTCTCACACCAGAGCTAGCAACGGAATAGTTCACCAGCAAAGATATGGGAGTCTTCTGCTTCTCAGCGGCATTCATTGAGTGGTCTGAAAGCGAATTGAACGACGTGAAACGATTGTGCTTCCAAGCTTACAAGAACGCTTGGCACTTGCCATGGTCAACAGCGAGTGCTCTCTTTGTCTTCCTGAAAACACACGCAGGTAAGGAAAGCACAATGCCCATGGCAGTACTGACACAGGAGTTGTGGCTGCATGCCAAGAGATGAAATATAGAGAGAAAGCATTAGTGGTGATACCACCGGTAATGCGGATATGTACAACGTCGAACCGCGAGCAAAGAGTTTAGGTTGAATCTGGTAGTGCAAGGACTGTCACAGAAACAGCGACAGCTTATGCAACAGTACTTTGAACTACTGGATTGGCAAGGACTCAAGCTGCCGTCAGCCGAGAGGAGACAACGAGATAGTTCGAAAAGTTTTGAACGCTCAGTCGAAGTGTGGAAAGACTGGGTACGTCTTAAGAAAGAATTCGCAACACTTGGTGAAGAGCTGCCTCCAGCGGAATTGTGATCAGCCAAGCGCAAGAAACAGAGTCCGGATCCAACAAAGAGGGACGTAAGCAAAGAGGAGTTCGGACGAAGAGCCCTAGCAGGGGGCAACATGTGGGATTCGTTGTCATGTCTACTGACACTTTTGGAAAGTTTTGGCAAAAATAATCCAGAGATGGGGATAGACAGTGTGGCAAGACAGATGCATCAAAAGACGGTGCAGCACTACTGGGTCAACATAGTCAAGCGACAGGTCACGGGGGGGTGTGGTCCCACACTCAGAGACACGTTTATTCAGCCAATGGTTCAAGTGTCGCCTAAATGGATGCCACTTGGCGTGCGCCTAGCGGTGAACACACACAATATGGGGGGACATTTTGTACAATCAGTGAAGAATGCACGGTGGTCGATGAGCCCGCAAGAGGCGGGGGATGGACTCGAAAGCTTAGTTGAGTTTCAGGTCCAGATCAGAGGACACAACCAGCGAGAGTGTGAGGACAAATGGCAAGGTTGTCAAGATTGGACTGATGAAAAGCTTGCTTCAAAACTGACGAAGGATGACCAGCAGCCGGTCTTGTTACTACCAGCCAGGTGGTGGCCTGACATGCTGCCAGAATTTGAAAATTGAGGGTGGTGGCAAAGGCCACACACGCGAGTGAGGTGTAGGCAGTGTAAATGAAGCTTGGTTGAGAATCCTAGTTTTAGAAGTAGCAAGTGTCAAGGGTGCTGACTTGGGTGTGAGAAGTAAATGAAGACCAAAGGTAAAAGACTGGACGGCATAGTTTTCACCAATGCCTATCCACGATATGCAGGGAAACTGGATGATCCGCAAGGAGGTGACACGACAATGCTGATGCCGCAGGTAAGAGAAGTCATGACGATCAATCAAGAGATGGAAGACGAATCAAGTTGGCTCTGGCTAACGTCGGAGCAGATGAGGTTTCCGTTGCGGTCAGAATTTGCGAATGAGAATCACGGTGAAGCCGGAAATTCGAAACAATGCAATGACCAGCGTACTGATCAAATCGCATTTTTTTTGGCGCCTATCATCACAGATTTCATTCGAAACACAAAAAGGGATCCCTATGATGAGAAGCTCGAAGATGCGCTTGAAATGCTCGATTTGAAATGAAGCAAAGACGATGACACCAAGACGCCGTACAACCGGTTGAACACCAGTCCACTTCACCGAGGAAATGCGTCCAACAAGAATGGTCCAGCACGGAAAAAACGGCGGATGCAGTGGGAAGC
>Ga0105055_10009171_pt1 | contig 12690 bp, 12 predicted proteins | sample BON03_FD_78090 | JGI IMG/M metagenome (GOLD analysis project Ga0105055, IMG submission 78090) | Freshwater microbial communities from Lake Bonney liftoff mats and glacier meltwater in Antarctica - BON-03 | ecosystem: Environmental > Aquatic > Freshwater > Ice > Glacier meltwater | place: Lake...
ATTTGACATCGTTCAGTATGCCCCATTGTTTGAGTTGTAGCGCACAGGGAAATTGATAAGAGAGGCATTGTAGCACCCTTCGTCTTGCCCGTATCTATACACTTCTGTCCTTATGGAATTTGCCTGAGGGGGCCAGCCTCCAATATAGCTATGTTGGTGCATGCCCCAACTGTGAGGTGCCAGGGCTGCGGGTCCTGGATGTCGCACTCGTAGCCAACCGTGACCTCCCCCCCTCGTCCTCGGACCGGAAAGAAGATTTGGATTCTCACTCCTAGAGTTTTCTGCTCCGCCAGATCTGGCAGGTGGGGGGGGACTGCAGTTGCGGCAATCTCGAACCTGTGGGGGGTGCTAATCCTCCTAATTCGCCTCGTGCGGTCCGGGGGCATTGATGTTGACCTATCACAGGGGGTATAGGCGGTCATGTCGAAGGTAGGTTTGCCCCTGGGACTGATATTCAGCGCCCCTGGGCCCCATGCCATTATGTCATCACCGAACGCGCCTTCGAATTCCAGATCTGTGAGGAATCCTTTGTGTTGCGTCTTGTCGTACCCATATGTCTGGACTTGTCGCTCTTGAGCTATGCCGATCTGGAGCAGCGTCCACTGCTCGTCCCTCATTTGTCGCTCTGCCTACTGAAGCGTAGGGACGTAGACGTCATTAAACGGGAGGAGAGCCATGTTGGCGTGCCGGCAGAGTGGGCCGCGTGCAATCATATGTGAAGGGGGGGTTGTTACGCAGGTGTACACTCATGTGGTCTCGTTGCCTTCTCCCTCGGTGTGTCCTGAGGAGAGTGGGGGAGTCATTGTGACCCCGTTGATGACTACTAGTATCTGATGATCCCTGAGTTCAAAGGCCAGTAAGCAGACCACCGTTGCCCATCCAAGCTGGAACCCGCCCCGTTCGTTCTGTTCGGCCGACGCGATCACACCCCCCTTCCGAAGCTCCAAGATGGGGAGAAAATGCTCTGGGGGATCCATTCCCCCAGTAATTCCCCTTACACGGACCAGGGTGCTGTCGTGAAGGCGAACCCCCTCTACTGCCACCAATTCGCGATACAGTGGGACCGTACTCGCCGTCGCATCATGTACGCCCGTTACTGTTGGATGGGGTAGCATCCCCTCGCTGTGACTCAGATCCGGTTCCGTTACCCTTGGAGAGGGCCTTCGGAAGCTTGAGGTTGCGAGGGTCGCCATAAAGGCCTGAGCGGCCTTGACTGCCTTCTCATCCGGTGACTTCAGCTGCAAGTGATTCGCCAACCCTGCCAGTGCGGCCTCCCTCCCACGCCATACTCTCAGGGTTTTAGCAACTTGCTTCGATGATGTTAGAAATTGGAAACAGTGGGGAGCCACGGAGAGGAGAATACATCCCGCCGGCCTCTCCATATCGGTGCCATAGAACGTCAATATGTTCGCCTCCCAGCTACTCCCACGGGGCTCCATTGCACTTGCCTGGGCAGGCTCGTGGCATAAGAGTCGTCGGGGCATCGGAAGGGCCAGTACCACCATTGCTCCATTGACAAAGAGAACCGCCTCTGCGTTTGGTAAGTTGCAGATCCTTACCAGATCCCCGGCCTGAGGTGGTGTGTGGGCCCCGCGCCTGGGCCCAAGGGGATGCGGTTGATTTACAGGCTGTCTAAGGCCAGGGAGATGCCACTACAAAAGCGATATATGGCTCTTCCTGAGCTTCCAAGATGCGCCATTAATCCTCTGGTGCGTGCGGAGCAGGAGCTGGAACCTGCCTGGGTCGTTCTGTTTCGTCACTCCCGCATGCCAGGAGGTGATCAAGCGTATCCTGCCGTTGAGAGGCTGACCTCGTGCTGTGGTCATTGAGTGGATAATCACTACCGCACCCAGCCCAGGGTCCATCGGGCTGGACCATGACCTCTGCTTTGGGCGGTCCTGCTCGTCGTGTCTGTCTATGGCCCGCCTCCATTCCTGATATACTGTCAGTCGCATCCACGCCTCCAACCGTGATTCAAGGGGGTGGAGTGGCACCAAGAATAAGAGTTTGGATTCCTCCCACATGTACTCAGACAGCCAGTTGGAGTCGTAGAGAGGTCCTTGTAGCGTACCAAGCATGTAGTCGACACCAGGCTGGGCAGCTATCCTCTCTAGGAAGTTGTTTTTTCAGCTCGAGTATTGTGATCTGAGAATCAACAATGAAGTTTCCACGTAGTGCGCCGGATTCCACAATGGCCACGGACACGGATAGGACAAGCTCGCAGTCCATGAAATTGTACTTGCCATCCTGAAAATCCTTTACAGCCGTTATAATGGGCACCTGTCGGACGGCTACGTGTACTATGTCCACCGCTAACAGGTTAAATTGCAGGCATGCATGTAGTTCTTCAACTCATGTCTTTCGATTGATAGGGGTGGATAGCATCTCCAACAACGCCACCTGTGGGGACTCTGGACGTGGGTCCGATGGGTGCAGGGGGTCACGTTGTGAGCGCATACCCTCAATTGCTACTAAAGCTCTGCTATGGATGGACCCCTCTGCATAGGACCGTTGCGTGGAGTTTAGGTTTCCTGAGGCAACCCACTTAAACATGATAGAAGGTGAAGGGAGGAGGTGTGTGTGCAAGAGAGTGGGTATTCCCTTAACGCAGTAGGAGAGAGCTCCTGGGGCCCAGCTGTGGACCTCGATCGACGTCATTCCCAGCAGGGCGAGGGTCTTTTGCAGTTTGCTGAACATGTCACGGTGCGGATGCGTGCCTGGGTCTGCACGCCCTCGAACGGAGGGAGAGTTGGCTGTACCATTGCCCATTGAAGGGACCATCCTGCACACCCCCATCGTGTCGGCCTGCTGCCCCAGAACCCCTGGGGCGGTCTCGTCTTCCTCCAAAAGCATCCTGCTTCCCCCAAGCACTACTCCCAGATGTGAGTGTTGGCTATCGAACTTGATGTTGAACAGGGCGTTGCCTTGCGACGGGAGCGGCTGTCCATATGGTATGGCTATTTGCTGGGTCGGCAGATGTAGTAAACGTCCGTCGCGCCACCAGCTTGTGCCGTCGACTCTTACCCAGTCACCTGCCTGCGGCATCGTAGGGGATTCGGTATCGGGGCCCGGGACTCCAGGGAGGCGCACATAGTGGCTAGAGGAGAGTATACTGGACTGGACATTCCATAGGCAGTTGGCTATATAGGCCGCATCGGAGATGTGGAACTGGTGGACTCGGGAAACTCGTGCTGAGCCGCCATCAGTTGTGCGTACCATACTTCCTGCTAAGTTTTGGACCTCGGCATGGGATTTATCCTCGAGCAGGACCAGCGTGTCTAGGGCGAAGCAGCTGGCTACGTCAGTTGCTGCTATCCCACTCCTGTCGTCGTGGGGCAGCCCGGGCTTGGCTCTCCGTCCTGGGTCCGGATGGTTCATTAACGGGTCGGATGGCAGGAGGAACACGAAAATTGTGGGTCTGGGATCTTCCTTGATGCATCCAAGACAGTCCGTGGCGTATAGAGATTGCTCGTTTCGTGAATGACTCTACGATTTCGAGAGAGGGTAGGTCCTCAAGTTCGCCGGGTTAACATTTTCCTCCATATGGAGTCGGTCGGGCAGGACCCTACTATGTAGCGAGCGCCATTCAGCTCGAGACCTGTATGGCTGCCCCTGCGTTGGCATTCGTGTGAGACTGCCGCCACCAATTCAAAGACTGTTGTACTTTCGGTGGGTTGGAAGCTGACATGGAGAACGCGTTCCGCTCCAGTCTCACTGTCCACGGGGTCTACTGTGAAGCCCCGTTCCTCTGCATCAAGGATCAGTATGAATGGTTGTCGTATTCTGTCCTGCATTGGTGAGTCAGAATCCATAATCAGTGACAGGTTCAAATGCTTGGGGGGTTGGGGCAGGCCCTCTAGGGCTGGGCCTTGCCTTAGCTTGGGCTCGAGGCCCGGAGGGGGGCGAGTTCCTGGCGTCCTAGGCCACTTAACTACTGGTGCGGTCGGGGTGATCGGTGCCCATCTGGGTGCTCACGGCCCACGTGTCCAAGGGCCCAGCTTGGCATCCATAGTGTGATTGGGAAGGACACCGCGTTCGCATATTGCCTGACATTCTGGGGAACTGGCCCACGTCCATGGCTTTCCTCTGGTCGCTTGATATGGCAAGCTGATCAGACTACTATTTCCCGCAGCGTTGTGTCGTAGGGGATCGGTGGGCGATGCCTGAGAGCGTCTGCACTCTTTGGTTGCGCTAGTGTGCATATAACCTGCTTGCGGAAGGAGCCAAGTCGTCCAGAGGGCAGGTCAGCCATCATTGCCCTCTGGATCACCTCGTGAAATGGTGAGTCAATGGGAAAATACATGGCCATTTCCACCGGCTGTTGAGCCTTGGTGCTGTTCTCTCACTGGTCTTCCCTGACTATCAGCCGGACTGTGAGAAGTGGGCGTGTGTGTGTCCGAGAGGGCAGTACAGCCACTTGTGCTGCCGAATCGGCACGTCTTCGATACGCACCCAGCCGGGGGGAGAGAGCATGTCCAGTAATCTGGCGCTCATGTTTTGGAAGAGTTCAAGTTTCTGTTTGTCTCCATCCGAGCCCATCTCGCGACGAAGGCAAGTCTCCACGCATAGCAATCTTCCTTCCAGCATGGATGCCATCACCTTGGGGCACGAGCCCATCGTGTCACTCGGGTGTTCAAGGAGTAGGAGTTTCCTACTGTCGAGGAGCCCTTGCGCCCACAAGGACCTGGTGGAGTCTTGAAGGTCGGGGGTCTGTAATTGGACCAGGTGCGTGAGAGTGTTGATCCCAGCCACTTGCGCATCCATGTACGGCTGTATCTGCAGTATGACCCTCATCACCGTCTCGATCGCCCGCCTAATCGCCGGCGCTGGCCAGCCGCCATCGGTCGGAGGTGCCAGAGGCCGCAAGAAGGGTCTCCCGCATGGGAGGGCGAGATTGCCCGAGCACATCATGGCGTGCGTGGATAGCCAGGCATGAGAGAAACTACATACGTCGTCGGTTCCACAGACCCACCCAGCGAGCAGTGTGGTGAGGAGATCCAGGCCCCCGAGGCGTCGGATCTCCTGGGCATATTTCTCCTCAGTGCTGAGGCGCTTTAATATCTTTATTCCTGCGATAAGTGCTTCACACTGCCCAGATGGCTCGTTTGCTCTGTCCTCAGGCTCCTTGGGCCTTTGGATGAGAGATAGGATCGTTGGGATGATACCCTTTAAAAGGAGTAGTGGCTATCACCATCGTTGGGTCTTGACCATTGCTTGGGTCCATTCTAAGAACAGTGCTGTTGCATTCCATTGTGCCCCAGACCTGGTACCCAAATCCTGCAGAAATCTCATTATGAAGCGCGTCTGCAAGAGGTGGGGATGGTCGGGCGAGTCAATGGAGCAGCACCAGCAGAGTGCTGTCCTCAGCTGTAGTAGGGGTTTTATGTCCGCAGGGATCACTCCTGTGATGAATGGCTCCATTGCTTGCAGGAGCACCGGGAGCAGATTAGAGGCTACCAAGCTGTCGTGTCATTGGAGATCACTTCTGATCTTCCTTTTGGTTTTCCAATAAACAACATTATCTCTCTCTCTGTCGTGTCTGGTACGTTTTTTGTTGATTCTGTAGAAGGCATCCCGTGGCTGTACAGTTAAGGAGAAAATCGATTGTGGTACAGCATGCCTTCAGGATTCAATCCTGTACCTCCTGTCGACTGGGGTCTGATGCGCTCACCAGGAGGGCCATGATTGCTTCCCTCACCTGGACTGATTCTCCAAGGACAGTGGAGAGTTCTACCCAATTGCGATATGGATGTCATGACCACTGCGTAGCTCTTTGAGACTGGCTGACTCCTCCTCGGATCCCTCGTCAAACCAACTGAGGAACTTGAGCCCGAGAAGGGCGAGGTCCAGTCGCAGTGTGGGGTTGACTTTCTCCACCACCGTGGCTACAACAGATCCACCCCGGATCTAGTCCAAGAATATGGCCGCCCAGAGTTCACGTTTCTCTGCAAACTCCGTGGGTGCAGGGAGGATTGCGGCCAGTCCGTAGTGCTGCTCTGCTGTCTCCATCTTGTCCGTTCCCGTCTGAGGCAGGGATGGGAAGGTACGCCGATTTGATGATTCACGGTGCTTTCCATGGCGGGATGATGCGCTGAGAATATCCAACAGCAGGCTAGCGCATGACCACATCATGAGCCTATGTGGTGTCCTGGTTTGGGCCGGAACAGAGGTTCGGTATTGTGCCAGGAGAATGTCGTGTAGGAGCGTGAGCAGCCGTACGTGGGAGTTCCTGGCGTGAAGAATCTCCTGGCCGCTGGCCTCGGGCGTAGGTTTTGGCTGATGGTCGAAGGATGCCTGGTTCAATTTCCGTATGGCCTGCGTTATCTGGACTACAGTGTATGCCTTCGCGTCATTTATGCAGCCGCCAAGACCTGAGCCCCAGGGAGTTTGCAGGAACGCGTGTCTCACTAGTGCCGTGACAAGACTGTTATATAGCATATATCGGCATTCAACGAAGGTTAGGCCGTGCCCTTGGATAATCACCTCCGCGTCGGTGTCTGTTAGAGTGGAGGTTTCCGAGACTACTATCAGGACCTTTGCCGCGGTTTCTTGCAGGGTCGGCTCCGAACTGAAGGCACGGATGAGGTCCCACATGCTGCTCAGGTCTTTCATACAGGCTATGCACCTGTTCTGGGTCTGATGAGATGAGAGTTTGCTCAATAGAGTCTTTAGTTGAGCGTCTCCTGCCTCCATGGCTGCAGCCCTCATCTCCTGCCATTTGCTGCCTGGGTCAAGAAGTACCCCGGCGTGCCCCTTCCAGGCCCTGTTCACTTGGGCACTCTTCCGGAGCGTCATCAGGCCCTTGTCATCTGGCAACATCACTTGGAGGATCTGGATCCACAAGTCTGGGTTCAGGCTCCTATTCGTGGTGTCCACGTCGGGCATCCGCAGACTGCCTGTTATTGTGAGCTCACCCAGGGGTCTCTGGACGACGCCTTCTGCCTGCCATCGTATCATACCCGACCCGGGTCCCGCGAGCTCCTTGAGAGCTAAGGAGCCTTTTTCCGAATAAGTCGGAACCCAGTGCGCCATGCTGGAGGACGACAGAGGGGACTCTTGCGGGAGGGAGCTCGGCCCGGGCTGCATTTAGTGCCCCAGTGATGCAACCCACAGTCCGTTGACCAGTTGGAAGTTGACTGGTTGGCACATAGTGAGATTGTAGACCCACCGGGTAGAGTAGGGGGAACTAGTATCGTGTGATGAGTTCCCCATCCAAGACCTCTAGGACGGGTGTAGCTTTGGCAGTCTCGGTCCTGGCAGCCCCTACGCCCGCTCCTCTTGCCTGGCGCCACACCCCGTTGACGAGGATGTGGTGTATGGGGGTAATAGCCGCACCCTGTATCAACTCCAGTACTGGAGGGACTCCGTTAATAAGTGGCTGCTCGAAGACCATGACGCGTAGCACCTTGACCTTCCATCGGACTACTGTTGTGGCGTTTACTTGGAGCCAACCCCATACGTGGTCATCAGAAGTGATGTGTTTGAACTTCTTTCGAGTCCAGTTGTCCGGCGTGCCTGCCACCGCAACTCGTACCAATGTCTCTGGGCCGAAGCATGCTGTGGGCGAGAATTCGGATTTGGCGGGCCTCTGTCGGGATATTGAGGCCCGTCTTTCCTGTATCGGTCCCGGCTCGGCTACAGCCAATCTTAAGGGCAGGGTCTACCTCCCATCGGCCGCTAAGTGCCCCGTTTGCTGTGGATCGAACACTGCCTGTAGTTCCTGGAGCCGCAGCTGTGTCGGGCTGCGCACCGTTTGAGGAGGACCCAGCTGGGGCAGGCAGCTCGTCTCCGTTAGCAGCGAGTCCTGCATGCACAGTGAGGTCCAGCCCACGTGGGCCCTCGTTAGTGGCAGAGATGGCACTCGGCAGCGCAGCAAGAGGCTCAAGCTTTTCTCCTTCTGCATCTGCGGTAGCGTCAGGCGGTAGCCCATCCTTGTCAGCAGCAGGCGCAGCTGCCATGGGGGTGTTGGCGTCATCGGCCTCCTCCGATATTGCGGGTGCCGCTGCCCCTGCTCCGTCTGTACAAGCCGCGAGCCGTGACACATCGTTATCGGCAACGGCAGTCAGTTTCAGCGCGCTGGCTTCGGCCTCGCATGGGATGAGAACACAGGCGTGTATTCGGGCTGGGGCCAAGTTGCTCGAGATTATACGAGACATGTGAGTGTCACATAAACGAGACATGTGCGTGTGTCACACATCATATGAGACATGTAAGTATTACACATGTAATTGTGACGAGTGTGTGTCATTCATATAGACGTTGTTCATGTCACACAACAGTCGAGACGTAAGTGTGTCACACATGTAAAAACGATACATGTGTGTGTCACACATCATGCGAGACATGTGTGTGTCACACATGTAAACGAGACGTGTGTGTATCACACATGATTGAACGAGACATGTGTGCGTGTGTCACACATGTACACAAGACAAGTGCGTGTCACACAAATTCGAGACGTGCGTGTGTCACACATGTCAGCAACACGTGTGTGTGTCACACATTATACAAGACGTGTGTGTGTCACACATTATACGAGACATGTGTGTGTCACACGTGTAAACGAGACTTGTGTGTGTGTCACACATCATACGAGACATGTAAGTATCACACATGTAATTGTGACGAGTGTATGTCACTCATATAAACGAGACAAGTGTGTGTCACACAATATTCGAGACGTAGGTGTGTCACACACGTGTAAACGATACGTGTGTGTGTCACACATCATGCGAGACATGTGTGTGTCACACATGTAAACGAGACGTGTGTATATCACACATGATTTTACGAGACATGTGCGTGTCACACAATATTCGAGACATGTATGTGTCACACATGTCTGTAAACGAGACGTGTGTGTGTGACATAATATTCGAGACGTGTGTGTCACAAATGTAAAAACGAGATGTGTGGGTGTCACACATGTAAACGAGACATGTGTGCGTCACACATGCAAACGAGACGTGTGTGTGTCATACATGTACACGAGACAAGTGCGTGTCACACAAATTTGAGACGTGCGTGTGTCACACATGTCAACAACACGTGTGTGTGTCACACATTATACAAGTCGTGTGTGTGTCACACATTATACAAGTCGTGTGTGTGTCACACATTATACGAGACATGTGTGTGTCACACGTGTAAACGAGACATGCGTGTGTGTCACACATCATACCAGACATGTAAGTATGGCATATGTAATTGTGACGAGTGTGTGTCACTCATATAAACGAGACAAGTGTGTGTCACACAATATTCGAGACGTAGGTATGTCACACACGTGTAAACGATACGTGTGTGTGTCACACATCATGCGAGACATGTGTATGTCACACATGTGAACGAGACGTGTGTATATCACACATGATTGAACGAGACATGTGTGTGTCACACATGTAAACGAGACGTGCGTGTGTCAAAAAACTATACAAGACGTGTGTATGTCACACGTGTAAATGTGACGTGTATGTGTCACACATGTAAACGAGACGTGTATGTGTGTCACACATCATCCATTTCGTTTACTTGTGTGTGACACACGCATGCCACCTTACGTGTGTGACACGCACACGTCTCGTATGATGTGTGATACACACACCTATCGTTTACATGTGTGACACACGCATGTCTTGTATAATGTGTGACACACATTGTCTCGTTGACGTGTGTGACACAAACATGTCTGGTATCATGTGTGACACGCACACGTCTCGTATAATGTGTAACACCCACACGTCTCGTGTACATGTGTGACATACCCACGTCTCGAATTTGTGTGAAACACACATGTCTCGTTTATATGTGTGACGCACACATGTCTTGAATATTGCGTGACACACACATGTCTCGTGTATGTGTGTGACGCACGCACGTCAAGTTTACATGTGTGATACTCACACGTCTCACATGATGTGTGACACACACACACGTCTCACTTGCATGTGTGACATACACACGTCACGTTTACATGCATGACACACACATGTCTCGTATAATGTAACACACACACATGCGAACGCGACATGAGTGTGTAACAATATTCGAGCCGTGTGTGTGACAAAAATGTAAACGAGACGTGTGTGTGTCACACAATACACGAGACACGTGTGTACCACACATGTAGACGTGACGTATGAGTGTCACACATATATTATACGAGACATGTGTGTGTCACACATGATAACGTAGGATGTGTGAATCGCACATTATACAAGAACTGTGTGTGTCACACATGTAAACGGACGAGTGTGTTACACACAATACTCGAGATGTGTGTGTCTCACACATGTAAACGAGACATACATGAGTGAGTCCGCATTGTACGAGACATCATGTGTGTCTCACACACGTAAACATGACATGCATGTGTCACACATATAAACGAACATGTGCGTGTCACACAATTTTCGAGACGTGTATGTGTCACACATATAAACCAGACGTGTGTGTGTCACACATTATGCGAGACATGTGTGTGTCACACTTGTAAACGAGACGTGTGTGTGTCGTGTGTGTCACACATGTCAACAAGACGTGTGTGTGTCACACGTATAAACGAGACATGTGTGTGTCACACAATGAATGTGTGTCACACAGGTAAACGAGACGTGTGTGTGTCACACATCACACGAGACACGTGTGTGTCACGCGTGTAAACGAGACGTGTGTGTGTCGCACATTATAGGAGACACGTGTGTGTCACACATGTAAACGTGACGTGTGTGTGTCACATATATGAACGAGACGTGTGTGTGTCACACATCATACGAGACATGTGTGTGTCACACATGTAAACGAGACGTGTGTGTGTCACAAATATAAACGAGACGTGTGTGTGTCACATAATATTCCAGACGTAAACGTGTCACACATGTAAATGACGTGTGTATGTCACATATTATACGAGACATGCGTGTGTCACACATGTAAACGTGACCCATGATATAAGTTTTCTTTCTGCGAACGAATCCTACGAGTCATGAACCCTATATCCCGTGATGTAGGTTTCTTTCCGCGGACGAATCCTACGAGTCGTGAACCCTGTATCCCGTGATATAGGGTTTTTTCCTCTGGCAAATCCTACGAGTCGTGAACCCTACGTCCCGTGATGTGGGTTTCTTTCCGCTAAGGAATCCTACGAGGTGTGAACCCTACATCCTGTGATACAGGTTTTCTTTCCGCTAACGAATCCTACGAGTCGTGAACCCTATATGACGATATCCCGTGATATAGGTTTCTTTCTGACAACGAAACCTACGAGATTCGAGTTGTAAGTATACGTGTCGTGAACCCTATGTCCCGTGACATAGATCCCTTTCCGCTAACGAATTCTACGAGATAAGAGTTGTAAGTATACGAGTCGTGAACTTTATATCCCGTGATATAGGTTTCTTTCTGCGGACAAATCCTACGAGATACAAGTTGTAAGTATACGAGTCGTGAACCCTATATCCCGTGATATAGGCTTTTTTCCGCCAACAAATCCTATGAGATACGAGTTATAAGTATACTAGTCGTGAAGTCTATATCCCGTGATATAGGTGTTCTTTCTGCTAACGAATCCTACGAGATACGAGTTGTAAGAATACGAGTCGTGAACCCTATATCCTGTGATATAGGTGTACTTCCTGCTGACAAACCCTACGTGATAAGAGTTATAAGTATACGAATCGTGAACCCTATATCCCGTGATATAGGTGTTCTTTCCGCTAACGAATCTTACGAGATACAAGTTCTAAGTATACTAGTCGTGAACCCTATATCCCGTGATATAGGTGTTCTTTCTGCTAACGAATCCTACGTGATAATCCCGATACAAGTTGAAAGAATACGAGTTGTGAACCCTATATCCCGTGATATAGGTTTCTCTCCGCTGCCGAATCCTACGAGATACGATTTGTAAGAATACGAGTCGTGAACCCTATATCCCGTGATATAGGTGTTCTTTCCGCTGATGAATCCTACATAATACGAGTTGTAAGTATACAAGTCGTGAACCCTATATCCTGTAGGTTTCTATGTGTCACATATGTAAACGTGGCGCGTGTGTGTCACACATATACACGAGACACGTGTGCGTCACACAACTTCGACGCAATGTCACACATATAAACGAGTCGTGTATGTGTCACACATCATGCGGGATATGTTTGTGTCACACATGTAAACTTGACGTATGTTTGTCACACACATAAAAGAAACATGTGTGTGTCACACGATATTCGAGACGTGTGTGTGTCACACATGTAAACGAGTAAACGAGACGTGTGTGTCACTCATTACACGAGACATATGTGTGTCACACGTGTTAATGTGACTTGTGTTCTTCGCACATTATACGAGACATGTGTGTTTCACACATGTAAACGTGCTGTATGTATGTCACACATTTAAGCAAGACACGTGTGTGTCACACAATATTTGACATGTAAACATAGATGTGTGTGTTACACATTATACCAAGCATGTGTGTGTCACACATGTGAATGTGACGTGTGTGTGTCACACATATGAATGAGACATGTGCGTGTCAAACAATATTCGAACGTGTGTGCGCCGCACATGTATACGTGTCGTGTGTGTATCACACACAATAAACGCGACATGAGTGTGTAACAATATTCGAGCTGTATGTGTGACACAAATGTAAACGAGACGTGTGTGTGTCACACAATATACGAGACA
>Ga0105055_10009172_pt1 | contig 12689 bp, 13 predicted proteins | sample BON03_FD_78090 | JGI IMG/M metagenome (GOLD analysis project Ga0105055, IMG submission 78090) | Freshwater microbial communities from Lake Bonney liftoff mats and glacier meltwater in Antarctica - BON-03 | ecosystem: Environmental > Aquatic > Freshwater > Ice > Glacier meltwater | place: Lake...
CCTTGTCGAATCTGTCGGCGAGCTGCCAGGCTGAAAGACCTTGCCAGGCTTGGATTCTGTTGGCCTTTTCGGTCGCTTCATGCCCATTTACCTGAGCCTTAATGTGTGGAAGAATATTTATTAAGGATTAACCTCAGCAAGAGGATCAAGAAACATTGAAATCGAAAGACACCCAACAGCTGGGTAAGCTCCCCTTAAGCTCCCCAAATGTCTAGAGAGGCCTCAAAACTCCACCAAGAACAGCAGAATGCAGCACAGAAACATCAACATCAGCAGGGATGATCACAGCAGCACGCACGACACGAAACCAAACCCCTTTTGTTTGGTCGCCACAAAATGTTTTATTTGCTTGCCGCAGTCATGCCCGAGCCGCGGCACTGGCCGCAGGTTTGCCGCATCAAGATTACGTTTGAATTGCTATTGACAATTTGTTTCGTTTTTACAACAACGAATTCGATGAAATGCCTTGAAACTGTATTCCACTGAATTCGCATGTTCGTTTGACTCAACCCTACGTTAAGAATGAAACCCAACCCTACCTTAAAGAATGAAGATAATTTGCAGAGGGTTACATCACACATGTCTTGTCTAATTGAGTTATCCATTGTACGATCTGAGATGGTGATAATACGCGATAATATGCCACCTTGTACGTTGACTTAGTTGACTGTGACCGTGAGTCAGTACGACACGACTAGTCTGAAAGAATCACAATGTCTGGAGAGATGAGCACATCCAATGAGATTACATGGTACATTCTCAAGTTGCACATCGTGTCCACCGCTGAGATGTGCTGAGGCGTACTACAAAATCATATAATTGTGTTGTTGGATCTTTTAAATAATATATATCAGGGACTACAAATAGCATATATATGTCATTCAGAAATTGGGTGACATACAATAAATGTCACCATAACACATATATGTTGTTTACAGAATCAAACAACCTAGCCGACAAATTCTACGAGATAAATATGAATGTCACGATTAAGTAACGAAAGAAAACTTGAATATTGTTTAAGAAAGTTTAATATAAATATATGGCGTATAAAATTACACGACATATATCTACACGCGTAATTTTCAGATGCGGGGGTTGTTCGAATAAACACAGATTGTCTGTGAAATTCAAAGTATTTTTTCAAATTGGGTTTCAAAACCAGTGGAACAACAAGTAGGACATTTGGATACACACCCAGACAAAGTGCTAGCGAAAACCTGAGATCCCAATTGACACAATGTCAACGCTAGACTCTGACGAATTCAAATCATAACCACACGTAAACGTCGCTGGCTGTTGACAGTTCTGCCACGTGATTACAGTAGGGTTTAGACGTCAGTCTGCAATACCCTTGGTATTATACTGATAAGTAATACTCCATGGAATACTTCAAAACTGGATTTTGTCCAACTGCATGACAGACTCGGAGAATGATGGTATGACGAGGGACGGGAGACAAATCTGTTCGTTCAAAAAAAAAACCGGCCCCAGATGGCCGAGACGCCTCGCGCTTGTACGGGCGACTCCGCGTGCAAAAGTTGACGTTAACGATGTTAAATCGTTATTACCGATGCAATCTTTCCATGGATGGCACTTTTTTGAACAGCTCGCTCCGACCCCCTGATAATAGTGGATAACAGCCCAAACATGCACAACACAGGCTTGTTTCCAGATTGTCATTTTCTTTCTGCAACTGATGGGTCCATTTGGATACTATATCTCGCCAGATATTCAGAGATATTCAAGAAACCCCATTTTCAGGTAAGATGTTCTAGTACAATGGAAGTCCATGTTCATCTTAAAAATGCTTTCCCATGACAGGAATCAATCATATGTAGATGGAGACACACTTCACAAAAATCTAGTGTGGCCGTGACTTGTGACACACAACAGCAGTTTGAGAACGTAGTTCAAAAGAAATATCAACCGGTAGTTTGAGAACGTAGTCCAAAAGAAGCACCAACCTGTTTTGTTAACAATCTTGTACTTACAAATCTAAAAGACTCGGAAATCACCCATAATCAAGTACTTTCTCAAAACCATTCATGTTGAAATAGGCAATCGCATCAACATCTCATACCACTAAAACAGTTAGCCCCCCCCCCCATCCAGCCTGAGTTTTTTCTATCTCACCCTTGTTTAGTCTACATCCACCTCCTTCCAAATAATTCTTCCCCGAGGAATTTAACGCTAAATTCATTGCCACAAATGTGAGAATTCTCCGGGCTCCTTGTCCTCCTCTTATCCCACAGTTTTTGCCCGGCTCTGACTACAGTCACTCGTCTCGCCAAAAATTCTATCTTCTCTTTGTCTTTCCCCATCAAATCCAACTGTGTCTGCGTACAGCATTCAACCCAATATTTGCCTGCTTCGTCACTCCCAAAAACACACACGCACACACTGAACAGCAGCAACAGACTCTCCCTCTCATAGATATTTCTTTCATGCGCCGCCGCACTTGATGTTTTACAACCAAGCACACGCGTATACACTGACACACATCTACGTGTGCTTGAATATGTACAGACGACCACTAGCATTGCCGCGCAACTGTCTGAGTGTGTACAGAATGCGTGCATGCGCTGTCCCCTCTGTGCACATGCACAAGAATTCATGCATATGTTCGTGTGTGAAAAAAGACATGTATGTTTACATATGTATACATATGTATATACATGTGTGTATATATTCATACTTGCACATGTATACAGCACACATCTGTGCGTGTATGAACATTACGTATACAAACTACTGAGCAGCAGCAGCAAGAGCCTTCACGTGCGCTGCCACACTCAAAGCAAGTGCGCCGGGCTTCACCTGTCCCCCCCCCCCCAACATTGTCTCAGCGTTCAGAATTTGTGCACATCGACATTCGTGTGTGTATGTTGGCACCTTCTCTATCCCTCTTTCACTTCTCTTTCTCCACTCTCTTGCTCTCTTTCCCTCTCATCTCTCCTCTCTCTCTTTCATCATCCCATGCACTCTCCTTCTACTACTGACCGCGTTTTCTTTTTTTGTTTCACTGGTCTTGGGCAGAGCGGTGGACTGGCGCCTCGTACTGCGCGCCGGTGTTGGTGCTGCCAAAAAAAAAAAAAAGAGGCAAATTCAGAGATCTGAATATTCATATCGAGCCCCACGTAGAGCATGCTGCACGTGACACGACTTGCTCACATGTGCGAGGTACGCAAGTGAATGAGTCATGTCACGTGATTGAATTTTATGTTCGACTTTGACCGTAGGAAATGCTATCTGAACATGATTGCTTTAGCGCGCTTAGGCATTGTGTGATAGTGCCGATTCAAAAAGATGCATTTTTTATACTTTACGTGAATATAATAATATGTGTATATGGATATGTATCCTGCATGTGTAAACTTATGGATACATCTTTGCGCACCACGTGATAATACCGATTCAAATAAATGTATATATCCTTACGTGGTACTCATACAGGATGCTTACATACATCATATGTATGTATGGACACGTCTTACATCATGCATTAAACAATATCAAATGTGTAGTTGGATAAGTTGTGTAGATACGGATACATAGCATACATGCACCATCAGAAACATGCAGCAATCACAATATACACGCATGCATTGGGTTCTCATACATATGTGTGAATGTATGCGTACATATGTGTGAATGTAAGTGTGAAATCACAAACAAAAATACATGTATCTGTGACCATCAGGAACATGCAGCAATCAAATTATACACGCATGCATTGGGTTCTCATACATTTGTGTGAATGCATGCGTACATATGTGTGAATTTAAGTGTGAAAACACAAACAAAATTACATTTATCTGTGAGAATGTACGTGTACGAATACACATACTCACAAATGTGTGAACACATGTACAAATACATATACAACTGTCGCCATGCGTTTCACATAAGGACTCATTCAGACAAGTTACATGCCTCATTCAGACAAGTTACATGCCTCATTCAGACAAGTTACATGCCTCATTCATACGCAGGACACAACTCACTCACGTGTGTGACATGACTCATTCACAAGTGTGACGCGACCCATACATACGTGTGACATGACTCATTCACACGAGTAACATGACGCGCTCGTAAGTGTGATATGACTCATTCGTACGTGTGACATACCTCTTTCACCCGTGTGACATGACTCATGTGCGTGACACCTGACGCCCTGCCTTCAATATGATAGGCCCTTGACGTGTATGACAAGACTGGTTCATACGTCTGAAATGACGTATTCACACACGTGACATGACTCGTTCACACGTGTGAAATGACTCATTCACGTTTGTGACACATGTGACATGACTCACATGGGTGATACTTGGCGCCTTGGTATGACAGCCCCTTGATGTGTGTGACAGGACGATAATTCATACGTGTGACATGACTCATTCACACCTGCGACATGACTCATGTGAGTGATACCAGGTCTATGACAGGACAGCGCGTGTATTCTCCACAGTACTAAACTGCTCCCGCAAAAGTTCTGGCCAGAACTAGAATTTCTGCCGGAACTTCTGTCCAGATCTAGAACTGTTCAGGATACACGCACTGATTTATACGTGTCACATGACTGAATAACATGCGTGACATGACTTACCCACACGTGTGACATGACTCATTCACACGTGTGACATGACTCATACCTGGCGCCTTGCGCTCGACATGATAACCACCCTCCAACACTGACACCACACGCCCTCCCGCCGTCTCTTCCTGTGTATATGTGTGCGTGTGTGTGTGTGCGTATGTGTGTGTGTGTGTGGGCGCGTGCGTGTCTACCCAAACTCATAATCACACAGTCATGATTGTGTATAAAAAAATATCTGTATTTTTAAACAAAAATATTTCTGTTAAACGCATCTACAAAGAACTACATCTATACGCATCTCGCAAATATATCTGAGACCGCACAATGACAAAAACAACAAATACGGATATGATTATATGTACGTAGATGATATATATATGTATCTTTTTAATCCCTATCCCTAGATAAACTCCTGGATTTGGACAAACTCCCGGATTTTGGACCCCAAAACCCCGCCCCCCCTCATTTGGACCTACCCTGATGGCGTGCGGCAGCTTCGGCACGGTGCACCTCGCCGCCGCGAGCCCAAAATGTATGTCTCTTTTGAAGAATATAGTGTAGTCTCTTTTGCAAAAGAGACCTATGTTTTTAGGGAGCCTACTACTCGTAGCCACCCCATATGCAGACACCCGTCTACACGACATGCACACACAAACATATGCACACACAAACATATCGCCTCGCATTTTGAGTCAAGAAACAAAAATGTGGTGCTCGTCAGCACATTTGTGCTCATGCTTGAAATTGTCTCGTTTTTGTACTCTCGTAGACTTGGTGGAAAATGTCTCATAAAAGTGGGAGGAGACACAGTGTATTAAAATCATCATGATCTCATCTATGGAGAAAGAGCTCTGTCCTCCATATATGTATACGTATACATTACAAAAATTGATCGTTACCTTGCACATTTACATGGTAATCAATTCATAATCTTCTCTCACTATATGTACATATGTAAATAAATATGTATAAGTACATACACATATATACATAAGTGCGGGGGCAAATTGCATTGCAATACACTGCGACACACATACGTGTTCCACGTGCACACACCCTCTCACACGCACGCACACATGTTAACCCTAAACCACCCTCAACGCGCTGCAACACACTGTTACACGTTGCAACACACACACACACCTCAACTCCCACTATGCATTGGCTGCCATCACGCACACTGCAGCAAACTACAACACACACACACGCCTAAACTCCTCCCAACACTGTCTGCCACTGCAACACTGCAACACTCTACAACACACTGAACCACATTTCATCTCCCGCTATGTATCGATTTCATCGTACGCACCGCAACATACTTTCCATAAGGACGAATCCAATTACGCAGCTGCTCGGTGGTGCACGCATGATCCTCTCCGACCATGTACATATATGTGTATATGTATAGATATATCCATGTGTGTATACAAGACGTACCGCCACCTTGCACAGCTGCTCGGTGATCCATTCATAATCCTCTTCCACCAAGTGGGAGAACCCATTGTTGCCCTGAATGTATACGCATATGTATATACATATGCGTACATGTATATTTGTATATATAAATACATGTATAAGTACATGTATACGTATATGCGTACATACACATGGAGGAGAACCTATTGAGGCTCTAAATGTATTTGTGTGCAAGTATACATATACGCACACGCATACGTATACTCATACGTTTCAAACACCAAACATACGTGTGCAACGATGGTGTTTCAAATTTTTAATGTCATGGCTGTCCTACATACGTATATACGTACATAGCGCACCCAGGACAAAACAAACTCAACACACCATCGTCAGACACACGAGTTTTGTGTTTTTGATATCTATACCTAAATGTATGCATATTGTATATATCCATATATGTATGTTCAAACATGTATTTGCGGTGCAGCCAGGACCAAAAAATTCCACGCACGTTTGTTACGCACTGCTGTTTTGTGTTTTCGCTCTGAAATATACGGTTGCTTGTGATTCTGTGTACGCTTGAACGTTTCGTCTAGTGTGTGTGTGTGTGTGTGTGTGTGTGTGTGTGTGTGTGATCCGCCTCAACACGTACGTACGTCGTAGACATGACATGCTCATTCATAAGTGTGACATGTCTCATCCGCATGTGTGACATGACCCATTCCTACGTGTGACGTGACTTATTCGCATGCGTGACATGACTCATTCCCACGTGTACAGTAACTCGATTCTACACGTGACATCTTCCATTCATACTTGTGACATGACCCTTTCACATGCGTGACATGACTCAATCCTACGTGTGACATGACTTTTTCACGCACACTCACTGGTGTTGAAGACACGCGTGTGACAAGTACTATATCTTTATCCTCAAAACAGCCCGACATCTCCGCAAAAGAGCCCTGAATCTCCACAAAAGAGCTATTCTGTTGCAGGCTCTGTTGCAGAGACATGGAGTTCGGTTGCAGTGATGTATAGCTCTTTACTGTTGCAGTGATTTATGGCTCGTACTCCTGCAACTACGCATACTGCCTGCAACACAAACAACTTTGATACTGTCCCAACGTTTGCACAAAATTCTATGTTTCCGAAAAAGAACCCTAAATCTCCGCAAAAGAGCCCCACATCTCCGCAAAAGGGCCCCATATCCAAGAACAACTCATCTTGACATTTTCCCAATGGCCGTTCTCTTTGCAAAAGAGCACGAAATATCCGCAAAAGAACTTTCACGGATTGTTACGTATCTTCACAATGTCTGCCAAAGAGCCCTATACTTCCGCAAAAGAGCCCTATGTCCAACAACGACTACCTTGGTATTGTCCCAATGCCCGATATCTCTGCAAAAGAGCACCATATTCCAGCAAAAGACTCCTAAATATACCAACGAACACCTGATATTCTCCAAATGTCTGCAATAGAGCCCTGCATTTCCGCAAAAGAACCCCAAATCTATCAACTACCTTGGTATCCTCCCAATGTCCGTCGAACCCAGCAGAGATCATGACAAGTTCAGGCTTGAATTCGCGCAGACTTGGCAGCAAAATCTTCTCAACGCTGGTGTATATATATATGCACGTATATCAGCATAGCAACACATCCACATACACGCACACATGCGCATACACAGACACACATAGAATCGAATCCGCATACACGCACACACGCGCATACACAAACACAGTCACAACACAACGTATATATACATATATATTCTCAACACTGGGGTATGTTCAGAGAGAGAGAGGGCGCGATGCGCATGTGTGTGTGGGGTGGCGAGAGCCAATGGGCGTGAGAGGGAGGGAGGGGAAAAAGGCGAGTGGGGGAAAGAGTTTGTCTTTTTGTGTATGCGCATTGCGTGTGAGAGAGCGATCTGGACTGAAACATTGCAGCAGAATGATAGAGGCAGGAACAGATTGAAGGTGGAAGGGAGACAAAGCGAGAAACACGGGCAGTGCGTTGGTTTGTGTGCGTGTGGGAGGGACTTGGCCAAACATAGCAGTAGAATCGGTCTGGTTCAGCTGGGGCAGCAGAATTGGTCTGGTTCCACATGTTCGACAGCAGAATTTTCCATAGTCGAACATGTAGAAAAAAAAGGGGTGCCTTTCTGAAACCATACGTTTCTCTCTTTCTCACACATGCATTCACGCTCTTCACACATCACTCAGATATCACAGAAAGACCTGGTGCGAAACATAGCAGCAGACTCCGTCTTATTCGACGTCTTTGCCAGCGGAATGTTCAAAATATGCGGAAAGTTCGGATCATTATCCGATTCCTTCCCACTCGACAGAAGCTCAAAGGTGTTTTCCGAGTTGCCCTGTTTTTTGTCAAGGAAGAGGGGTTGCGGTGGGTACATTGCACGAGACGTGGTGGGGGCAGTGTCGACACGCCGTTTTGTGTGTGTGTGTGTGTGTGAGTGTGTGTCTGTGTGCGCTGGTGTGTGTCGTGTAGACATGTGACTGTGATTTTGAATTTCAGGGTGGAGGGCGGGCGGGCGCCCGAACATGAACCAACACATGTACATACACAAAGACACACACAGATATGTTGCCACATGTTGTGACTGGGAAATGCTGGGTGGTTCGTCGCGAACTCACGAGCACCACGCACGCACACAAACATGCGTGACACGTGTTGGGACCCAGTAGACCAATGTGTATATACACAATTGTGTACACCTAATATATATATAAACATTTGCATATACCCACTCAATACCACAATATGAATGAATATGCGAGTGCGTGTATGTATGTTTATGTTTATGTAGTGTGTGTAGTGCGCCAAGACTACTTACTATCCATGGACAGTAATTCATGAGCAGTGTTTTTTTTTGAGACTTTGTGACTCACCACCCAGCAATTCCCAGTCATAACATGTCGTGCGCTAAGTCTCCTACTGTCGTGCGCTAAGTCTCCTACTACCCATGACCAGTAATTGACCTACTAAGGAGCAGTCCTCACAAACACAAATGTGGTGTTTTAAGACAAATACCCGAGAAAAGTAATTTACGTACTAGGTGGCACTCTATACGCGCCACACGCACACAATATTGATGTGTACATATATATCGACGCATGCACACACTTTGTGGTAGAATCACTGAGAAACAGTCTGAGCTCGCCATGCACACACGTGTTGATATATACACGTGTACATACACACACATATTGTAGTATTGCCCTACTGGGTAGCAGACCTGGCGTACAGCACACACAGTCGGTTTGAACATACATATTAATTAATGTACACGCAAACGTTTGCACACATGTTGCGATTGAATTACCGCGTGGTAGTTTCGGTGCGCCTCACACACACACTATATATATATATACACACACATTCGTATGTACATACGCACACGTACAATTCTTACACATGCACACACACACCATTACCGGGTAGTAGTCTTGGCGTGCCATACGCGGGTAGAAATTGTCAGCAGCCAGGTGGAGCGAGGCAAAAAAGACATTATCCTGACCACAAACGCACAAACAACACATGTAAAAATTGTCAGAAGCCAGGTGAAGCAGCAAACAATATAGGTTCTTTACAAAACACACACATAAACACACGCACGCATGCATGAATGCACAGACAATTTGGAACTTAAACACATCCAAGTCACTGCTGTGTACCTTCTCTGTCTCACTCAACTTCTCTCTCCTTCCCACAGCTACTTCCATGGGATAGCTCTCCCACTCCAGCCCGCACACACACTCGACCATTCACCCTTACTCCCACTTTTCCTGTTTCTTCCTTAGACTTACAGAGTCCTCAGAATCCGCCCAGGGTTTAAAGCAGGGAGTGGTCATGCGGGACACGGGACCCAGACGCCGCTGCGTGACGTGCGGGCGCAACCCCCGCACAATGGCTGCCGTGCCATCACCATTGTGCACATCAAAATCAATAATGGCAATGCGTGTAAGCTTATGTCGGTAGTTGTATTTGGCATAGGCCGCGCCAATGGCCACAGAATTGAGCAGGCAGAATCCTTGCGACAGTGACGGTCTGCCATCATCCGTGAAGACGAGTCCTGAGGGCCCGGCGTGGTGTCCAGGTGGTCGGGCAGCAACAAAGGCATTCTTGCATTCACCTTGCATCACACGATCCACAGCCTTGCACACTGCGCCTGCAGCTGTGGCAGCTGTGCTGTAGGATGTGGCACTCAAGGAAGTGTCCTGTGGATGGCCCGGGGGGTCGAGGCACTTGATGATATCGGTGCCTTCCATATTGGCACATCGGCGCTGCAGCTCGTTGACATACTCCCAGTCGTGCACGCGCAGGATATCGGCAAGGCTGGCCTGCTTCGCGTGCTCTTCGAATGTGATCCCATCGGCGTCACCAGTGCGGATGATACCTTGCGAACCCATGATGGAGGTGACACGCTGCGAGCACTCCTGGCAGCCCTTGGCCGTTTGGTACTTTTCAAAGACCTGGTCGAAGATGACAAGCGTGGGACCGCTCACACGCTTGAGCTTGGCGGGAGTGCCCATGTAGCCGGGCTCAGACTTGATGGCAGAGCCCGGCATGAACTTGTCTCGCAGAGAGTCCATGAGCTCGGCGTGCATCTCGTCGCCCCGATCGTCACCGTTCCACACCTCGCACCCTATGTCGTTGCCGTGCCAGCGCACCTCGTCGTCGTCTTCCTCCTTGACGCAGGAGACGCGGCTGTTGCGCGGCGCATCAGAGGATTCGAAGAGCACCTGCGACGGCGCCGGCGCACTCACCCACTGTTCGGCATCCTCCTCCTCCTCCATGGCCGTGTCCGATGGCGGCGCGACGGCCGAGATGAGTGAAGGCACTATTATGCCGTTCAGCACCTTCAGCGGACGACGGTCCTGCGCTCGCTTGGAGCTTGGGGTGAGCATCGCAATGGGCGCATCGCAGGCACTGCGATACGGGTCTGCGCTCTCCTCAATAGGCGCCGCGGCTCGCGGCGATGCCACATTTAGCGTCGAAAACGCTTTGTACAAGGACTGCATCTGTGCTTCGCCCTGCTGAAGCGTGTAGCTTCGAATTTTGAAATTCTCAATTCTAGTTTTTCCAAAAAAAAGCAACAAACCCGCCAAACATTGGCAAACAACGAGCATCATGCGGTGGCATCATGACATTCATGTGGACGCATGATGATCAGGAACGGGATGATGTGTGCACTCGATGAAGCACGCCAGATGAGGGGGGCGAGGAGCAGGGTGCGTTTTCTTCTGCTCCTTGCCAGCGCCGCCGCAATCGCGATGTGCCCGTGCACATCCGGGTTCAGCCCCCGCCGGGCCATCGCGGTGCCGAGCAGCCTGGGAGTACGCCTTGCAGCCCTGCCCCAGCGGCTAGTGCTGCGGGGTGGGGCAGGGTCAACGTTGGCGCAGCAGGCCAAGAAGCGTGCAAAGACAAGCTTGAAGTCAACGGCGGCTGCGCGCGCGGACGAGGACCCCGAAGCCGTGTGGTCGGAGGCGCCAAAGGGCTCGCGCCGGGCCGAGGCCCGGCGCTTTGATGCAAAGGCGCGCGCACTCATTGAGGAGCAGGACGGCCCGCTGGAGGCCCTCCCGGAGTCAGAAATGGACTCGGACGAGGAAGGCGAGCAGTACAAGGTTGAGTCGAAAGAGCTGGACATGGAGCAGTTTGTGGAGGAGGGCTCCCTGGACGACTTGGTGAATAGCCGCAGGAATGGGGAAGAGGGGCCTAGAACTGCTCGTGAGGCGGAATCGGACATGTCTGAGGATGCGCCCGATGAGGTATCGGCAGGCAGCGATTATGAGGGTCAGCACAGCCACGACAGCACCAGTTATCTCGAAGAGTCTGTTGCGAATTCTGAAGAGGCTGAAGGATTGGTGGAAACTACCAATTATGACCGGCCGCGGACCGCTGGCAAAATGGACAGCAAGGTGAGATGGACCTTGCAGATATCCTGTCTGTGTGTAGGCGTGCGCGCGTGCGTGTACGCGTGTGCGTTTGTGTACGCGTTTGCGTGTGTGCACATGCGTGTTGTGTTATGTGTGTGAACACAATTTTGACCCGTGATTTGCATCAGAGGGCCGGATCCGATGAGAAAGACGACAGTGAAGATGAAAGTGCTGTAAAAAGTGAAGAGTATTTGAGTACGGATGAAGAAGAAGAGGGAGACGAGGAGGAGGAGGAGGAGGAGGAGGAGGAGGAGGAAGAAGAGGAGGAGGAGGAGGCGGAGGACATGGCAGGGGGTCAGATAGGGTTGGAGGAGATGGTAGGAGCGGGAGGGAGGAAGCGGGATAGTGACGAGGATGGGGAATTGAAAGAGTGGAATGAAGCAAAGGGGGATACTTCTTCTTTGTTCCGCGGGGAAAATTGGGGCACGGAAGGCGATTGTATTGCTGATGGTGTGTGTATTTGTATTCAGTGGTTGAGAGTGATACCAAAAAAGAAAGGGAGACAGAGCGACTTTGCGTGTGTATGCGACAGAGAACGTGTGGTATTGAGGTGGAGAGAGAGTGTGTGCGTGCGCCTCGTGACCATGCGTAATCATAAATAATGTTTGCAAAAAACGAACCGCCCCACCCGCCCCCTGCACAACTGTCCCTGCATGCAACAGGCAGCGACTACTGGGTTCGCCAACAATTGGAACAAAAGG
>Ga0105055_10009176_pt1 | contig 12687 bp, 8 predicted proteins | sample BON03_FD_78090 | JGI IMG/M metagenome (GOLD analysis project Ga0105055, IMG submission 78090) | Freshwater microbial communities from Lake Bonney liftoff mats and glacier meltwater in Antarctica - BON-03 | ecosystem: Environmental > Aquatic > Freshwater > Ice > Glacier meltwater | place: Lake...
CACCCCGGGCCCCGGGGCCGCGCCCCCCCCCCGGGGGGGAACCGGGGGGGGGGGGGCCCCCCCGGGGCCCCGGGGGGGGGGGCGGGGGGGGGCCCCCCCCCCCCCCCCCCACTGTGGAGTGGGGGGGGGTGCAGACACAGCCGCGCCTCGCTCCCCTTGCCATCAAACCGACCAAGGGTGCACACTGCTGGCTCTGCTCCAGCCGCTCGGAATGTGGGCCGCAGGGCGCGCGCGGTCAACCCGGGCAAGCGGCGGCGCGAGGGTGATGACGGGGGCCCGACTCGGGTTCCCCGGGTGTCGCGGTGGAATTGCACCGGCAAGGCGCTGGCCGCCCTGCTCCAGGCCGACCTGCCTTCGATGCGGGAGTTGCTGCCATGCCTGGCGAACGGCGACGGCAGGGGCACACCAGCGCGGGTCCACGAAGCGCTGGATATACTGTCAGCCCTGCTGTGCGGCCCCCGCAGTAACGCCATCGAGTTGTCCCCTCCGCAGATGCTGGTGCTGGTGCGCTGCCTGATTTCACACTCCGCCAAGTTGGCCGAGACTGAGGCCGCTCAGGCCCTGGCGACCGCCGCCACCGGGGCCACCGGGGCCACCGGGGCCCCCGGGGCCCCCGAGGCCCCCAAGGCCCCCGAGGCCCCCGAGGCCCCCAAGGCCACCGAGGGGGTCGCCTTAACCGAGGTGGCCGAGGGGGTCGCCCAACCCGAGGCCGCCACCGAGGGGTTCGCCCGGACAGAGGTCGCCGCCGAGGCCGAGGCCGCGGTGAAAGGGCTCACCTTACCCCAGTGCTTCACCGCGTCCACGTTGGCGCCGCAGGTGTGGACTAGACTCGAATGGGGCGCACCCAGGGCTAGCCGAGCGCCGAGCGCAGCACGCGCCGAGCGCAAGGAGCGCAAGGAGCGCCGAGCGCAGCAAGCGCCGAGCGCGGAGCGCAGCGAGCGCCGAGCGCAGCGAGCGCCGAGCGCAGCGAGCGCCAAGCGCAGCGAGCGCCGAGCGCAGCGAGCGCCGAGCGCAAGGAGCGCCAAGGCGGGCGTCGAGGCGGGCGTCGAGGCGGGCGTCGAGGCGGGCGTCGAGTCCCCCGTCGAGTTCAAATCGGCCAAGTCCAACTCCAAGCCACCGCGCACGGCAGACGTGGCCAAGCGGCCTATGGACGCGGCCACGCCGCAGGTGGACGAGGCCACGTCGCGAGCGAACGCGGCAACACCGCCGAGCCCCGAGGCGCACCGCGCGTCCACACCGCCCGCGCTCCGCCCGACAGCGGCCCCCACCATGGCGCGCATTTCTAGCCCAGCGGCCCCGACCCTGGCGGGCCCGACCCTGGAGGGCCCGACCCTGGCGGGCCCGACCCTGGCAGCCCCGACCCCGGCCCTGGCGGCCCCGCCCACGGAGGCCCCACCCCCGACCCAGGCGGCCCCGCCCATAGAGGCCACGCCCACAGGGGCCCCGACCCCGGCGGCGTCTGGGTCAACCCTCGTGGACGCGGCGCCCCCAGACCACTCGGTGCACACAGCACCGGCACCGCACATGGTCCAGGTCCACAGCTCCACCTCGACCGAGCAGAATCTCAGGGTCGTTCTCAACTGGGGCTTGTCTACGCGCAAAGCCTTCGAGGGCGTCGTCTGCGGCTACACGTGCTCCATCGTTGCGCGCCTCGACCAGAGTTCATCGTTCGTGGTGACTCCGCCCGGCGGCGGCGCTGCCCTCTGCACCGCAGCGGATCTGTACCACCACTTCAACCACACGGTGGAAGACCTCGATTGAGACCGAGGGAGCCCGTACCAGTGGGGACCAGGGGCAAGCGCTCGCGCCGGGCCGCGCGAGCCTCGCGGCACACGGCGTTGGCTGGGCGCGAGGTGTGGCGCCGCGAGCGTGCGAGCCGTGGTGTGTGTGCCGCCAGGCGCTAGCGGTGTGGGGCTAGACTCGAGTGGGACGCGCCAAGGATTGGCCGAGCGCCGAGCGCAGCGAGCACAGCGAGCGCAGCCAGGCGCAGCCAGGCGCAGCCAGGCGCAGCCAGGCGCAGCCAGGGTCTGTGTGCGGCCATGAGCTCGAGTTGTGGACTAGACTCGAGTGGAGCGCGCCCAGCGAGCAGCGAGCGCAGCGCGCCCAGCGAGCGCAGCGAGCGCAGCGAGCGCAGTCAGGTTGAACCCAAGGCACGGTTGCGCGGCGGCCAAACCAGGGGTGCGGGCGCAGCCAGGGGTGTGCGTGCACGACCCAGGGGCACGGGTGCGTGTGCGGCCAGGAGCCAGAGTTGTGGGCTAGACTCGAGTGGGGCGCGCCAAGGACTGGCCGAGCGCCGAGTGCAACGAGCGCAGCCAGGCGCAGCGATGCGCGCGTGGCCAGGGGTGCTGGTGCGACTAGGGGCACAGCTTTGTATGCGGCCAGGAGCTAGAGTTGTGGACTAGACTCGAGTGGGGTGCACCAAGGGCCAAGAACTGGCCGAGCGCCAAGCGCAACGAGCGCAGCCAGGCGCAGCGATGCGCGCGTGGCCAGGGGTGCGGGTGCGACTAGGGGCACAGCTTTGTTTGCGGCCAGGAGCTAGAGTTGTGGACTAGACTCGAGTGGGGTGCACCAAGGGCCAAGGACTGGCCGAGCGCGGACAGCAGCGAGCGCAGCGAGCGCAGCCAATCCAGGCGCATCAAGGCGCAACCAGGCGCAGCCAAGCGCGCGAGGGCGTGTGCGGCCGCGTGAGCGAGCGGACCAACCAGGCCAAGCGCGAGCAAATAGGAGCGAGTGCGAGCGAGCGGGTCAATGAGGGCCAGTGCGAGAAAACACGAGTAGCGTGCGTGGGTTCAGAGATTCAACACGAGCCAGGGAGTGCGAGCGAGCGGGGCAACCAGAGCGAGCGCAACCAACCACAATTTAGCGCAAGCGAGCCGCGCGCGAGCTGCGCGTGAGCCGCGCGCGAGCCGCGCGTGAGCCGTGAGCGAGCCGCGCGCGAGCCGCGAGCGAGCCGCGCGCGAGCCGCGAGCGAGCTGCGAGCGAGCCGCGAGCGAGCCGCGCGCGAGCCGCGAGCGAGCCGCGAGCGAGCCGCGAGCGAGCCGCGAGCGAGCGGCCGGGGGGCGGGGGTCCGAACCCCCCGGGGGTGCTGGGTTTGCGGCTGGGCTGGCGCTGGACTCCCATTGGGGCTGCCCACCCGGGGCACGGCCGCAGGCACGGCTTCGGGCACGGACCTGCCGCAGCCGTCGCCGTCGCCGGCCCCGGCCCTCGGCCCCGGCCCTTGGCCCCCTAGGACCCGGCCCTCGGCCCCGGCCCTTGGCCCCCTCGGCCCCGGCCCTCGGCCCCGGCCCTCGGCCCCGGCCCTTGGCCCCCTCGGCCCCGGCCCTCGGGCCCGGCCCTCGGCCCTCGGCCCCGGCCCTCGGCCCTGGCCCTCAGCCCTGGTCCTCGGCCCCGGCCCTCATCCTAGTCGGACGCGCCTTCAGACCGGGGCGCGGCACCGGCCACCAGGTCCATCAGGCAGGTGTACGTGTGCATGGCCTCGGGCACGGACCCGCCGCAGCCGTCGCCGTCGCCGTCTCCGGCCTCGGCCTCGGCCTCGGCCTCGGCCTCGGCCTCGGCCTCGCCGTCGCCGGCCTCGGACTCGGTCTCGGCCTCGGCCTCGGCCTCGGCCTGGTCAGATGCACGCCCAGACCCCACCCGGTCCATCAGGCAGGTGTACGTGTGCACGGCCTCGGGCACGGACCGGCCGCAGCCGTCGCTGTCGCCGTCGCCGTCGCCGGCCACGGCCTCGGCCTCGGTCTCGGCCTCGGCCTCGGCCCCGGCCTCGGCCTCGGCCTCGGCCTCGGCCCCGGCTAGGCCGGACGCGCGCACAGACAGCGGCGCGGCACCGACCACCAGGTCCATCAGGCAGGTGAACGGACACACCATGTACAGGAGCGTGTTCAGACCCCTGTGGTGCGGGCAGGCGCATTGGCCCGGGCCCGCCCGACTCGAGCCGTCGCAGAGGGGGTGCGGCTCGCTCGGCGCCGCGCAATCGCACGGGCCGGCCGACTGCGCGCGCGGCGCCTCGGGCGAGGCGGCGCTGCACGCCTGCGCCCACGTGCAAGGCATTCGGGCTGGCAGGTGCTACCATGCGCTGGTGAAAACAGACCGCCGCCCTGGCGCACCGAAAGTTTCAAATGGCGCACAGGCGCGCGGCCACACGCATAGACAATGGAATTCAGCTGCACGTGACGCGGTGCACACCTCGGCGGCGGCAACCCCACAACGGGTGCCACACGGTGAACCGCGCGCGCGCACACCGGCTCGGCGCTGCACCGAACCTCGACTGCGCCCGCCCTGCCCCTGCGCCCGCTAGGGTTCACCCCGCGGGGCCGCCGCGCCTCGGCACCCCGCGCACGCCAGAACCCAATTGGGGGTTTGGTCAGTACCGGAGGAAGAGCAGCGGGGCCACCGTCCGGAACTCGTCACACGGCTCGGCGGTGCACATGGCCGCGCCGCGCGCGCCCTGGTCCTGCGCCGCCTGCGCGCAGCCGCCGTGCGCAAACGCGGCGCGCCCGTCGCCGTCCGGCCCGCCCGGGCGCTCCTCGACGGGGTCGAGCATCCGGCCACGCACAAAGAGGGGCGCGTCCGAGGCGTCGCCGCGCCGGACGAGCACCGCGTAGAGCAGCGAGATCGGTCGGTGCTCGATCTCCTCGAGCCCCTCGAACGGCGCGCCGGCCGCGCCAGCCGCGCCGGCGCGGTGGCCCCGTGGCGACGGCGCGCGCGGCCGCTTGGGCGGCGGCACCTCGAGCGTCGGCAGCAGCTTCCGCGCCATCCACGTGCCGCTCATGACCGCCTGCTCGCCCACCGACCCGATGGGCTTGGTCCAGCGCAGCTCGAGCCGGTGGGTCTGGATCGCCTTGGCCGCCTCGAGCAGGAAGAAGCGCAGCTCGGGCGTGTGCACGTACCGCACCTGCGCCTCGACGCGGAGCGAGCCCTGCAGCGCCGCCAGCAGCGACGGGGTGTGCCTCGTGGCATCGGCGGAGGCGGCGGCCGCCGCGGCGGCCATGGCGTCGGCCATGGCGTGCGGCCCGCGGACCGCCGCCTCGGCCGCGGCCCCCGCCGCCGCTGCCGCCTTGAGCGCCGGCGCCGCGCCCGGGTCGATGTGCCGGTGGATGCAGCGGCCCGCGCCCGCGTGCCGCCATGGGAAAATGTTGCGGCAGACCAGCAGCGCGCCCCAGTCGTCCCACGGGCGCGCCGGCAGCGCCAGCCGGGCGGCGCGCGCCGCCGCCAGCGCGAGGTGCTCGTGCCGCTTGGCGGCGTCCATCGACATGTTGTCCTCCACCACCGCCTCGAGCAACGGCAAAAGGTCGGTGTCCACGGCCGAGGCGGCGCGCCCCACCGGCACGCCGGGCAAGCGAGTGCGCACCGGGCCGGCCGCGTCGCGCTGCTGCGATGGGAACGAGACGCGGCGACGGACGGCCCGCAGCCTGCCATCGACGCCGCCGCCAACGCGCCCGGCCCCGCCGGCGCCGACGGCGCCGCCGCCGCCGCTACCGCCGACGCCGCCGCCGACGCCGCCGCTGGCCCCGCCGCCCGGCTCGGCGGCCGGCTCGGCCAGATGGCCTACCGCACGCCGCTGCCGGCTATGCCGCCGGCCGCGGCCGCGTCCGCGGCGGCGGCGGCGGCGGCGGCAGCGGCAAAGCCGGCGGCGGCCGGCGACGGCGGCGCGGGGGCGAGCAGCAGCACATAGGCCGGGAGCAGGTTGCACGCGTCAAAGATGAGCACGTCGGCGCCTTCAAAGGCCGACTCGTGGTCCGGGCCGCTCACCATCGCAGTCGCCGCCGTGGGGTCCAGGGCGGCGCGCACCAGCATCACCTGCGCGCATGGCACGCCGCGCGCGGCGCGCGGGCCCGACCAGGCCGCCGGCGCGCCGCACAGGCCGCAGACGGGCCGAGCCTCTCACGGCTCGCCGCCCAGCCGCAGCGTGCCCGCCAGCCGTGTCGCCGTGCGCGTCTGACGGCCCGCCACCGGCGTGCCACCCACGCACTCGCGCGGCCAGACCCACGAGTGGTCGGGCGCGTCGGCGTGGCCGGGGCCTGTGCCGCCCCGCGCCAGCCCCGCCCCGTCCAACGCGCTGCAGCCGTGCCAGAGTAGCACCTGCCGCAGGCTGCTGCACCGGCGCGCCACGAGGTGCGGCGCGTTGAGCTCGTTCCCCGGCACCGACGGGTGGCGCTCGCCCAGGTGCCGCAGCGACAGCGTGTAGTCCTCCTCGGCCCACAGGTTGCTGTAGCGCCGCGCCCCCACCACCTCGAACCCCGCGCCCAGCTCGCTGACCGCCGACTCCGTGGCCAGCCGCGTCAGGTAGGCTAGCTCGGCCGGCGACACCGTCTCCCACGCAGGCCCGCGCATCATCCACCCGCGCGGCATGCCCGGCAGCAGCACCTGGCTCTGCAGCTCGTCGCGGGTTAACCCGCATCGTCGAGCGCCACCCGCCGCGCGTTGTCGAGCGCCGCAGCCGCGCACGCCTCCGCCTCGGCGCAGTGCTCCAGCACCCGGTCCAGCCGGTTGGGGTCCAGCCGGTTGGTGTCATCGCCAGCAAGGGCGGCGAGGGCGGCGCCTGCGCGCTGGGTGTGCCTCTTGGCGAACCGTGCCGAGTCCGCCGCCTCCCGCGCCGCCGTCGCCCAGCGATCCGCCTCAGTCGCCGCGCCGCGGCGGCGGGCGGCACGCGCCCCAACGGCGGCGGCGCGCGCATCGCCCAGGTCGGTCTTCACGCGCGCGCCCTCGTGCATCAGCGCCCACTCGGCGCAGGTCTGGCCGCTCGTCAGCGTCAGCGACTCGGCCATGCACCGCGGCGGCGCCGCCGCGCCCAGGTCCGCCAGCGACGCCAGCCGCACCTCGCGCCCCTCGAGGAACATCACTTTGCCCGAGTGCGCCAGGTCCGTCACCCAGCCGGTCGGCGCCATGGCCGCGTTGCCCGGCCAGTCGCAGCCGCCGTATGTGCCGCACCCCAGCTTTGACGCGCCCCGCCGGGAGGCGCGCGCGCCGACGCACATGCAGCCGGCGGCGTAGCGACGTACGCGGATGCGGAGCTCGAAGCGGCCGCGCGCCGCGGGCGAGCCCAACGCCACCTCAGTGATGCAGCCCACCGCCACCAAGCCCGGCGGATCGAACACCAGCGGGAATAACCCCTTCTCCAGGGCCTTGCGCATCGAGCACAGCACACAGACCTGCGATGGCCGCCGCTGCGCCGCCGCTCATGAAGGTGACCATGCTCTTGTTGCTGATGCCGAAATCGCGTTTGAGCTGCTTCATCCCATCCCAAAAGAGCGCGGCATTTGGGCCCGCGATGGCCGCCGCCACGCCGTCGCACATGAAGGTGACCAGGCTCTTGCCGCTGATGCCAAAATTGCGCTCGAGTTGCTCCACCCCAGCCCAGAAGAGCGCGGCGTTCGGGCCCGCGTTGGCCGCCGCCACGCCGTCGCACATGAAGGTGACCAGGCTCTTGTCGCTGATGCCGAAATCGCGCTTGAGTCGCTCCATCCCATCCCAAAAGAGCGCGGTGTTCGGGCCCGCGATGGCCGCTGCCACACTGTTGCACATGAAGGTGACCAGGCTGTTTCCGCTGATGCCGAAATCGCGTTTGAGCCGCTCCGCGCCAGTCCAGAAGAGCGCCGCGTTCGACCCCGCGATGGCCACCGCCACGCCGCCGCTCGTGAAGGTGACCAGGCTCTTGCCACTGATGCCTAACTCGCGCTTGAGCCGCTCCATCCCATCCCAAAAGAGCTCGGCGTTTGGGCCCGCGATGGCCGCCGCCACGCCGTCGCACATGAAGGTGACCAGGCTCTTGCCGCTGATGCCGAAATTGCGCTTGAGTCGCTCCATCCCATCCCAAAAGAGCGCTGCGTTCGGGCCCGCAATGGCCGCCGCCACACCGTTGCACATGAAAGTGCACATCGCCCCGACGTCTCCGCCGCATAAATATGTCTTGACATCCTCGAGCGCCTCGACAAAGTCGGGCTTCCACAGCCGCGACCTGACGCCATGCACGTCGTAGATGCGCTTGGCGTCGTGGCCGTACCATTGGCCCAGCAGCGCGATCGCGGCGCGGGTGCGGGTGCTGATCTCATCGAACGCACTGTCACCCGTGGCTACTGCAGCCTTGATCTCGTGGATGTCAAATCGTCAGCCCATCGCCTCTGCGGTGGCGCGCAGCTGCTCGACGGTGTTGCGGCTGGACGTGCAGACAAAGACGACGCGTGCGCTGCAGTTCGTGTCAACCGGAAAGGGTTTGCAGCCGACCCTCAGCCGCACAATCCGTTCGATGTCGGTCCGCCGTAGTAGTGCGTCCGTCTTGCGGACGTCTCGGCCCACGTCGCCGTGGAAGAGCTCTTTGTCGTACTCAACAACGGCGGCGTCGATCCGGGCGTCCGAGCGGTTGCACGCGTCGCCGTCGCTCAGGGCGCGGAGGCCGCCAGCGATTTCGACGTCGTGGCCGGGGTGGAAGAGCTTGAGTACGCCCGCGATCCAGCGCACCTCCGCGCGGCTGTGTATGCTTTTGACGTTGACGCCCTTCTCGCAAACCGGCGCGAAAGGTAGCAGGCAAATGCCCCCCGGTGCGAGTCCGACGGGTGCACGACACTGTCGTCCGTTGCGACAGCTGGCATCTGCCTCGCGTTTCCGACGGGGCATCGTGCGGCCGGCCTTCCCTGCAAAGGTGCGCCAACCTGAGCTCCACCTCGGGGAAGCGCGTGTTGGGTTCCAATCTGATCCCCGCTCCCCGGGCGTGCAGCAGCACCGAAGCATGCCCCGGGGTGCAGCCGCACCGAAGCGTGCCCCGCGTGACCCAAGCCGCACAGAAGCGTGCCCCGCGTGCCCCGGGGCGTGCAGCCGCACCGAAGCGTGCCCTGCGTGCCCCGGGGCGTGCAGCCGCACCGGAGCGTGCCCCGTGCCCCGGGGAGTGCAGCCACACCGGAGCGTGCCCCGTGCCCCGGGGCGTGCAGCCGCACCAGAGCGTGCCCCGTGCCCCGGGGTGTGCAGCAGCACCGAAGTGTGCCCCGTGCCTCGGGGCGGCTCATCAAACCCGGAACTACTTTCTGCAGGACGTGCCACCTCCTCAAGCAAATACTTTGTCGGAGATCGAGCGTCAGCCCCAGGACTAGGACGTGCCACCTCCCCGAGCAAATACTTTGTCAGAGACGGAATGTCAGCCCCGGAACTACTTTATACAGGACGTGCCACCTCCCCGAGCAAATACTTTGTAGGGGACAGAGCGTCAGCCCCGGAACTACTTTATGCAGGACGTGCCACCTCCCCGAGAAAATACTTTGTCGGGGACGGAGCGTTAGCCCCAAAACTACTTTCTGCAGGACGTGCCACCTCCCCGAGCAAATACTTTGTCGGGGACAGAGCGTCACCCTCGAAACTACTTTCTGCAGGACGTGCCACCTCCCCGAGCAAATACTTTGTCGGAGACGGAACGTCACCCCCAGAACTACTTTTTACAGGACGTGCCACCTCCCCGAGCAAATACTTTGTCGGGGACGGAGCGTCAGCCCCAGAACTACTTTCTACTGGACATGCCACCTCCCCGAGCAAATACTTTGTCGGGGACGAAGCGTCAGCCCCAGAACTACTTTCTACAGGACATGCCACCTCGCCGAGCAAATACGTTATCGGGGATGGAGCGTCACCCCCGGAACTACTTGCTGCAGGACGTGCCACCTCCCCGAGCAAATACTTTGTCGGGGATGGAGCGTCAGCCCCGGAACAATTTTCTGCAGGACGTGCCACCTCCCCGAGCAAAAACTTTGTCGGGGATGGAGCATCACCCCCAGAACAACTTTCTGCAGGACGTGCCACCTCCCCAAGCAAATATTTTGTCAGGGACGGAGCGTCACCCCCGGAACTACTTGCTGCAGGACGTGCCACCTCCCCGAGCAAATACTTTGTCCTTTGTCGGGGACGGAGCGTCACCCCCGGAACTACTTGCTGCAGGACATGCCACCGCCCCGAGCGAATACTTTGTCGGGGACAGAGCGTCACCCCCGGAACTACTTTCTGCAGAACGTGCCACCTCCCCGAGCGAATACTTTGTCGGGGACGGAGCGTCAACCCCGGAACTACTTTCTACTGGACGTGCCACCTCCCCGAGCAAATACTTTGTGGGGGACAGAGCGTCAGCCCCGGAACTACTTTCTACAGGACGTGCCACCTCTCCGAGCAAATATTTTGTCGGTGACTGAGCGTCATCCCCGGAACTACTTTCAACAGGACGTGCCACCTCCCCAAGCAAATACTTTGTCGGGGACGGAGCGTCACCCCGGAACTACTTTATGCGGGACGTGCCACCTCCCCGAGCAAATACTTTGTCGGGGACAGAGCGTCCACCCCGGCACTACATTTTGCCGGACGTGCCACCTCCCCGAGCAAATACTTTGTAGGGGACGAAGCGTCAGCCCCGGAACTACTTTATGCAGGACGTGCCACCTCCCCGAGCAAATACTTTGTCGGGGATGGAGCGTCACCCCCGGAACTACGTTATGCAGGACGTGTCACCTCCCCGAGCGAATACTTTGTCGGGGATGGAGCGTCACCCTCGGAACTACTTTCTGCAGGACGTGTTACCTCCCCGAGCAAATACTTGGTCGGGGACGGAGCGTCACCCCCGGAACTACTTTCTGCAGGACGTGTCACCTCCCCGAGCAAATACTTTGTCGGGGACGGAGCGTCACCCAGGGAACTACTTTCTGCAGGACGTGCCACCTCCCCGAGCAAATACTTTGTCGAGGACGGCGCGTCACCCCCGGAACTACTTTCTACAGGACGTGCCACCTCCCCGAGCAAATACTTTGTCGGGGATGGAGCGTCAGCCCCGGAACTACGTTATGCAGGACGTGTCAACTCCCCGGGCAAATACTTTGTCGGGGACGGAGCGTCACCCCCGGAACTACTTTCTGCAGGACGTGCCACCTCCCCGAGCAAATACTTTGTCGGGGACGGAGCGTCACCCCCGGAACAACTTTCTGCAGGACGTGCCACCTCCCCGAGCAAATCCTTCGTCGGGGACCGAGCGTGATCCCCGGAACTACTTTCTGCAGGACGTGCCACCTCCCCGAGCAAATACTTTGTGGGGGACAGAGCGTCAGCCCCGGAACAACTTTCTGCAGGACGTGCCACCTCCCCGAGCAAAGACGTTGTCGGGGACGGAGCGTCAGCCCCAGAACTACTTGCTGCAGGACGTGCCACCTCCCCGAGCAAATACTTTGTCGGGGATGGAGCGTCACCCCCGGAACTACTTTCTGCAGGACGTGCCACCACCCCGAGCAAATACTTGGTTCGGGACGGAGCGTCAGCCTTGGAACTACGTTATGCAGGACGTGTCACCTCCCCGAGCAAATACTTTGTGGGGGCCGGAGCGTCAACCCCGGAACTACTTGCTGCAGGACGTGCCACCTCCCCGAGCAAATACTTTGGCGGGGCCGGAGCGTCACCCCCGGAACTACTTGCTGCAGGACGTGCCACCTCCCCGAGCAAATACTTTGTCGGGGACGGAGCATCAGCCCCGGAACTGCTTTCTGCAGGACGTGCCACCTCCCCGAGCAAATACATTGTCGGGGACGGAGCGTCACCCCCGGAACTACTTGCTGCAGGACGTGCCACCTCCCCGAGCAAATACTTTGTCGGGGATGGAGCGTCAGCCCCGGAACTACGTTATGCAGAACGTGTCACCTCCCAAAGCAAATACTTTGTCGGGGACAGAGCGTCGACCCGGAACTACTTGCTGCAGGACGTGCCACCTCCCCGAGCAAATACTTTGTCGGGGACGGAGCGTCACCCCCGGATCTACTTGCTGCAGGACGTGCAACCTTCCCGAGCAAATACTTTGTCGGGGACAGAGCGTCACCCCCGGAACTACTTGCTGCAGGACGTGCCACCTCCCCAAGCAAATACTCTGTTGGGGACGGAGCGTCACCCCCGGAAGTACTTGCTGCAGGACGTGCCACCTCCCCGAGCAAATACTTTGGCGTGGACAGAGCGTCAGCCCCGGAATTACTTTCTGCAGGACGTGCCACCTCCTCGAGCAAATACTTTGACGGGGACAGAGCGTCACCCCCGGAACTACTTTCTGCAGGACGTGCCACCTCCCCGATCAAATACTTTGTTGGAGACGGAGCGTTAGCCCCGGAACAACTTTCTACAGGACGTGCCACCTCCCTGAGCAAATACTTTGTCGGGGACGGAGCGTCACCCCCTGAACTACTTGCTGCAGGACGTGCCACCTCCCTGAGCAGATACTTTGTCGGGGACGGAGCGTCACCCCCAGAACTACTTTCTACTGGACATGCCACCTCCCCGAGCAAATACTTTGTCGGGGACGGAGCGTCAGCCCCAGAACTACTTTCTACAGGACGTGCCACCTCCCCGAGCAAATACTTTGTCAGGGACGGAGCGTCAGCCCCAGAACTACGTTATGCAGGATGTGTCACCTCCCCGAGCAAATACTTTGTCGGGGACGGAGCGTCAGCCCCGGAACTACTTGCTGCAGGACGTGCCACCTCCCCGAGCAAATACTTTGTCGGTGATGGAGCGTCAGCCCCGGAACTACGTTATGCAGGACGTGTCACCGTCCCGAGCAAATACTTTGTCGTGGACGGAGCGTCACCCCCGGAACTACTTTCTGCAGGACGTGTTACCTCCCCGAACAAATACTTTGTCGGGGACGGAGCGGCACCCCCGGAACTACTTTCTGCAAGACGTGCCACCTCC
>Ga0105055_10009178_pt1 | contig 12686 bp, 9 predicted proteins | sample BON03_FD_78090 | JGI IMG/M metagenome (GOLD analysis project Ga0105055, IMG submission 78090) | Freshwater microbial communities from Lake Bonney liftoff mats and glacier meltwater in Antarctica - BON-03 | ecosystem: Environmental > Aquatic > Freshwater > Ice > Glacier meltwater | place: Lake...
ATATATATATATATATATATATATATATATATATATATATATATATATATATATATATATATATATATATATATATATATTTGCAAATGTATATGTATAAAGTCAGCTCTACCGTGATCATATATAGTGAATTGCGAAGTTAGCTGTCCTGTGAGAATTTCTGGCTGATCGTGTCCGCCGGCCGCACCGGTGACACCCAGATCAAAACTCTCAAAAATTCAGCTCGCCACTCAGTTCGCTACGTACAATCATTGTATAGCCGACTTTTGAGAATTTCTGCACTTTCATCTTGCAAGCTGGTGCGGAGTTAAACACAGTTTGCCAGCGCACGAGATACACTGATCTTATGCTAGCATGCCAACCTGCCGTTCTTGTATTGCTGCTGAAAGCTGGCGCCAATACCGGCCACCAAGACCGCGATGGTGACATACCACACACACTTTGAGGTCGTGATATTTCTGGAAGCTGCGGCCAAAAAGTCTCCCACAAATTCCCTCCTTTTTTGGGCCATGCTCACTCACATACACACACACACTCACTTTGCTGAGTAGCTGTGGTGAGATCGATCGTGATATTGCTGGAGTGGCGGCCAACAATTCTTTATAAATTGCTCTATTTTTTTGGCACATTGCTTACTCGCACGCACAAACGTATGTGTCTGGCTGAGTGCATGTACTGAGAAAATGACACTGCTGAAAGCAGCAGCCAAAAGGACTCTATAAATTGTCGCACTTTCGAACAGAGACTTGCCGGTGTTTTTGCCAGGCTTTTTTGGATATTGCATGATGGCGCTGCGGGAATATACGTATGCAGATGGCATGCGCACGTACATATATTCAAAGGTGAAAATACTTTATATTACGAATCAAACATTTCTTTCAATTTTTATATCTAGGAAAAGTCACCATTTGTGTTTCTGCATAATGTAGAATCTGAAGTCTCCAGGGCAAAGTTCCTATCTATCATCCTTTTAGTCCCTGTATATACATCATGGTATGAAATCATGAGAATTTGTGACCTGCTAATCGCTTTTGTAAGTGGCCTCGATGCATTTGCAAGGCCCTGTTTCTTCACTGTAACATCACATCGTAATACAACATATATGTAGATTCACATAGCAGCTCACAGCGTGTACGATTACAGAGACATCACGACAAAGATGGCCACTAGGTGGCAAATCCCCAAGGAGTTGAATATCACACTTGGGGGACAAATTAGCGGTATCTCGTGTATTACCTACAAATGTAAGACCCTGTTATATAGGCGGCACCGTGAGACACATTCCAATGTACTTTGATGAGCCTAATGGGAACACCACGATGAGGAGTTGGCTCACAGAGGGTGTTGAGGGGGGAACTCGGTTACGATGGCTCCAAGGTGGAGCCCCTAAGAGGGAATGACTACATGATGCCGGGGCGACAGATATCACTTTAGCTCGGCCCTGATAAGCACACCATGTTTGAGCTGATTTGTATGTAAATTTCAGGTTATTTTACGCCAAGAACCGCGACAAATCTATCATCCTTGGAACCAGGTATATTCTCGAGTTTGTCGGTCACGGGATCATCATAACTTTAAACAGCCCTTGTCTGTGATCAGTCTGTTCGTGCCAACGTTGGGGGAAACGTGTATAGTAGCTAGCTCGACGCAAGTGAGCTATTTCGTCAATTCTTTCAATCGGCCTTTTCCGAGTGGCAAGTCCAGAATTAAAGGAAAGATCAAACATGAAGTAAATGTGTGATTGTTGTTGCTTTTAATACTTCATAAAAGTCTTTGCTGGAAGCTTTATTCGCAAATTTGAAATAGTTCAATGGGGTGTAGCAGAAGGAGGCCATGCCCAAGCATCTACACAGTCGCACAGCGTGAGCTGTGGTGGTTCGTGAGACTAGCATGCCATCTGTGAGACATCACTGTGGGAGACCTGCGCAGATCATCGTGCAGGCTCTTGTATCTGTACGGACGCCATGTCGCAGGCTAACCCACCACCCTCTGCGGTGGATTTGTACCACACAGGAGCAGCAGATCCGAGTCAGAGGGGTGACGATGTGTGCAATGAGGCGCAGCCCAGGAGTCGCAGTCGAACACTGTGACTGATGACGTTGGAAGTACATCAATGAGCCCCTTGACGTTGAAGACTTTGTTGAAGTTGCCTCGGGGGTGGAATTGACGATCTATCTTTAGTATCGGCCTTGGTATTCCTGCCGTCATACTGTGTGAGCTTGCGCTCGCCCACGGTTGGCCCAAACTTGGGCTCGTTGGCTGCGCAAGCTATGCAGGCTGTGCAGGCTGCCGTCATGACGCAAAGCGCCTCTACGATTTGCATACATGTCTGGCGTTAGTACATTATGCCATCTGTCATTTCTTCTTGCTCCAAGGCAATTGCAGGGCTGCCCTCTTGGCTGTCAAATCCGGGAATGCCCTCCTGGTTGTTGTATCCTGCAAGGCAAAAGGGGATAGGCCTCTGGCTTCGTGCAGGTCCATCGGGCTGAGAGTGCTGGCATCACGTTGAACGTGGATCAATGTCGGACACGCCTCGGCCTGTTCCCAAGCAATGGAAGTATTGCACTCTTGGCTGTCGTATCGGGGAAAGCGTGGGTTGTACAATGTCAAACGGGGAACCGGCATCCCTTCGGACTTTCGTAAAGTTAATCCGACTTCGTACACTCAACCCGGCATGGCGAGGCCGACCTCGCGCGCGCAGGCACATTAGGTGGTCCCACGCAACGCAGAAATGTCCGTGAGACTGTGCAGCCGTGGCGACTTTGAAAGCAGCTTTGACGAGCGCAAGAAGCAAGCGGCTGCTCAGCTGCCCACGCCTCTGACGGAGGCCATCGTGCGCAGTGCAAGGGCCGAGCTCAGTCAGGGCGAAAGGGGTTCGCTGGAGCAATGCATCGCCTGCTACGGCGGTCAGCGCATGTCTGCAGTGGACCTGTTGTCCTTTGTCAAGACGATGGCGCCGCGCAGCACGACGCTGGCGGGGCTCTTTCGTAAGCCTGTCGCGCCGGCGCCCGTCGAGCTCGACGAGGGGGCTTCCGCTGACGACATGGCGTGCCTATTCGAGCTCTCGCGCGCAATGACAGTGGAAGACTTCAGCGAGAAGGCTTTGTCGGATGATATGCTGGAGCTCATGAAGAGCGGCACGTCTGACCTGCCTGCACCTGCCAAACACACGCCAACTAAGCCGTTGGCAACGCAGCGCCCCGCATTGGACATACTGCGCCAACAAAAGGAACAACGCGAGCTCTTGGAGCGCTACAATCGATTGGTTCACTTCGACCAGCTGATCGAATCGAAAATACAGGACCAGAAGAAAGTGGCATCTTCTGATGATACGGCGGAGCCCATGCCCAGAACCCCGCCGCGATCAGAGACCCGGAGGTCCAGCCTGCAGTTCGAGACAGTCCGTCAGAAAATCCCTGTGCCCCTGCGCATTCAAGCCCCACCAAAGCCCTCGGAAACGCAGCGCCCCACACCGATTCAACTCTTGGGCCAATCAAAGGAGATTCGGGCAAAACAAGACAACCAGGAACAACACAACAATAACAAAGCCATGGAGATGCTGGCCGAGCTGATCAAGTTGAATTGAAGAAGGAGCTGCAGATGAAGATGTCGGTGTCAGATGCGATGGAGTCCGGGCGATACCACAAGGGCCGCGTGACACTCAAGACCTTGGCGACGCAGGCCAAAGGCGAAGACGCAATCTTGAGGCTCTCTGATGGTAACTTGTCGCTGGTGGGTGGAGCAAATCTCGACCAGACGCTTTTAAGTATGCCCTTTTCGCATGTTTTGCTCGGACCCGTTCCTGACCACGACAACTGCATCCACTTCAAGACAACCAAGAAGAACGACAACACGGCCGGGTTGATCATTGTCTTACCCTCGCTCTCGATCCGTGACAAGTGGCTGGCTGTATCTTTTAGTATGGATATCAAGGTAGAGAAATGGCGCACTACTTCAGGCATGTCCCGTGAAAGTTCAAAAGGCCCTTCAACGGCAGCAGTGATTAAATGGCTCTCATAGGAAGGCTGTACATTTGCTGTACATTGGCAGTGAAAAACAATTGGTTTCTGCAAGCTCTAAAATATCCCAGATTGGATTTTTAAGTTGATATCAAAATGATTTGGAATAAATTTCGCTACGAACTACACACTGTGTCCAGTAGCTGGCAATGTGTAGCATGATAATGAAATTCTACATGCCTTTCTACCTTTACAACTACCTGTCTGTACGCCCTCCTGTCAGGACTTCCCGCCAAAAAATGGGTGGACACCGATATTGCCGAAAGAAGTCGCTGAGTATTCGTAATGTGCACCCGCTATAGATCAGCTGGATTGACTCTGCAACAGCGCAGGTGAACGGATGCTGGCTAGACGACATCGTGGCTGCAATTGTGTAATGGGCCGCTTGTAAATGCATCGGTTTCTACACGACTCTTTGCGAAATGGCACGTAGTCTTCTACAACACTGTATTCCTCCTGCTTCTCTGTAGCTACGCACTGGGCCAACATGGGCTACATGTCCTCGGGTCATGCTATCTGTGAGGATAGCGGATCCGCTAACTGGAAAAAGAGTGGGATCATGATGTGGGACAGTAGAAAAGAACCATGAGCTGCCTCTGGGTTAGTGAGGAGGGAAGGAGGTTGTGAAGTGGAGGATTGGCGGGAGCCTGACGTGCCCGCTCGCTGTCGAATGGAGGGGAGAAGTACAGGACCATCTACGTTTGCATCAGTTTCTGCGCGCCGTTGTTTTTGTGCTTGTTGTCGCAGTCATGATTTTGATTCATTTTGTGGTGGTCATGTTCTCTTCACATATAAATGTTCAACAGGTATTTTTGGTGCTATTTACAGTTGTTTCAAACACCATTGCATGCATATGTAGAAGAGGGGTAGACGCGGGGGTTTTCCAGCTGGTCCATGGTTGGTGCTCGTTTCCAGCGTGAGGGATTCGTTTGTGCGAGGGAAGTGTCTCCCCATTTTTCACAAGGGGTTGATGTGTATGTGGTGTGTGTGTGTGTTTACGCACACGCACACCCTGCATATGGGGTACTCGGAAGTGAGCCCAGGTGTTGGGACGAGACACCTGGAGAGCCCCGAAGAAATCCAGATGTACTGTAGGGGTACTCGGAAGTGAGCCCAGGTGTCGGGACGAGACACCTGGAGAGCCCAGAAGAAATCCAGATGTACTGTAGCGATAGCATACATATATATACAGTACAGTGTACAAAATACACATGTATATGAATATGCTGAGCTACAGGTACAAGTATGGACTAAATGCTTTTTTTTTCCTTTTGACATGTTTTCTCCTTTCGCAAAAAGGGGAAAAAAAGATATGAACAACACCGAGACCCTTGGATTTTAGATGGACTCGGATTTGAAAAAATAGACCTTCCAATGAGGATACTAGACTATTTTTTTCAGTAATAAAAGCAATCATCATCATGCTCAGGGTTTGGTTACCCCATGACCAAAACCGCATTGTCTAATGTGCTTGTATGCTTGTTCATTAGGTAAGGTCGGACTAACCAATATAGACTTGCGAGCAGAGACTTACCTATCAAGAAAATCCGGGGTCAATTGGCACCCTAGATGTCTTCCACAGTTTCCCTTCGCAGAAACCCATGAACATGGAAAACATGAAATACACGTGATTCACACCTGTCTCGTAGAACCATAGAAAACATGGAATACACATGACTCCACATACGAGAACATGAATTACACAGATACGATGAATATATGCATTCTAGACAACCTAGATGTCACCTCCTTTCAAGTTCCCCACCCCGTCCGAGTCCTCTCCTCTTTAAAAGAAACGAACTAGAGATTATTGAACTAAAAAATGATTGAAATCTTTAAATATTAATGCACTTATAGAACCAAGAATATATGGAACATGTATACTAATTGATTGATGTTGCTTTTATTACTTCGTAAGAAATAGTCTAGTAGCTTTGCTGGAAGCTCTATGTGCTCAACAAAAGACCCATACGAGGGGTTTCGATCACTGACAACACGCCAACTATTGCGTTTCATCTATTGTATGATCAATTATATCTACACTTTTAAAACTATCAATCGATGTATGTGCATTTTAAATACAAATATGCATTGTTTTATCATACATACCTCATTAGACAAAATGATGAATAAATATATCTAAATTCTTCAACACATACGAGAATTTGTTCGCACATTTATCAACTAGTAAGTTTGTAGAGATTTGGAATAATGCGCAATATTATACTAAGAAAAAGTCTAGTATCTTAACTCCCATATTCCTACAGCCGCCGTGGCTGTTCCATTTCCGTGCCACTGTCACTATTAAAACCAGATGCTGCGACGAAATGATGTGGGTCTAGTCGCTACCGAAGCCATGACTGCAGTCGCTGCCGCAGACATTGAGCTTGCCATTGGCCTCGATGCTGCGCTCGCTCCCGCCGCATCCGTCTGCACTGCCGTAGGCGAGGCGCTACTGAGGCTGCGCTCGATCCTGCCACATTCATTCGAACCGCTGTAGGCGAGGCGCTGCTGCGACCAAATGCTCGTGTTTGAGCTCCAGCCCTCCGAGTCCGTTCGATGGCACCTTGCCCTGCCGTTTTCTTTTGTGTTGTCTTTGTATACATACGTATGAGCCTATCAGATATAAGCACTATCCTTTCAGGGTTCAGACATACGCACCATGCTATTATATATTTTAATCCCAAGACTGACATACAATTCTCCATCATAATGATTTAAAGTTTCAGTGCCGCCCCGTTTGACAACTAAGTCAACAACGTAGCAAACAGAAACGCTCCAACCTGCGCACATGCCTTGTACATACAGATACCATAAAATCTATAAAACATATGTACACATATGCCACACCATATCAAGTGACATGTGAATATATATACATCATACGAAATCACATATAGATATATATTCCATGACTCGTGCACGTATTTGCTATGCGCTGGCACACAGGATATGGAACATGAAAATTGTGCCAGTGCCTACATGATAGTCTGTATTACAATACACGCACACTTCTGGAATAATGGTACAGCCATATTTATCAGTCAAAAGTTTCAGTGTTATACTGTTTGACAAATCAACTTATCAAATGTACAAACAGAAACGCGCACACATGTCTATGCTACATAGATACAATCAAATCTATATACACATACCTACATGTGTATAGAAAGTAATCGACGTATGCGCATTCACCAATACACGTACGCACTATTCTATCACATACATACATCATATGCAATGACATAATGATTGATGTTGCTTTTATTACTTCCTAAGAAATAGTTTAGTAGCTTTGCTTGAAGCTCTATTTGCTCTATGTATATATATCCCATCACGCACACACGTATTTGCTGTACTCTGACATATAGCATATAGTACGTGAAAATGGACTACGTACGAGATGCGTGCCTACCTGTAACATAGATGCACAAATCCGTTGAATTTGTACATAAACATATTCATCATGCACTTGCAATGCATTCACAGAATACAATCATTCCTCCACTGAACTGCACCTGACTCAAATCCCTTCTCGAAGTGCATGGGCAGGCTTTTTAGCAACCCGTGTATTGCCTGGGACGACGGGGCTCTCGATCCTGAGGACCTGAGTCAAACCGCCGTGTCGCAATCACGAGTCGAGACCCTGAGCTCGTTTTGTTGACTTTACCTTTCTTTCACCCGAGCGGAATCGATCCCTGTACCCTTGTCAATTTTTGTAAGAGTTCTTTCCACCGCTTATACCACCAGGTGGGGTGGTATAGACGCCCCACCCACTTGCATTCTTTATTTCTTTCTTTCTTGCTTGGGTGGCGAATACCCAGCTTAATCAATGGACTAAGCGGGTGGTGAGCACCAGACTTACCCAATTTGTCATGGGACACTGTTACAGGAGGTTACAGACTCTCATTGTAAGAGAATACCTTCTAGTCCACGTGTTACTTAAACACGTGTCTGTGAACAAACACAGTTTTTACCCTGAATAGATGTCTGCCTATGCCATATCACCAGCCGCCCCAGCACACAACTGCCCGTGTCTCATCTCATTATACTTGGCAGCGATATAAGTAGGGAGATTCTCAGGGTGGTATTAGCAGTGGTGAAAGAAGATTGGCCGTAGACTGATTGTGGAGCGAGGAGTACGTTCGTGCAAACTCGCAACATTGTCAACCGAAGGCGTTCGACACAACCAGCACGAGCTTGGGAGAAGGAACATTCGCGCAACACTCACAAGCCGTACAACCGTGAAATAGACGGTAGCGGAAACAGCTGGCAACAGCTGTACAAACCCTGACCATCAATCAGCATGATTCTGCCAGAACAGAGGGCCACAACAGTGAGTAACAGTGGTAGGGACGGCAGTCCCTGGCACCAAAGGCTGATCGGCCAACAGACCGTGACAGAGTCGATGCAAGTGCCAATCACAAGCTTCATCGATTTCCCAGTCGCCAGTCAAGAGCCGACGTTGACAAAGAGCAGCCAAGGGCTGATCAGCAGGGAGGCACACAGACTGTCAGGGGAGACGAACAGGGATGCGACGAGCATTCAAGACCGACGAGTGGTGCCTGACTCCCGCTGCAGCGAATACTAGTGCACCTTTGGAGTGCACATTTTCATTTTTTAGTTGTGTGATGTAAGTTTGTATTGTGTGTATCTTGATTTGTATCGTGTAAATGATTCTTTATTAGTCTAGAATTATCCTTTAGACTGTGCGTGGCAGTTATGCGAGAACTGTTGCGGGGCACCACGCGCGGATGTCAGTGTGAGTAAGTGCCATGGGATACTGTCGCTGGAGGTCACAGACTCTAATTGTAAGAGAATACCTCCTGGTCCAAGTATTACTGAAAAATGTTTCTCTGAGAATAAACACAGTTTTTACCCTTGACAGATGTCTGCCTATGCCATAACACCAGTGGTCGCAGATAACTCCCAGCACACCACTGCCCGTGTCTCATCTGATTATACAATTTCTTGGGTGGCGAATACCCACATTAATCACTGGACTAAGTGGGTGGTGAGGACCTAATTAGTAGGACACCAGACTGTCCCACTTGCAGGTTCCCAGGAAGGGAACATAGTATCCGCTCAAGAATGGAGAAATCACACTCTTGTTGGCCATGAACTGCTGATGTGTAAAATGTGTTTCACAAAAACAAAATCAGTCCAACAATTTCAGCCAATGCACAATATTTATTAGATTTTAATATGTCAAGTCGGTTAGACCAAAATATGTGTACCTAGTAATGTCAGTAAGATGGATTGACATCGAATTAGTCCGCCCGCCTTATGAATCATGTAAAAATATTAAGGGCCAGCCCCGCCGATTTGACCTACCTAATTGATCCATTAATAATAATAGGTAAGTCAAATCGGCGGGTCTGGCCCTTAATATTTTTACATGATTCGTAGGTGGGCGGACTAATTCGACGTCAATTCATCTTACTGACATTACTAGGTACACATATTTTAGTCTAACCGAGTTGAAATATGAATATGAGTAAGATATTAAGTATTGTACCATTGGCTGAAATTATTGGACTCATTTTGTCTTCCCGTTTGCTTAATATGAAGTCAGAGTTGGGTTTTGTTCAAATGAACGTGCGTATTCAGTGGAATCCAGTTTACAAAGCATTTTATCGAATTCGTCTTTGTAGAAACGAACGAAGTGGTTCGTAGTAATTCAAAAGTGATCTTGACGCGGCAAACCTGCAGACATCGCTCGAGCAGGGTTGCAGGAAGCAAACGCCAAGCGCTGGGATTTTATTTTCCCATACGAATTTGGTATGTGTTTTCAAAATCAAAATGTAAAGGAGAGTCAGATCTAGGTCTGTGCATGACTTCAGTACTTGCAAAAAGAATGCGGCTGTGCAGTGCCGACTTCTTATTTCAAAACGTGTTTGGCCGCAAGATTCGTCGGAAGTCGGCACCACAGAGCCGTATTCTTTTTGCAAGTGCCGAAGTATCCAACTGTGACTCTCCTCTACGTTTTGTGAAATTGAGAACATATACCAAATTCGTTCAGAAAAATAAATTGCTAGCGCTCGGCGTCTGCTTCCCGCAACCCTCCTCGAGCGATGGCCGCAGGTTTGCTGTGTCAAGATCACGTTTGAGTTACTACCAATAATTGGTCCGTTTCCACAAGAACCGTGACGAATTCGATGAAATACTGTGTAAACTGAATTTCACTGAATACGCACGTTCGTTCGAACAAAACCCAACCCTACCTTAATGGTCCTACATTTTTAAGCCTCTACTAGACTTGCATACCAGGTTCTGAACATATTTCTCAAGCCTGTTCAAAAGTTCACAACTTTTCCCTTGCAGGGTACTGACTGACTACTGACAAAAGAATAGGTTATCGAGATTGAGGGGACTGGGCCGGGTTTGATGGACTCTGAGTCAGATTTAATCTCAGCCTGGTCCGCTTGACCTGCTTCGTGCACGACTCTCTTTACATTTTGATTTTAAGAACACATACCAAATTCGTATGGAAAAATAAAATGCCAGCGCTCGGCGTTTGCTTCCCGGGGTTGGATATTTCTGGATCGAACGCGGATTCTCAGTGGAATCCAGTTTACAAGCCATTTCATCGAATTCATCGTTGTGGAGACGAAACGATTCGTCAGTAGTAATGCAAACTTGATCCTGACGCGGCAAACCTGCGGCCAGCGCTCGAGCAGCATGAGGGCTGCAGGAAGCGAACGCCGAGCGCTAGAAAAATCTTTTCTCGAGCGAATTAGCTATATGTTTATAATATCAAAATGTAGAGGAAACTAAGATCTAGGTCTGTGAACTCTTTGGGTACTTGCTAAAGGAGTGGCGACTTCCAAAATAAAACGTGTGTCGCCCGCAGGAAGAATTGGAATTTGGCATTGCGCAGCGGTTCTCTGTTCGCAAGTACCCAAAACGTGTACAGACCTAGATCTCACTCTCCTTTCAATTTTAATATTGGGTTTTGATTGATGTTGCTTTTATTACTTCGTAAGAAATAGTCTAGTAGCTTTGCTGGAAGCACTATGTGCTCGAAACATATGGCAAATTTGCTCGTTTAAATCATTTTTAGTACTTGGGATTTCCTACCAGCAGACATGCTCGAGCCTTGGCCGCATGTTTGCCGCGTCAAGATCACGTTTACATTTTTCCTGACGAATGGTTTCGTTTCCACAACAACACATTCGATGATATGCCTCGTAAACAGGATTCCACTGAGAATTCATTCGTTCGAAATACCCAACCCTCTGAGAGGTTCATTTGGTATTCTGAACAGGACCGAGTTCGCGCAGAGATCAAACCATTTTGTGGATCCAAGAATTTCCAAAAAAAAGCATCAAGAAGGTGGCTTTTAAAGCACACTCAAACTCGACGAAGATTGCTAGCTTTTAAAAGTGTACAAAAAAGAATTCAGTCAATGGCCAGATGCTCAAATAAGCATCTGGAAAATCTGAAAACTGTCACGAACCTCTCTGAAACCCCACCTTACCCCTTCCACACAATCAAATTAATCCCGAATCAGATATCCTTTTTCCATGTTAAAACTCACAAAGTTTCCAACTCCATTCAGGGGGGGGGTTCACATATTACTACACAGGCCATGTCATGAAGAGGCTCATTCCACACAGTCATCGTGCACTGCCTCTGAACTGGTTTGAAAATTATTCGAACTTGGCTGAAAACAGAATAGAATATGTTTTGCTGACGTGCTGAGATGGAAATTCCATCTTTTTCTCAGCGAACCGGGCCTAGGGGCTCCGGTTCCTATTTACTATGTTCCCTGATCAAGAACCGGGAGGAAGAGGACCCCCCCTGAAGAACCACCCCCAAGACTGATCAAATTTTGGGGGTGGTTCTTCAGGGGGGGTCCTCTTCCTCCCAGTTCTTGATCAGTGAACACAGTAAATAGGGAAACCCCCCGGGGGGGGGGGTTACTTTCGATCAATTTCTTCCGCAGAGCAAAACTTTTCCGACGAGATCACTTGGATTACTTGAAAATCGAGGCAAAATCTGGAAATGTGGCCGTTCTTGAAATCAGGTTCAGAGATTGAACTTCGAAAACGTGATCCACAATTGATCCTGCTATTGTTGTTGTTGTTGTTGTCTTTTTATTAATTGAACTCAACCCCCGAGCCAAGAATGTATCTAGACCATGAAGGCAACCGCAAAGGCAATATAAGTCTGAGTTGAGGCCAACTAAACACGAGAGCCCACATCCGCACTAACGAGGCGCTGCGCACGCCAAGGTCCCGGGGAGTGGGACGGTACGAATGCTGCTTTCATGCTTCCCAGAAACATGAAGATCGTGTGCAAGGGAAGACCACGCGGGCCCCACACAGCGGATATTTGCATGAGCTGACATACTCAAAAAAAAAAGTGTAAATCTGGATGTGGCGGTGAGATAGCAATAGGTGGAAGTTTCCTATACATAGTTCAAAAAGCATTTGAGTCCGGATTAACCACCAAACGGGCACACATTTAAACGCCAATTTATGCGGTAGGTAGATAAGAAAAATCAACAACAAATGCAGTCAGGACTTTCGATTCTATAGAGAAGAGGGTCCTAAAGGATTTTCGGTGATTCATCCGTCACCATAGCTCAGTGGTTGAGAGCGCGGCACTCAAGAAATTAGTAATCCGTAAGGTCCCCGGTTCGATTCCGGCAGAAAACACGTC
>Ga0105055_10009180_pt1 | contig 12686 bp, 5 predicted proteins | sample BON03_FD_78090 | JGI IMG/M metagenome (GOLD analysis project Ga0105055, IMG submission 78090) | Freshwater microbial communities from Lake Bonney liftoff mats and glacier meltwater in Antarctica - BON-03 | ecosystem: Environmental > Aquatic > Freshwater > Ice > Glacier meltwater | place: Lake...
AAAGCACGTATGGATATGCGGCTGCCGGGGTAAGCCCAACGAAGACGAATAAGGATCTGACCGGGCAAAGCACCTATCCCAAAGCGACTCAGCCTCCCTCTCCTCCTGTCCCTCATTCACCCTACTACTATTGCTCTCGTTCAACCCCCAACTACTCCCTCCTCCTCCACCTCCTCCTCCCTCCCTCCCTCCCCCTCCGCTGCTACTGCTCTTCTTCTTCCCCTTCTTGCGGCCCCGCTGCGGTGAGTTGAGCAAAAGGCTGCCAATGGATTGGGTGGAGGGAGAGGAGGAGGAAGAGGAGGAGGCTTCGGTGGTTGTGGTGGAGTGTGGGGAGGAACGGGGAGGGGTCATGGGTGAGGAGGGGGGGAGACCCAGGGTTGCTGCTCGAGGGTACTTCATTTTTTGGTTTTGAGGGGTGGAGGACGAGGAGGAGGAGGAGCCTGAGTGCCGACGACTGCTGCTGCTGCTGCCGCTGGTTCGGGATGGGGAGAGGTCGTCTCGCTGCTGCTGTTGCTGCTGCTGCTGTTGTTGGTGTCGGGGGGGGGAGGGAGGGGCCATGGGGTCGGTGGATGACTCGAGGACGAGGGAGTAAAGCCGGCCACTCGCCAAGGTGATGAGCAAGATGCGTTGCTGCAATGGCGAATCACTACTGCTACTGCTACTACTGCCACTGCCTCCACCTGCATAAATCTGCAAAGCAGCCACCCCACGACCCTCTGCTCCTACTTCCTCTCTTCCCTCCAGCGGAGAAGGGATGTAGAGCAAGTCCACCTCCCTCTCTTGATCCATGTCCAAAATCGACAACGCCCCCCTCCCTCCACTCGTCCCCCCAACAATAGCCATACTACTACAAGCAACCGGCGACCCCATCCCACCCCCTCCTCCTCCTCCTCTCCCCGTGCCTTTAGCAGGCGTCCACAACACACAGCAGCGGGGGACAAACTCCCCCTCGGCGCTCATAGAGCCCAACGAGATGTCTTTTGCTCGCCGTTGCGCACCACCTCCTACCCCACTCCCTCCCCCTCCTCCACCACCACCAGCGCCACTGCCTGTTCCGCCGCCCCCGCCAGGAAGCATTTGTAGGGATCCAGGCCCATCCCGCTGGTATTTGGGGTCTAAGGAAAAATCGAACAAAGAAGGCCCGAGCGGGTTGAATCGCTGCTGCTGCTGCTGGTCGTCGCTGCTGCTGCCGCTTGCTTTCTTTTTCTCCTGCTGCTGGGCATTATTTTTGTTGTTGGTAGGTCCCCGCTGTCGATTTTCTTTTCCCGTTTTTGAAGAGAAACCGTTGCCCGTCGTGATCCCGTCTTGTTCGTGCTCGTGGTCGTAGATTCGACGTGCCGCCTTGACCACCCTCCGGACATGCAATCCGTACGCATTCCCCTCCCGCGTCACACACAGCAAGCGCCGCAAATCATCACTCAAGGCCAAGCACGCCATCGCATTCGGTGGTCCACTTCCCGCCAAACGCCTTCCGCTCCCACGGCCACTGTGACTCCTCCCTCCCCCACCGCTGCTGCTGCTGCTCCCGCCGCCGGTGGGGAGGATGGGCCATTCGTATATGTAGTCCCCTTCTTCCACGGCACCCTCACCCTCGAGCGACGCCCAAGCATTCCCCGACATGCGCAAGAGCAAGCTCGGTTGGCGCGTGCTCAATGCCAAGACCGTGATACGGGCGTCCGCCTCGGAGTGCCGGCCCTGAATGGCACAAGAGACCCCAAAGCTGGCGGCGCACGGCTGGGCTTGTGCTTGGGCCTGGAGGGCGGAGCGGGGGAAGCAGGCAGAGGTGTTGTCGCACCAGGCATTGGCCACGTGCACGTATCGTTCCAATTTGATGAGCGCTTGCGACGGTGGAAGTGGTGCTTGGGGTAATGGTAAAGGAGATGGCGAGGGGAGGGGAGGAGGCTGCTGCTGCTGCGAGTTGTGGGACGTGTCGACGGCCAGCCTTGGTATTGCGGAAGAGGGCTGCTGCTCACCCCCGCCGCCGCGTTTCTTCTTGCCCATGCTTATCTGTGAAAGAATGTGAATTTGTACGTAATGTGAGAATGAGTCGAGAGCACGTGCATGCACGCGAAGAGGCGAAGAACAATCCTCCTTGCATCATCATTCATCATCACGCCAAGTCGGTTGTTGGGTTCAACGCACAAATTGCGGCCTATTTCATCATTTTTGGGCTTTTCGTTTAGGCTTTCCACTTTCCACCAATCACAGGCCACTTCGTCGTCGCTCGAGAATCGCTCCGTGTTCTTGTTCTTCGTCATCGATGGGGTGTGGAGTTGAGGTGGAGCGGACCAAAGCCTGGGTGCCCTTGCTCTGTTCACGCGGCACGCACACCTAGCACATTTTGCCCTTTTTGTGCCTTCATGCCCTTCACACGACAGAGTTTCTTCGAGGTGCCCAGCTCACAGCCTGCAGCAGCACCACCATCACTCATCATTACTCGGCGCGTGCGGCGCATTGCAACCAGCAGCAGCACCCATGCTGGGCACCCCCTCTTCCTACAAGACATGCCAGCCCACGCATCTGCGCTCCGCCTCACCACGGCCCCCACCCAGAGCCTCACGCCCCTCCTTGTGTGCGTCGCCCCCTCTTTTGCCTGGGCGTGCGCTCGGCGGGGGCCCTTGAACGTGTGGCTTGGGAGCGGCCTTCGGTTTGAATCGGTGGAGGGAGGACGCTGGCCCCGCGTGCCTCCACACGCCCATGCCTCTCCTCCTCCCGCCACCACAAGGGCACTGCCTCCTCAGCCAGCCACCCCAGCCCCACACACTCACTCTCTGTCCATGCGCCAGCGTCTCACTCATCCCACCCCTCCCCCGCCCCCCCACGACACACCAACCAACACAGGTTCTTTCTTCTTTCCAGAAGCAGCAGCCACACCCCCCCGCAACCATGCGAAGAGTACGAAGCTGGGGTAAGTTACACGCACAGACGGGAGGGAAGGGAGGGAGGGCAGAGGGAGAAGATGTATGTGCTGTTTGCTTGTGCGTGTGTGTGCGGCGCGCGAGGAAGACGTGCCCTCCCTCCCTCCCCTCGAATTCAAATTTGCCCGTCATGCGAAGACCAAACACCCGCCCCCACAAAGAGTGAGGCAGGGCAGAGCGATAGTGTGTGTGTGTGTGTGTGTGTGTGTGTGCACATTCCTGCGTATGTGTGGGACGAGGCAAAGGCACATAATGCCATGCCCTCCCTCCCTCCCTCCCTCCCTCCCTCCCTCCCTCCCCCCCAAATTCAAACCTGCACAACACCAAAAACAACCAATCATATCTCCCCCCAATCAAGCATGCACCAACATCCACCCACTCACTCACTCCACCCCCCCCTTCCCTCCCTCCCCTTTCCTCACAGTCGCCGGCGCCCTCCTGACCGTGGGCCTCCTGGCCGCCCTTAGCACCGTGAAGGCCGATGATGAGCCCCTGGGCACCGTCATTGGTATTGACTTGGGCACGACCTACTCCTGCGTGGGCGTGTTCAAGAACGGCCGTGTCGAGATCATCCAGAACGACCAGGGCAACCGTATCACCCCGTCCTACGTGGCTTGGGACCCCGAGTCCGGCGAGCGTCTGATTGGTGACGCCGCGAAGAACCAGGCTACCGTCAACCCGGAGAACACCGTCTTTGACATCAAGCGCTTGATCGGCCGCAAGTTCCAAGACAAGACCGTGCAGTCCGACATGAAGCTCCTCCCCTACGCCGTGGTCAACAAGAACGACAAGCCCCAGATCGAGGTGGAGGTCGCCCCTGGTGAGCGCAAGCAGTTCTCCCCCGAGGAGGTATCTGCCATGATCCTGCAGAAGATGCGTTCCATCGCCGAGACCTATTTGGGGGAGGACGTGAAGCACGCTGTGGTCACGGTGCCTGCCTACTTTAACGACGCCCAGCGCCAGGCCACTAAGGATGCTGGTACTATCTCGGGGATGTCTGTCCAGCGAATTATCAACGAGCCGACGGCCGCTGCTATTGCGTATGGGCTGGACAAGAAGGGGAAGGAGCAGAATATTTTGGTGTTTGACTTGGGGGGGGGGACCTTTGATGTGACCCTGCTGACGATCGATAATGGTGTGTTCGAGGTCTTGGCGACCAACGGTGATACTCACTTGGGAGGAGAGGATTTCGACCAGCGTGTGATGCAGTACTTCATTAAGATGATCAAGAAGAAGACCAACGTGGATATCACGCCTGATAAGCGCGCGGTCCAGAAGCTGCGTCGCGAGGTGGAGCGTGTGAAGCGCGCTCTGTCCACCCAGCCCCAGGCACGTGTTGAGATAGAGGCTCTGCATGAGGGGATTGATTTATCTGAGACCTTGACCCGTGCCCGCTTCGAGGAGTTGAATGTGGACTTGTTTAAGAAGACTTTGGGGCCGGTGCAGAAGGTGCTTGATGACGGTGACATGGAGAAGAAGGACATTGACGAGGTGGTGCTTGTGGGTGGGTCGACACGTATCCCCAAGGTGCAGCAATTGCTCAAGGATTTCTTTGGTGGCAAGGAGCCCTCTAAGGGCGTGAACCCCGATGAGGCCGTCGCGTACGGCGCTGCTGTGCAGGGCGGGATTCTGTCTGGGGATACCTCGGGCTTTACCCAGGACTTGCTGTTGCTTGATGTGACTCCTTTGTCGCAGGGCATTGAGACCGTTGGTGGGGTGATGACCAAGCTGATCACGCGTAACACCGTCATTCCTACCAAGAAGTCCCAGACTTTCTCCACCTACCAAGACAACCAACCGGCGGTCCTGATTCAGGTGTTTGAGGGCGAGCGTTCCATGACGAAGGATAATCACCTGCTGGGCAAGTTCGAGTTGACTGGCATCCCTCCTGCTCCTCGTGGTGTGCCCCAGATCGAGGTCACATTTGAGATTGACGCTAATGGTATTCTGCAGGTGTCTGCTGAGGATAGGGGGACGGGGAAGAGCGAAAAGATCACGATTACGGCGGAGAAGGGTCGTTTGTCCCAGGATGAGATTGAGCGGATGGTGCGTGAGGCGGAGGAGTTCGCGGATGAGGATAAGAAGGTCAAGGAGAAGATTGATGCCCGTAATGGCCTTGAGTCTTATTTGTATAACTTGAAGAACACCCTGGATGATGAGGAGAAGGGCTTGGCTGATAAGTTGTCGGCGTCGGATAAGAAGGAGGTGGAGTCGACCATTAATGAGGCGATGGAGTGGTTGGAGGACAATGCGGACGCGGACACGGAGGAGTACAACAAGAAGCAGAAGGAGGTCGAGACCATCGTCAACCCCATCCTCAAGGAGCTCTACCAGGCCGCCGGTGGGCCCAAGGGTGGCTCGGACGAGGACTCTTATGACGACGAGCTGTAAAAGAGTGTGACGCAGCGAGTTTTTGAGAGAGTGAGTGAGTAGAAGTGTGTGTGCCTTTTTTTGTTTGTGTCACTAGTAAGAAGAACGGAAAGGAAGAAGATGGAAGAGGCCAATAAACCCAACAACAGATAGACAGATGGGGAGGGAAACGTCCCCGAACGACATAAAGGAGAGGAGTAGGGTGACGAGTGCAATGAGGGAGGCTATCAAAACCCACCTGCCTCTTGAATCGTGCCCCGCCACCAAAAAATAAATACGAAGACCTTTGAGGATTGGAGCAAGCAAAGCATTTCGGTGAAAACACAAACAACAAAAGAAACCCGATCTCTCAAATATGAAGACATTTGCTGCTGTTTCCAACGCTTTGCTTTTGTGTAGGTGGTATGCTGATGCTAGGCAAGGGGAGGGGGAAGGTCGAGCCTTGGAAGGTTGGAATAAAGTCACTCTTGGGATGGGTCCCGCCAACACAGTACACCGCAAAGAACAAAACTCTCAACCAACGAAAGACATTGCTTTGTTGTTGTTTTCCTTTGCTTTTGTGTTGGGGTGCAGGGCAGGCGGGAGATCGAGGCTTGGGGGGCTTTGGGGGAGGGAGACTGGAAAGAGTGACCACGCAGGGCTTTTTGGACGCAGTGCACCACTTTATGACTGTCAAAGCTCGACAACTAGCATTTACCTGACATCTTTGGGTCATGGGACACGTTTTCTGACGCCTTTTGACAGGGCAAAAGTCCTGCTCGGGCTCGCTGAATCGTGCAAGCTCGGAACGTACTTGATTTGAACAAGGCAGGGCATGGGCGTCAATGCACACACACAGGCACACGCACGCAGTCAAGCTCTCCACATCACGCCAAGATTCTTCTCTAGACCATGCTGCTGTCCGCGGGAAGCGCGGGGCAAGCTTTGCTGAAACCGAGACGCCGTCGGCGCAGCAGCATCATCATCATCATTGCTCCTCCCCCGCAAGCCCTTTCCTTTTCAAGTTTGCTTTGACCACTCACACCACACCACACACCACACACCACCACAATCACGACAGGATGCCCATGCCAAGCAGCGGCGGCCGGACGCGCAAGAAGTCCAAGTCAAGCCTGCACAATGGACGCTGGGGGATTAGCGGGCGGGGCATGGCCTTCTGTGCGATCGTCGGCTTCAGTTGGGGCCTCTTCATCATCACGCGCATCGCCGGTCCGAGCCTGGCACCCGCTTTGATGGGCAGTGCCAGGGACAGCAACGGAGTGAACACTTTGGCGGTGGGCTCTGCCGCCGCCGCCGTGGGCGACCCGTCGTTGCGGGAATGGAACGAGGTGCCGCAAGACGATCGCTTCTACCTCGTCTTCTCCACAGACTGCTCAGACTACCAAACCTGGCAATCCCTGGCCTTGTTCTTCTCCGCCGACGACGTCCGCCAGCCGGGGATCGTCGTCCGCATCGCCAGTGGGTGTACCGAGGCCCAGCAAAAGGAAGTGCAAGAGCTCTATGACCAGTTCCCCGCGCGTTTCCAAGTGCATTTCACCCCCGATTTCAAAAAGGACGCCAAGACCGGCAAGTCCTACGACTTCTACAACAAGCCGATCGGGCTCCGTCACTGGCTGGACAGCGCGGCCGCACCCAAGGAGAAGGATGCTATTATCGCCCTGCTCGACCCTGATTTCCTCTTCTTGCGCCCCCTGACCTACAAAGTGAAGAAGGACACAGTCCTCTTCTCCCCCACCATCACAGAAGCCGACCTCATCGACGAGGTCACCGAGGGCCACCCCGTGGCGCAGCATTACGGGATTGGATCGCATTGGACCAAATTCAAGGTTCCGTACATTGCGGGGGCTGAGTCTCCGGCCACCAAAGTGAGTATTTCTGATGCTTATCGTGATTATTCCGTGGGGCCCCCTTACATTGTGCATGTGAATGACATGCGTAAAATCGCGGAGAAATGGGCTGAATGTGTCCCTAAGGTCTTTGAGGAGTACCCTGAATTGCTGGCAGAGATGTATGCTTATTCGATCGCGGCTGCTCATTTGCAGTTGCCTCATTTGAGGCTTGATCATTATATGGTTAGTAATATTGACGCGTCGGGTGAGGGTTGGCCTTTTGTGGATAAGCTTGCTGAGACGTATGTGTGTAGTGAGGATGCCCCGGATTTGGGGATGGAACAGCCGGTTTTCTTGCATTATTGTCAGTTTTATCGGGTGGAGCATTGGGGCTTCCATAAGCGACGGGTGGATGAGCATTTGTTTAGTTGTGAGAGTCCGTTGTTTTTGGTGCCGCCTGAAGATTTGGAGGACACGCATTGGAAGGAGGATAGGGAGAAGAAGACCTTGTTGAGCAAGAGACAGGCGCAGCATGCCGCGTTTTCGTTGTGTAATATCATCAAGAAATTGAATCGGGCGGGGACGAAATTTAAGAATATGTATTGTCCGCAGGGAGGGGCTAACTACACGCAGGCGGTCAAGATCTGGTAGAGGGGAGGGAGGAAGGGAGGGAGGGCGAAAGGAAATCCAATGAAGTATAATATTAATTATGAAGGAGGGCTATGTATGGTACATACAGATGCAAAAAAGGACAACAACAAAAACAGAAATCGAAATCATTAACGTGTTTCTTCTTGCTTTTACTTTTTTTCCTTTATCAGATGTTTTGCTTTGTGTTATTGTTGTTATTGTCTATCCCTCCCCTCTTCAGTAACGATTCGGGTTCAAACTCTCGTAGCGCCCCAGCCTCCCTCCTCCCCCTCCTCCTCCTCCTCCCCCCCGACCATACATACCACCACTACCACTACCAAAATCCTCTGTATCCATGGGCGTCGGCGGCGGAGGCGACGACGAGAGGTCCATCGCCGTCGGTTCTTGTTCTCCTTCTCCTCCTCCTCTTAGTCCCCCCCGTGACCGCAACCCATACCGGCGCCCATCATCCTGCCCTCCCTCCCTCCCTTCCTCCCCCCACTGCCCTCCTCCTCCTCCTCCACCACCACCACCAGCACTAAACCTGCCGCCACCATACAACCCCCCTCCTCCCCCACCTCCTCCACCTCCACCACCTGACAAGGAACTTCGTCGTCGATAGCCCCCCGCAGGGAAAGGTGACATACTGCTGCTGCTGCTGTAGTTGCTGCCGCCGTAACTCTCGTCGTCCTCCTCCGGCTCCAACCACCGTCGGGGGTGGTTTGACGTGCCCTGCTGCTGCTGCTTCAGCACGGCAGCAGCGGCCATCAGGCTTTCTCTTTCCGTCATGGGCGGCTGCTGCTGCTGCTGCAGGTACTGCTGCTGCTGTAGCCACAATTGTTGCTGCAGCAGTAGTTGTTGCTGCTGCTGCTGCTGGGGGCTTCGCATCAACAAGCCGGGCGAAGCGCTGGCAGCAGCAGCGGCAGCAGCAGCAGCAGCAGCAGCAGCAGCAGGGGACATGCCATATCGGTCCTGTTGGTGGTATAAGCCCTGCATTTGCTGCTGCTGCTGCTGCTGATGGTACTGCTGGTACTGCTGCTGCTGCTGCTGCTGCTGCTGAAGCGGCGTGCCCACCACGCCTCCCACCATAGGAGGGATCTGACCTCCTCCTCCTCCTCCTCCTCCTGCTATTAGTCCTGGAGGGAACAGCATCGGAGGAAGAGGAGGAAGAGGGGGAGGAGGCACAACTTTGAGCAAGGCCCCACACCACAGGCCCAAGGGTAGGCAGAAATTACTCGCATATACTAAGGTGAAGAGAAACATGGCCATCACCACTACATCATTATTAAAACGCACTGCCTTTTGGTCTTGGTAGAAGGGGAGGTAGAGCAAGACATACAGGACCAAAGGCCACTTCATCCATCCCAAGCACCCACTCAAAGGCTTCCACAACTTCGCCATCAGCGTCCACTCTCGCCACGAAGGAGAGACCTCCAAAAAATACAAAACCAGACCCAATCCCACAAATGACCCCACCACCCCCACCCAATCTGTCCCCCAATCAAAGCGCTTCTCCACCCGGGCCCGCAAAAAGATGCCATGCACAAAACCAGCCAACCACCCCGCCAATACAATCGCCAGGTGCATTCCTGTCATCAACGCCAGCAGCGGACACACCACCCACAACCCCACACCATAATACCACCGTTGTCCATGCGGCCACGACACTTCCACCTGCAACAACCACGGTCGTTGCTCGGGACTCTCGCCCAAGAACCGGCTCAACGCGTCTTCCATAGGCCATTTAATTTTCGATGGAATCCAACGAGGCAAACGCTCCCGCATAGGAGGACGTGGTGGCAGGCGGCCCGTCGTCGAAGGCGGAGGCCCCACGATCGGCCGGCGCTTGGGTGCAAAGAGCTGGTACTCCTCCGTGCCGGCCCGCACCATATCTAGGGGTAAGAGGGCTGGGTCTGACCGGATTTTGGAGGCGGCCTGGCGGGCGGCCGGGACGCGTACTTCGGCCTCTGCTTGCCGGAAGCCCCCATTCAGCAGAATGTCAGTGGCGGAGCGGTCGAAGCGCTTGGCCATGGTGCCTGTGGCGCGCTTACTTGTGCTTGGCTCCTCCTTCTCCTCGTTGTTGTTGCTTGTGGTCGGTCCCCCAAGGCTGCCCTCCGCCTGTGATGATGATGATGGGGTAGGGTGGTTGGAGTGAGGAGAGATGTATCGGAGTGACAAAAGCAATAGACAACCTCGCAGCAGGGCCAAGCAAGCAGATGCGGTCGTGGCGCAGCGTCCTCCTTGTCTTTTTGGCCATGACCAACGGTGGTGGTGGTGTGTCAAGCTTGTTGTTATGAGGGGGGCACGCATGCATGGAAGGAAAGTTGGGCGAGCCACTTCCGGGTGCTTTTTCGAGGCGTTTCCCACTTTTTCTCTGCTGCTAGAATAGGTCCTTTTTTCTTTGTTTTCTATGCCTTGCTTTTGTTTTTTTTTGTGTCATAGCAGGTGGGCATAATTTCTTCTTACAGGTTTTGAACACACACACACTCCGATACTCACTCAGACACTCACTCCGATAGACATTCACAAACTATTTACAATCCGCTCCGCCAGCATTTTGAAGCTTTCCAACGCCACCACAGGGTCGAAGAGCCTCGCGGCATCCCACACCCCCACCCCCACTGCCAACACCGGCACGACACGGTGAAAGACAAAATGACGATGTTTGAATGCATGCCCTTTATCATTCCACGCGGTCATCACCCATAGCAAGGCATGAAACCCCAACACACACCGCACAGACAAGAGACTCCTCCAGGTCAATCGTGCAAAAGCCTCTCGACAGCAATACAACAACAGTGCCACATGTAGCTTCGCTCTATGCTGTCCCAGTCCTAACCCACCCATTAAATAATGCAATAAAACCATCACGCCCGTATTGACCACTAGGGCCAACGTCCGCTTTACGTAGCAACCCGTCATTTCAAAAGCACTATTTAATCCTAAATCCACTCCTTCAGGCACCACATAACTAACCATCCAACTCAACAACTGCATTCCTGAAGAAGACGAGGAGGAGGAAGGAGAGGAGGAGGGAGGGCGGGCAGCGCCGGGGATGCGTTTCACGTTGTGATGCACCACTTTAATGACTGGTGCGGCTGAAGAGGAGGAGGAAGGGAGGGAGGAAGGGCGGGCCTTGCAATCTCCGTACAGCAGGTCATGGAAGGGGACATGCCAGAGGGCATCGACTAGGAGCATACCTCCACTCCCTCCCCCTCCTTGACTCCCTTCAGACAAGGACGCTAGATACACAACCACACAAAAGACCGCAAGGCTCACTGGGAACAAATAAGTAAACAAAGCCTGATCCCTCTGTCGACGCCCCTCATCCGCCTTGCCACACTCCACCTCATGCCGTCGTCTCGCTTCCACCAACTCTCGTCCTCGTTGCCTCAAGATCTCTTTTCGTCGGGTTTGTCCTAGCTTGGCTGCCCTCCCTTCCTCCCGCTTTTGCCTCGCGCGGTACTGACGTCGTTTTTCCAGCATATCTTCTAATTGAATCACGCGCGCCGCTATTGTCTGTCGACGGAGCTCCTGCTGGACACTTTGGGTAAAAGCCCCCATAATCAAGGCTTGCTGCTGCTGCTGCTGCTGCTGCTGCTGCTGCTGGTCGTGGACCAACATCCTCCCTCCCTCTGCGCTGACCATCGTTGTCGTCGTCAGCTCCCGGCCACTAGACACCACCATGGCGCTGCTACTGCTGCTGCTGCTGCTGTTGGTGCTCCTCCTATCCTCCTGACTCCCCCTCCCTCCCCCACCCTCAGGACTGCGGCCTACCGTTTCAGTCCCACCCACCTCCTCTTCCTCCTTCCCTTCCTCCTCCTCCTCCACCTCCTCTACCACCCCTCGCGGTGGTCCCGTCTCCCTCTCTCCAACACTAGCATTCGTCTCATCCACTATCGGAGGGAACAACACATCGTTCTCCTCCTCCTCCCCCTCCTCCATCCCTCCCTCCTCCACCTCCTCCACTACCACAAAAGACGAGTTCCGCGAATCAGCGTAGCTACTACTACTGCTGCTGCTATAAACATGCCTCCCTCCTCCCTCCCCTCCTCCTCCTCCTCCTCCTCCTCCTCCTCTTCCTCCTCCTCCTCCTTCTCCACCACCTCCACCTCCTCCTCGTCCTCCTCCTCCTGTTGCTGCTGCTCCTGCTGCAGGCATCGAAGGAGGAGGAGGAGGGTTCATGGCATGACTGTGGTGACGAGCCAGCTCCGCTTCCGCCCCTCCATCCCTCCCTCGCTGCCACACACTCAAAATCCTCTCCCCCCGCTGCACCAATGCCAAAAGCGTCGGTGCTGCTGCTGCTGATCCGTTCTCCTCTTCTGCTACTGCTGCTGCTGGTGCTGCTGCTACTGCTATTCCTGCTGCTGCTGTTGCGAGGGTCTCCTTGGCCCTTTCCAACGCTGCCACCAGCCATAGCTCTTGGTCATCAGTGCCCGCCCATAAAAGAGCAGAAGCAGAGGAGGAGGAGCGAGATGAAAAGGAGGAGGAAGAACAGGCAGAGGCCACGCGTGTGTGAATCACCACAGCAGAAGACGACGACAAGGGGTAAGAAGGAGATGAATGCATCAACCCCTCCTCCCTCCCCCCCTCCTCCCCCTCCTTTATCCTCACCAACGTTTCCTCACACCGCGTAATCGCCTCCCCTAACTCCCTCATGACCTGCTGTCGATGCTCCTCCCTCTCCTCCACCTCCACCCTTTCCTCCTTCAATGGCCCCACCGCCTCACCCAACCACCCAGGCACCCCTCCCTCCCTCCCTTCCTCCCCTCCCTCCTTCAATCTCACCAATCTTTCCAGCGCCCGTCGTGCTTCAAGAGGATCGTCTTTTCCTAATGCTTTATCTAATATCTCCCGTGCATGTCCTGCTTGTGCCCTGATCTCTGCTTCGCTCCTGCGGTTGCTGCCTGTCAAAAGGCCGATGCACCAAGCCAAGCCA
>Ga0105055_10009182_pt1 | contig 12684 bp, 15 predicted proteins | sample BON03_FD_78090 | JGI IMG/M metagenome (GOLD analysis project Ga0105055, IMG submission 78090) | Freshwater microbial communities from Lake Bonney liftoff mats and glacier meltwater in Antarctica - BON-03 | ecosystem: Environmental > Aquatic > Freshwater > Ice > Glacier meltwater | place: Lake...
AATCGCAAAACTGAACACCGCCAATCCCGTATAAGGGATGCAGCTGAGGACCTAAATTTGGTACCTATAGTGACAGGGGGTTTTAGGACGTTCTGTTATTAATAAACATCTTACACATCATACATGTATCCTCATACACACACACACATACACACATAAACAACCACACGACGTGCACACATACGACACGCAGAGACTCTGAGAGAGAGAGAAAAAGAGAAAGAGAAAGAGAAAGAGAGAAAGATGCTGAACCTTGTGGTGATCTTGAGTAGAATCATAGCGGATTGCAGTGACAGGGTCTTTAGGTGGCTCCTTCATATCCTTGCTTCCTACGCAGCTGGTACCCTCTAGCACTTTGGCGAGGATCATCCTAAATTATATGCAAAATAGAAAGGGAAGTAGGAGAGAAACTTTAGGCGATATAGCACTTTGATTTTGCAATCTTTCTTTTTCTCTCTCTCTCTCTCTTTCTCTCCCCTCTTGTCTGCAGTGGTACTGTAAGGATCATAAAGAGGTACATAGAATTTATGATCATTTCTCTCAATTTCTTATTTTTGCAATCTGTTTTTTTGCAGCCGACATTCATGGACTTACCTTTGGGTGCCATCAGAAGATGGTGATGCATATCGATGGCTATATGCGAAATTACCTGATTTTGCAAAGTAAACACCTTTTGCGTGCGCGTGTATGTGCGCGCGTGTGTTTGTGAATGCATAGTTGCTATAATGAAGTCATACACGGTAGTAGTGACGGTACAGACGTACATGTACACAAAAAAAGTACACAAAAATGCTCTCGCATGCCAGTGCACTCATACATGTGCACAGCATCACTATGATACACTCGCAAAAAACCTTATCCGTAGTTGCAGGCATTCTTGCCGTTATACGACCGGTTGAAGCTATACTCGGCAATGTTCTTTAGGGTCTCTGTGTCGCTTCCATGCACAGCCTTTCCGAGAGAAATGGAGACGGCAGATGAGGGGGGGCAGAACTATCAATGGAATTGTGAGGTTTTGACTCTTTTTGAGAAGCCATGCGTGGCAAGCGATGCGTGGATACTTTACTTGCCTTGGAGAAAATGTCTTGAATCAGATCAAACTCTGCCGTCTTTCTTCCAACGTCGAAAAGCTTCACAACTTCGCTCACCTTCATAGCCTGCCAATATTTACACGTTGTCGGAGAGCTGGAGAAGATGGCGGCAGATGAGGCAGAGCCACCAGCTGCAGAGTTTGGCGCATCACGAGCGGCAGTGCCTGTGATAGAAGGCGCAATAGGCACTTGAGCGGCCTGCTGGAGTGCCTTTCGCTCCTGTTCTCTCTCCCTGGACTTCCGTACTTGCTCTTTTTTGCGGGCCACCTCTTTCTTCGCCCTTTTTCCTGCTGCTCTGTTCTCCTCCATTTGCTTCGCCTTCTCTTCCTGCATAACAAGCTGCTGTGCAAGAGCCACACTCTCGTTCTCCAGACGACATTTGTACTTCCTGCTGACCCTTCTCTCGACTCGTTCTTCGTCTTGGAAAATGACGTCGTCATCATCCTCGAGGTTGTGGCGTTGTCGCTTACGTCTGGGGGCCACGAAGGTGCAAGCATCATCAAGATCGTCATCTTCCGTCAGATCAATCAGTGTGCTTGATCCAGGTTCACGTGCTGAACTGGATGTGTAGGATGCTCCGGCGGCAGCTGCAGCCTGATAGAAATACAAATTCGTATACTATGATAAAAGTATGCATGTGTGTGTATACGAGTGTGTGTATACGTGTGTGTATATATAAATAATACATTGATGGGTCCCGTGATCAAGCTAGAGGAAAACATGCAAGTGTACCAGTAGTGCCGCAGGGGGAACCGTGCAGGCTTTGAAGGGCAACGATAAAGCTGATGCTGCCGCGTTCTGTGACGCTCCTCCGCCCACAGTGCGCTGCAGTGAAAGAGAGGTGGCTGTTGCGGGTGTTCTCAAAGCAAGCGTTGGCTTCTTTGGAAAGCAAAGGGACGCCTTGCCGAAATCCATGTTTGTCACCGTGTGCTGAGGTTTCTTGTGACAAATCAGATGCAAATCGTTGGGCCGTCAATGTAAGGGCAGCCAAGGTTTACAAAGATGCAACAAATAATGAAAAGAGGCTGCATCGAGCAAGAACAAAATGCATGCCGATTTTACCAGTGGCGACGGAGGGCAAAAGAGCAACATTGATGTTGTGTTGTGTTCGTCGTCGAATGCTGAGAGGCTGAAAACCCTTCCCGAGGGCTGAGACGACGCTGATGCTACCGCTTTATGTAACGCTCCTCCGCCCACAGTGCGCTGCAGCAGAGTAGATGCGGCCAAAGCAAGTGCTGGCTTCTTTGGAAGGAAGGGGGATGGCTTGCTGAAAGCCATGTTTGCCACTGAAGCCTGAGGTTTCTTATGATACAGACCGTCAATAAACGAGTAGCCATGTAAAGATGCAACAAATCAAGAAAGGCTGCATCGAGCAAGAACGCATGCCAATTTTACGTTTGGCGACGCGTGGCAAAAGGGCAGTATTGACGCCTGCGCTGGTGTGTTGTTGTCATCGTCAAACGCCGAGAGGCTGGAAGCCCTTCCCGGGGTGGCAGCCATTGAGAACGAAGGTGTCTTCATCGTTGGAGTCTGAAAATCAAAACTTGTACGGACAATTGTACGCGCGAGCTTCGATTCCGCCTGAATGGGTTTACGGAATGGAATTCTGATAAGAATAAGGAAAAAGCATATCAGAATCGGGAATAAATTTGATTGTGTGGAGGGGGTAACATGTCTATCTATCAAACAATTCGAATGCAAACCTGCGCCGCATCCCTGTGATGTTCGTGGATTTATTTCGTGATGATCTCCACACGACGTCGAACCCAGCGACCAGTCGACTGGCCAGGCTGGGAAACAAATGGGGTCTTTCATATGAAAGGACCCCCCCTCAAAAATCCGAATGAGGCCGCAGTTGGTGGGTTTTCCTGAACATTGCGCACTTGGAACACAGGGTTTTTGCCCTTGAATCCATGCAGTACAATACCGAACTACAGGCCACCACGGGTGGGCTCATTTCCTACTGGGGGAAAGTTGTTACTGTTCAAGACTGCGCTTCAGAGCGGCAACGAACTCTGTATCCGTGCCAAGCATGTGAAGCCAGTAATTAGGCGTTAGTAACTCCAAATCTCACGTTGGCAGCGGTCAAGGCATACATGCTATCCGGTCCTCCAGTCTCACACGTGTGCTCCAGCCTCTTTTAACATCATCATGCCCTCGACGCCCACACCAACAAATTTCATACTGCAGCAATTTCTCGATTCCCCATTTTGTCGATGAAATTTTTGGTGTGTTGCTTTGTTTTATTGACCCGAGGGTGAGGTTTTACTTTCTCCAAATTCATTTGTTGAATTCCGGCCGGATGGCCAAATTGCTTCCCGGCCAGTCCTTTGATAGTATATGCACGTGGTTTGCGCCTCTGCCCGTGTGTGATCACTCCCAGGGGGTTTACTTCCCTCCCAACAGGAGGCGAAGTATAGTTTTTCTGGGTTTATTCCAACAAAAAACAAGCAAACAAACAAAAAAAGTTTTTTTCACAGCTACTGCAATGGAAGAGTCCAGCACATTTATTTTTTTAATCCTTCCCCCCCCTCCTCCCCATTTTGTATGGAGTTACACAAACCCGTATGTACGTGTGTGTGATTGTGTATATATATATAGTAATATATATTTGCTTATACATCCAAGCATACACACATACACATATTGATTGACATGCACACTCACGCACACTACACATTTTTTGTCCGACACTTTTTTTTGGCAGGTTGGCTTATCAGCATGCCATGCAGTTACTAGTATCGCACATGGCCTCAGTGCTCGCAGATGCCAGGGCCCGAGTCACAAAACGTCGCAGCGTCTGGTGTGATCTCCAATCCTCACTGCAACCGCACAATATTCGAGCTTAGAGCCGTCAGGCTCGACCGTTCCCAGTTTGACTCACTCATCTATATGTACTTAAAATGAGTCGTGTGAGTTGAACACATTGTTTATAATCATTCTGGTTGGCTGTGTACTCATCAAGACTCCCAAGCCGTAACTTCTGAGGTCACGGTAACTGGCACCACTACGAAGCTCCACAGTTCACCTTGAAAGTTTCTTTGATCACAGTAGGGACACACTCTCACCATGAGCAACAGGGGTCTAGGGGGGGGGGGGAGAAGGGGGGAGGGGGGAGAGGGGGGGGGAAGAAGCGGAGAAGCAGTAAGATCAGCTCATGCCAAAATTTAGCATTGCAGATTCACAAGGAAACGGGGAGGATTTCCTCACAGGGTTGCAAAGGCCAAAATAATCACTTAGGAACCAAAAACCTGCCCCAGACCGTTTCAAGCCTTGTTTAAGGCTCACCCGCTATCGGATTAAAACAGTTCACAATGTTTGTGGGCTAGCGGAGGTCAAAATCAATCAATCACACAGATTGTCAATCCACTTAGACAACCCAGACTCCATTTCCAATATTCGGGTCCGAAATTTTAACACGACCCGGGCACAAGATCCGGGCACGCCGCTGGCTTTTTGCATAATCCGTATCTTGTGAACCCAGATGTTGTGAATTTTACCCGGAGAGGAATAACAAAACTCAAAAACAGGGTACACAAACGATCTGAGGAATTACTTGATTTTGAGATGCGCATCCTCGGTCTACCAAGTCCTCATAATCAAGTCTCCCTAACTACCAAGAAACATAGCGCCTAAGGCACGGTGCCCCCCCACTCGGGGAGGAGAGGCACCATGTTATCTTAGTGTCCTCCAAGCAGTGCGCGGCACGCTTGTGCAACGACTTGGAGATACTCTTCTGGCAATGCGCCTTCGGGCTGAGCCCTCTACGACTCCTTGGCAGCAAATTATAGACCAACCCACTGAAAGGAACCAAACATGCGCAGAAGAGACAATAAAGACAACATGGGCAAGAGGTGGGTAGGGGCGCCGCACTTTGGAAAACCTTCAAGGTCGAGGGATCATTGTTTAAATTGAAATTTAGGGAGACACAAGGACCTCAGCATTCAATGTGATAGTTGGAGCCTTTGTCTACTGGGCTATTATACCCAGAGAGGTATAATAGCCCAGTTGACCAAGGCTCCAACGAAGGTCCCCGCGAGGGGACACACCGGCTCTTCGCCGTCACGAGTCTACGAGTCTTGACAACCACCATTTCTCTTTGCTTTTTGCTTCTCGGGGAATCTTTATAAACGGATCCCATTTGATGTTTCCGTGACGATTGTCTTTCAACGGTCAGTGCTGCCGCCTCTAACGGTCGCCGTTGTCTGAAGTTCGCAATCGCGCGGGAAACCGTCTGCACTCACAATTACAGGGAGGAAGCATTTCTTGTTCCATGCCATGCGAATTTCGTCGCATACTACCCGTTCTTGGCTTGCTCGCCTGTCTGCGGGAGCATGCGCATGTGGCATTGCCGCCCCGCTGTCTGGTAATGCTAGCATTATAGTACTTCTTACTCTGCCCCTATCTATATATACCAAAAACCAACCAATCAGACCAGCTGTGAGACCTACTACTGCCTTGTTTAGCTGCTGATTGTGCTGCTCTTTTCTGCACATTCTGCCTTCCTGCAGAATTTTGCATATTAGAAATATCCTGCCGTACCTGCTCCTGCCTTTTGTCGGACTTCTCGATTTTTAGATCACTGGAATCGTATACCTTGCCATCTTGCTGCTTCACATTGTCGTGCTCCTCCTGTTCCTGCTTGTGACCATGCACCTGTGATCTGAAGTTTCGCAGCTCCTGCTCCGCTCCTGCGCGTTGATGTTCATGATCCTGGAGCCGGCGCATCATCTGCTTGTGCCTTCGTGATATCTAGTGCACCGTCCCTTTCTCTCCACCATCATTGAGGTCTTTCTGCCTTTGCTCCTCCATTGTCCGAGTCTCCTCTGGTAAGCCTTGTCGCATTACCTGTGCTGTGCTGTGATAGAGTCTGATTAGATGAGGGTCATGACTCCTTTAGGGTTCTGAATCGTAAAGAGCGAATCGAATTATAGAGCGCCCTTATAGGGAATAATGTTTATAGGAATAAACTTATCTCAAAGTGACGATGGTGTCGCTAGGCAAGACCAAAGGACTTGTGTAGGACACAAGGCTTCTTTCAAAATAGGTAGGCCCAGGGTACCGGATTTGCAGGGAGTACTGACACATCAGCTTAATGTTTTTAGGAAAACAGGCACAGCACTTACACAGAGCAAGACGGGCAGAATGACGTACCTAGGTAGTGTACACCCCAAGTCTTCGTGTGGATACCGTCATCATACTTGTATACGTCACAAACATCACGTCAAAAATACATCTGAACAATTCAACCTGAACCGTTTGAAGAGTGAATCACTCTTCAAGGGGAACACCAACAAGACGCCAACCAGTGTGGTGCCTGTGCACACCCAACAGACGAACGCTCTTTGGTGAGGGTTGGGAGAGGGTACAACCAAGGCGTTTGTGTATACTTTGCCAAGGGGTGTGGGGGTTGGTATTTGTGGGTATTAATAAAGTGGTTTAGATGGATGTGATGGGTAGCTCTGTCCTTCACAGCTGACAAGATGAAGCCCATCAGCACGTGGCAGGCAGGCAGTTTATAGGCAAAATAGAAATGGCTGTGAGGTGCAGGGGTGTGGTCGGGAGGGAGGTGGGAGTGAAGTGTTTTGGGGTGCAAGGGTGTTGTGAGGGTGTGAGGCCGGATGTGAGGTCTTGGCGTAGCATGGTGCAGGTAGTGGCAAGCGAAAACACCAACAGAAACCTTTGTTGCGCGCAAGCACAGTGCCATGAATGGGATGCGGACACGCAACCACAACATTCAAATTCTCGGCAACCCGTCCGGCAAAATTTGCCGTTCCAGTTTTGTCAGTCCGTACATCCCGTGCGCGCAAGCACAGTGCCATGAATGGGATGCGGACACGCATTGCAAGGCACCACAACACACTTCAAGACAGATGCAAAAATTGATTTTTCTCCTTGGAATGTGGCCAGAATTTAAGTATCACCTTTCTCCTTGGAATGTGGTGCAGTTGGGAGGGAAACACCCCCCCAGCGCGCTTCTTATGTGAGAGGGGAGGCGGTGGCAGTTGGACAGAAGAGAGGGTGAGAATGGGCATGGGCACGCGTACTGGTGAGAGTATTTCCACCCCATGTAGTCACAGCAACCAAGGTATGGACAATATACAACAGGTACACAGCACGGAGGTTGACACTCGATGTCAACACCAAAATGATTGACAAGTACAGTGAGGTCTACAGATTTACAACTTTTGCGTCGCCATGAAAACAGCTTTGTCCAAATCCGAACAGCTTTGATCAATTACTAAATTGGGACCGCCCCTCACAAATGACCCATAAAACGCCGTCGGACCAAACTTGGGTGGTAGGGTCATTTCTGGTGTGAATAAAACCCACCCACGGGAAACCTTATCGTTCTTTTTGCGATGCCAACCCGACGATTTGTGTCAAGAAAAGTCGTAAAAACTTGCAATCTGAGTTCGATCACATAGAGCTTCCAGCAAAACTACTAGACTATTTCTTACGTAGTAATAAAAGCAACATCAATCAATCGAGAAATTCTCCCACGTCTACTTTCTTTCTTTCAGCGAGTGTGACCCCGGTGACTTCAGTCGATCCGGGGTGGAATCCTTGCTCACGGTTGAACACCAGGTATGACTGCAAAAAAATCCGTCTTATGGGGTGCAGGGACACTCGACAGACAACTGTTGAGTCGTTACGAGCTATTGCGGACAGCTTGTTGTCTTGGGATGACGTGTCGGCACGAACTGGCACGAGCTTGGGATGACGGGTCTGCAAAAGCGTAGACTAACAGCAGTGAACCAAACAATCCACACGCTCACAACAGTTACATTTATAATAGAATTGTCAGGGAGAGTGGCAGGCAGGTGATACACAAGATGTGGAGGGTGGAACAAGAACTTTTTTGTGACACGACGTCATCGGAATATTATATTATGTTCGGGTTCGGCAAGGTGCGGGATATTGTCAGGGAGGAGACGGCAGAAAGCACGAGTGGCGAGCCCAGTCATGGCCAGGGCTGGCTGTCCAGGCCGGGAGCCAGACTGTCGGGTGCGCTGCAAGCAGAGAAGCGCCAGCCCCGGAGCCGCCGAGCGCCACAGGATTCGGACCAGAGTTCCACGGATTTTGTCCCTTTTCCGGGTGGTTATTTTTGAGCGGGTCTCTTTTTCCCCTTTTTTTTTTCCGTTTTTGAAATCGGACATCTCCTCGTTTTGAAATCAGACTTCATGTCCGATTTCAGATTTCGAAACTATGTCCGATTTCAGATTTCGGGTCGAGGAGACGTCCGATCTCAAAAAGAACGGAAAAACAAACAAGAAAAGGACCTACTACCGCAGAAAGGGTGAAAAACAGACAAAAAAACATGTGGAAACTCTGGTCCGACTCCTGTGGTGTGCGGCGGCTGCGGGGCTAAAGCCCCTCCGCTTGCCGCGCGCCCAGGCCTCCGGGAACAGGGGAGGGTTAGCGCTCGCATACATGTGGCGAATTCACTTGGAGACAGGGCCTAGGAGAGTTGCGGAAGCGATCACAGGCACGCGGGAACAGGGGAGAGAATTAGCGTTCACATACGTGCGCACATTCGTCATTCTTGGTAAATCCTGACATCTCCGGGGCCCAAAGACCGGTTCAGGTCAATTTTTTTTGAACGATAAAAAGTGGTCGAAGTTTGCTTGAAGCTGCTCTGCCGTGGATCTGCCCGTCCTTTGCACAGCGTTTCTCAGAGCTACTGCACAGGAAGCAATCATCATCATCGAGTCCAGCACATTTGTTCATTTTTGGCATGTTGGGTCATCAGCATGCAAATCATCACTGCAACCGCACGATATATTAGCTTAGAGCTGTCGGGCTCGACCATTCCAACTTTGACTCACTCAATTACATGTACTTAGAATGAGTCGTGTGAGTCGAACACATTGTTCATAATCAATCTCGCTTGCTGTGTACTCATCAAGACTCTCAAGCCGTAATTTCTTAGGTCATGGTGAATGGCACCACTCAGAAGCTCCACACTTCACCTTGAAGGTTTCTTTCCCTTGATCACAGTGGGGACACACACTCATCAATGAGCAACAGGGGTCTAGGGGGGGGGGAGGAGGAGGAGGGGAGAGTGGGGAGACCGGAGGGGGGGATGAGAAGGAGCAGTGGGAGCAGCTCATGCCCGATCTAAGCATTCCAGATGGAGTTGGTGGTGCAAAAGGAAGTATTGCCCCAGTACAAGTCAAGATCAAGGCCTACAAAACTATCACTGCGACAACTCCGAAACCGTATTTCAAAAAGGGAATGCTGGATCAGTTTTTGTTTGTTGCGTATCACAAGCATTCGTAACCCCTACACTTCCAGGTGTTTGAGACACGGTGCAAACATTTCCGAGTCACACGAGGCCAACACAAACAGAGTGTCTTCTTTTGCATTGCAGGTAAGCTACCTACCTGTGAGTCCACCGTCAAAAGTCAGTTGCCAACAGTCCAGGACAGTCTCTTAGGTCCTAAGTGATTCAGTGGGGGTTTCAAAACCAAAGAAAGGAAAAAAAGAAATGCTTTCCGATCCAGCACAAGATCATCATCACCTTCCTGTCAGCCGTCAGCGAGGCCACCCACGATGAATGAACAGTTCGCCAAATCCTCGTACATGTAGGATTGTTTTCTGGGACACGACGACTAAATGAGGAGATCGCCATATTCCACGTCCGACACTCTGGAATTCACTCGCCTAATGGACTTGGTGTCATCTTCGGGCGAGGGGGACCGTGACTTGGCAGAACGGAAAGAACTTGAGAAGAATGAGAGATATGGCCTGCATCGCTACTTCATCAACCATCTCAGCGCCTTCAAAGGGCGACCCTGGAATTGCTCACAGATCAACTTCACGGTTGGAGCACGCAGATCTCTTAGGAAGATCCAATTTCACGAAAGACTTCACCTTCTCGGGGTGTGTTGCTTTGTTTTATTAAATCGATATTGGGGAACCGTTACGGTCCCAGGGTTTCATCACGAGTGAGCGAAGGGGGACACACCCACGATCCGAGATGTGAACGGATTCCAAAGCCAGAGACAAAATCCAAGCGATTGCAGTGTCAAAAACACTAGTTCTGTCTGACATTATTCTTAAGCTTTTTAACGTCTCTATTCTTCGCAGCCCCGAATGGGCCTTAAGCTCGCTTCAAACTCTGATCAGAACTGGCTTGCAACCAAACTTCAGCCTGTCAACTCTTCGAAAAATTCACCGGTCTATTTGACGGGCTGGTAATTTAAGAAGACAGAACACCAGGCTGCTCTCCGATGGGGAGACCAGCCGTTCAACAGGGCCGCAACATACTCTGTCGGCCCCCCATCGCTCGCCCATGCGTGGGCAGAGCATTCATAACCAGGCTCCTCAACGATGGGCCTTTATTACCCCCTGCGGTTTGGCTGAAGGGGGTACTGTTCTATAAGAGTTAGGATACCTTAGCAGACAGCGCCGAGCTATAGCAAACTCTATGGGTTGGTTGCTTAGCAATCTACACATAGCTCTGGCAAGGGCATATATATATATACATCCTTTCTGCTTTCTTGATACTTACCGTCAGCCAATGGTATTCTCACGCACTCCATTCCCAGCTACTTTACAGTTGACTTACAACCCAAAAGACAAGAAGCCGGAAGAAACAAGCCTGCTATTACTGTTTCCTCATTCACACAATCCACCTCAAAGGCCAGGCTCGTTCACCAAAGACTGAGACACGCTGACTCTGAACAATGCCCCACACCGAACACATACGCACAGGTCATCAAAGGATCGATCACCCAATAGCTTGTACATACATCACACCGAGATCACCACGCCATTCTTAAATGGAGATACAACCCCGCACACCACTAACATTTACTCTCTATGAGAGTCTTTTAATGGATTAAGTTGCGACGGAGATCTGAATTCATCTTCACTTGGTTCTTTTCCAATAAACAAAATTATCTCTCTAATAAATATTAACAAATATAAGCAAAACTGTGACGACGTCAATTGCAGTATTAAAATAGAAACAGAAATAGATGTTCATAGTGACGTACAACAAGCAGTGAAGTGGCAAGTTTTTAGACACGTGATAGAATCCAACATGAATAAGTAAAATACAAAAAATGTGTCCGTCTTCCGGACTCTGGGGGGGTCTTGGATTGTGCATGACGGTGGTTCCCAGGTTACCAATTTAAGTCCACTATCGTTCAACGGGTCCTAGCTTTGACGCTCTCAGATGATGAGCGTGTATTCCTCTCTCCATCTCCTCACACGTGCACATCGTGCCCAATGTTCTCCCTCGATCCGTCTGTGGTTGGCCTCGCAAATCCTCGCACCTGCTGGAGGAAGGACACAATCACCTGATTGTGCGCTTCGCATACCTATGTCACATGATCGGCGAAGAGTTTGGCTTTCTTTCCCTCTTGTACATGAAGCTTTTTGAGCTTGGCGTAGAAGTCGCTTTCAACAATCGATCCGCGCGTACCCACCACAAAGTCAATCTTCTCGAATTCTCCCACCGGAGGAGCTGCTCTGAGCGCACTGATGATGCTTTTGTGCTGCTCATCTGCTTCTGCTTCTTTCACCTCTAGGAACCCTTAGTCCCTGTCTGTCGACAATTTAAATTCTAAATATATACGATCTGCAGAGGCCCATTGATTGCGAGCCTGCCCCAGAAACGATTTACACAGAAAGACACTGGATCGAGGTTGTGCCGTGTCTTCTGCTTTTTTTTGACTGGTATTGTCACTTTTATATCCTGAGCCTTCTCCGCCAGATCTCAGTGAATACCTTACTGCAGATTCCCAGAAACTCTTCTTATCGCCACAGCGTGCTCATGTTGCTTTCTTTGTCAAGTGTGACAAGTTTGAGCTTGCTTTTTGGATTTTGTGCAACATACATGCTGTTATACAGGTGACTAAAGATGGAGTGGTGGGCAGCCGTAACTGTCGTTGCCATTCCTTCGCAGGCTGCACTGTTAATGTGACCGTGTGTTTCAACCGCCAGACTGTCAGTGCTCTCACCTCGGGCCTCTCGCGCTATTCTGCACAGCCGACACCCTGCTGATTGCATCTTGCCTATTTCGGTCAGAAAACTGGCTGTTAGCGTATTTCCTGCCACCGCCATCCCCAATCGTCTCCTTCGCTTTCATGGGATTCTGTTCTCACTCAAATACTTCCCCAGCATAAACGTTCCTGCATCCTGGCTCAGTATGAAGTCCGCTCCCCATGTGCCACAGAAAGGCTGGTGGGTGACTCCCCTGTTTCCTTCTTCTTGATACAATTTTTTTTGCAACTCTCCTCATCCATCCATGTACCATGCTGTAGAGCCGTTACCATACTCGGATCATAGCTTACATCGACTCGTCGTCTTTGTTTGCTAATTTTTTTCCAAGCTCCTGTCACACGATCCCGGTGTTTGCTCACCTCCTCTTTTGCTGATCCTCGTCTAATGGCCTGCCACACCCCGCTGTTCCACGTCGACTTTCAGTCTTCACAAATAATCGTACCTCCTTTCAGGTGAGGCTCTTGCCATGTGAAGACTGCTCGATTTGTCCTGTCGTGCCATTCTATGGGAACATCTTTGCCTGAAATAGCCTTGTCTGCTTGGATGTCGGCTTCTTCATTTGCAGGTTCTCCTCGAT
>Ga0105055_10009184_pt1 | contig 12684 bp, 11 predicted proteins | sample BON03_FD_78090 | JGI IMG/M metagenome (GOLD analysis project Ga0105055, IMG submission 78090) | Freshwater microbial communities from Lake Bonney liftoff mats and glacier meltwater in Antarctica - BON-03 | ecosystem: Environmental > Aquatic > Freshwater > Ice > Glacier meltwater | place: Lake...
CATCAAGTTGCTCGACGGCGAGTGCGAGGTCAACGAGGTTTGGTTTGACAACGTCAAGGTGCCCGCCGAGAACCTCGTCGGCGAAGAAAATAAAGGCTGGACCTACGCCAAGTACCTGCTCGGCCACGAGCGCACCAACATCGCTGACGTCAACCGCACCAAGCGCGAGCTGGAGCGCTTAAAGCGCATTGCCAAGACCGAAGGCGTGTGGAACGACGCCCGCTTTCGCGACCAGATCGCCTTGCTGGAGGTAGACGTGGTGGCGCTGGAAATGCTGGTGCTGCGCGTGCTATCGGCAGAAAAATCGGGTAAAAACTCGCTCGACATTGCTGGCTTGCTGAAGATCCGTGGCAGCGAAATCCAGCAGCGCTACAGCGAGCTCATGATGCTGGCCGCCGGCCCGTATAGCCTGCCCTTCATCGAAGAGGCGATGGAAGCAGGCTGGCAAGGCGACTTCCCGGGAGAAGTCACCGCCAACGCACCGCTGGCTTCCACCTACTTCAACATGCGCAAAACCACCATCTACGGTGGCAGCAATGAAGTGCAACGCAACATCGTTGCGCAAACCGTTCTGGGCTGAGGAAATACACATGGATTTCGATTTTTCTGACGACCAAGAACAACTGCGCGACGCAGTGCGCAAGTGGGTCGACAAGGGCTACAGCTTCGACCGCCGACGCAGCATCACAGCCGCAGGCGGCTTTGACCGCGCCGCCTACAAAGAGCTCGCCGAGCTGGGCCTGACCGGCTTGTATGTGAGCGACGCCGACGGCGGTATGGGCATGGGCCCCACCGAGGGCATGGTGGTGATGGAGGAGCTGGGCCGCGGCATCGTGCTGGAGCCGCTGCCCCAAGCACTGATCGCAGGCGGTGTTCTAGGCGGTTACGCGCCGGCCGAGCTCAAGGCCTCGTGGCTGCCTCGCCTGACATCAGGCGATGCACTCATCGTTCTGGCGTACCAAGAGCGCGCATTGCGCTACAAGCTCGCCGCGTGCGCGACCACCGCCACGCACAGCACCGATGGCTGGACTGTCTCGGGCACCAAAAACGTGGTGCCGGTGGCCGACGTGGCCGATGCCTTCATCGTGCCGGCGATGGCCAGCGGCAAGCTGGCGCTGTTTCTGGTGGAGCGCTCGGCCAGCGGGGTGAGCACCAGCGGCTACCTCACGCAAGACGGTGGCCGTGCCGGCGATCTGATGCTGGCGGCTGCGCCCGCCCATCTGATCACGCTGGACGGCCAGACTGCTCTGGAGCACGCGGTGGACATCGGCATTGCCGCCACCTGCGCAGAAGCCGTGGGCGTGATGGACAAGGCGCTGCTGATCACCACCGACTACATGAACACGCGCAAGCAGTTCGGCGTGGTCATTGCCAGCTTCCAGGCGCTGCGCCACCGGGTGGCCGACATGAAAATGCAGCTGGAACTGGGCCGCTCCATGAGCTTTTACGCCAACCTCAAGCTCAACGCACCAGCGCCCGAACGCCGCGCGGCCATGGCGCGCGCCAAGGTGCAGCTGGGGCAGTCAATGCGCTTTGTCGGGCAGCAGGCGGTGCAGCTGCACGGCGGTATTGCCGTGACCGACGAGTACATCGCAAGCCACCACTTCAAGAAGCTGACCCAGCTGGAGATGACGTTTGGTGACACCCTGCACCACCTGGGCGAGGTGTCGGCCCGGATGGGCGACACGGCGGGTGTCTTCGCCTGACCATCCTCAACCCAGACGGCCTGCACACAGCGGGCCGCTCTGTTTTGGCCTCGCCGAAAACAACGATCTGCAGGCCGGCATGAGCCCCCACCACAAACACTTCTCCCTGTTCGTCAGCAGCCTGCTCTGCTGGGTGCTTGCGCCACAGCGCCGTCAAGCGCCAACCAGCCCCAAATCGCCTTTGTGCACGGCAACGGTGGCTCGAGTTCCATCCTGGCAAAGCACGGTGCGGCGCTTAGGGTCCAACGTCTGGCCTTGCAAGCGCCTGCACGCCATCGAACTGCCTCATCCGCTGACCCAGGACAACGACGACACGCCCCAGCCCGACCGCACCGCCACCGCTGAGCGCATGGTATTCCTCAAGGCCGAGGTGGAAAAAGTGATGAAAACCACTGGCGCCCAGCAGGTGGTGCTGATGGCCAACTCGCGCGGTGGTCATGCCGTGCGCAACCGGACCCAGAATGGCGGCGGCGACAAAACCGCGAGCCACACGGAGCTGGGCAGCCCGTCCAACCAAGGCGTCTGGGCCACCCAGGCTTTCGGAAATTTAACGGGTTCTCATCCACCCGGCCGTTTCTCACCGCGCTCAACACACCGAAAAACGCCGCCGGTGACGAGGTGACCAGCCCGGTGAGGGCGATGACCCTGCGCTGCGACAACAACGACAAATCCGCCCAGCCCGACGGCCTCTGGATTGGTGCCAAGGGAAACCCAACGAAGGTCACCTTCACCGACCTGGGCCTGGTGTCCAGCGACCCAGTTTCTGGTGACCAAGCCAACAACCTGCCGCTGCCTGACGCGCAGCTGGTGCTTCATACGCCACCGACCCCACCACCGGTGAGCACCAGGGCGCAGCGGCGCACAACAAGCCGCTGGGGGCTGACGGTCTGTGGAGCCCCTTCACCGCGCAGACGGGCATGCGCTGTGGGTTCGTGATCAGCCAGCCGGGCTGAGCCACCACGCACAGCTACCGCAGCCCCTTTGCGCGCAGCGGCGAGCTGATCCACCTGCGTGCCAAGCGGGCAGCGGCAGCCGACAAGGACGCCAAGTCCACCATTGCCTTCCCCCGTCCGCGTGGCTACCTCGATGCCGAGCATCCCGACATGGCTTTTGACGGTGTGGAGCCGCTGGGTGTGCCGCCCCACGGCGCCAGCGTGTCCAGCGCAAAGATCCGGTTGATGAAAGACGGCGTGCTTGCCATCTCGGCGGTATTCAACAGCGAAAAGATCACAGGCGGTACCTTGCCAGCAGCCCATAACCACCTTGTTGTTCTGGAATTGACCAACCGAATCACCCCCCACGCTCCAGCGCTGCGCGCCGTGCTCCGAGAAAGCTGGGCCTGCCTTGGGACGACCTGGTGCTCGACCGTGTGTTGTCAAGCGTGCAAGCGCGAGGTCCTGGGCAGGTGCGTCATCAAGAATGCCATCTGGTCTGCCAGGATGCGGCGGTTGCGCAGAATGAAGTCTTCCCACAGGCTGGGCACATAGGGCGCGTAGAGCAGCGGCATGTGGGACTGCTCGGGTGTGCGGTTGCCCTTGCGGTGGTTGCATGAACGGCAAGCGGTAACCACATTCATCCAGCTGTCTAGGCCGCGCTGGCCCAGCGGCACGATGTGCTCGCGCGTCAGCTCATCCTCGTGGCAGCGCTGACCGCAGTAGGCACACAAGCCGCAGTCGCGTGCAAACAGCTTGCTGTTGGTGAGCGAGGGCCGCAGGTCAAATGGGTTGATGCGCGGCACGCCCACGGTGCCAATGATGGAATTCACCGCGATGATCGACTGGAGACCGGTAAGCGCGTTGTGGCCGCCGTGGAACACGGCCACCTCGGCGCCCACCTCCCAGCGCACCTCGTCAGCCGCGTAATGCAACACAGCTTCTTCAAGGCTGATCCAGGATTGCGGCAAACCCTGCGCAGACAGCTTCAACACCTTCAAGACGCACCCCCATGTTGGGTCACAACCGGACAATCTGTCTTCACTGCAAGCCACTGGGATACACGCCCGGTGGCTGGCAGCGGCTGTGTCAATATACCGTGCTTCCATAACGCTCCGCCCCACTTTTGCCCATTCCCCGGACATGAAGATCCTCAGAGGACTGCGCGGTTTGCCGCGCCAGCCAGGTCCAGGCTGCGCCCTGACCATTGGCAATTTCGACGGTGTGCACCGTGGCCACCAGGCCATGCTCGCGCTGCTCAACAACGAAGCGTCACACCGCGGCGTGCCCAGTTGCGTGATGACGTTCGAGCCGCACCCGCGCGACCACTTCGCCAACCAACACCAAAAGCCGGAGCTGGCGCCGGCGCGCATTGCCACGCTGCGCGACAAGCTTGAAGAGCTGGCGCGCTGCGGCGTTGAACAATGCGTGGTGATGCCGTTCAGCACCCGTCTGGCGGCGCTGTCGCCGCAGGCCTTTATCGAGGACATCCTGGTGGCGCAACTCGGCGTGCGCTACGTGCTGGTGGGCGACGATTTCCGCTTCGGCGCCAGGCGAGCCGGCGATTACGCCATGATTGATGCGGCCGGTCAGCGTCTGGGTTTTGACGTGGCGCGGATGCAGAGCTATGAGGTGCATGGCACGCGCGTGTCGAGCTCCACTGTGCGCGAGGCACTGGCTGCTGGTGACATGGCGCGCGCCGCCGCGTTGCTCGGCCGGCCCTACGCCATCAGCGGCCATGTGGTGCACGGGCGCAAACTCGGCCGCGAACTGGGCGCTAGCGCAGCCGGCGCAGGTGACGGTTTTCGCACCCTCAACCTGCGCTTTCCTCACTGGAAGCCCGCCGCCAGCGGCATTTTTGCGGTGCATGTGTATGGGCTTATGCCCGACGGTACGCCGCTGCCCGGCGTGGCCAACTTGGGCGTGCGGCCTTCGGTGGACCCCAATGACGTCAACGGTGGTCGCGTGTTGCTGGAGACGCACTGCCTTGACTGGCCCGCCGCCTTGTCAAACCACCTGGGCAGCAAGGAGGCCTACGGTAAAATCCTCCGCGTGGAACTGCTGCACAAACTGCATGGCGAACTGAAATACGACAGCCTGGACGCCCTTACCCGAGGCATCGACCGAGACTGCGAATCGGCGCGCCAGTTTTTTGCCGCCTTGCCCAAGCAAGCCCACACACCGGCCTTTGGTCAGACCCACCGCCAAACCACGCGCAACCGAATTTAGACCCCGCGTCTATCCCGGTCGCTGCCCTTCGACAGGCTCAGGGCGAACGGGTTTCACACCCCCACCTGCCACATCCCCGTTCGGGCTGAGCTTGTCGACGCCACAGTGAGCTGTTTCATGTCTGAAGTCACACCTGGGGTTCGTCAAGACCCCAAACCCGCCAAAGCCAAGCCCGAGACCAGCGCCTACCGCGCCACGCTCAACATGCCAGACACACCGTTCCCCATGCGCGGCGACCTGGCCAAACGCGAGCCGGCCTGGATTGGCCAGTGGAACGACGAGGGCCTGTACATGCGGCTGCGCGAAGCGCGCAAGGGTACTCCGCTGTTTGTGTTGCACGATGGCCCACCTTACGCCAACGGCAAGCTGCACATCGGCCACGCGCTGAACAAGATCCTGAAAGACACGATCGTCAAGAGCCGCCAGCTGGCGGGTTTTGACGCGCAGTACATCCCCGGCTGGGACTGCCACGGTCTGCCGATAGAAAACGCGATCGAAAAGCTTTACGGCCGCAAGCTCTCACGCGACGACATGCAGGCCAAGAGCCGCGCCTTCGCCACCGAGCAGATCGGGCAGCAGTGCGAAGACTTCAAACGCCTGGGCGTGCTCGGCGACTGGGAGCGGCCCTACCGCACCATGGACTTCGCCAATGAAGCCGGCGAAATCCGCGCCTTCAAGCGCGTGATCGAGCGCGGCTTTGTTTACCGGGGCCTCAAACCCGTTTACTGGTGTTTTGATTGCGGCTCTTCGCTGGCCGAGTTTGAGATTGAGTACGCCGAAAAACACAGCGACACATTGGATGTGGCCTTCGAGGCTGACGATGTGCTGAAGCTGGCCAACGCCTTTGGCCTAGCCGCCCTGCCCGCGGGCAAGAGCGCATTCGCTGTGATCTGGACCACCACCGCCTGGACCATTCCCGCCAACCAAGCGCTCAACGCCCACCCCGAGTTCGGCTACGCGCTGGTCGATACGCCCATGGGCTGCCTGGTTCTGGCCGAAACCCTGGTTGAGAAGTGTCTGGAGCGCTTCGGCTTGAAAGGCACGGTTCTCGCCACCGCCAAGGGCGAGCGCCTTGGCGGCCTGAACTTCCGCCATCCGCTGTCTGCGGTGGACGCCGGCTACCAGCGCCTGTCACCGGTTTACCTGGCCGAGTATGTGAGCGACGCCGATGGCACCGGCATCGTCCATTCCTCGCCCGCCTACGGCGTGGACGACTTCAACTCCTGCATCGCCAATGGCTTGGCCTACGACGACATCCTGAACCCGGTACAGGGCAACGGTGCCTACGCCGCCGACTTCCCGCTGTTTGGCGGTTTGCACATCTGGAAGGCCGTGCCGGTCATCCTGGAAGCGTTGAAGAACGCCGGCCGCCTGATGGCCACCGTGCCCATCACCCACAGCTACCCGCACTGCTGGCGCCACAAAACGCCAGTGATCTACCGCGCTGCGGCCCAGTGGTTCATTCGCATGGACGAGGGCGAGGGCGTGTTCACCAAAGACAAGGCGCCCAAGACCTTGCGCCAGCTCGCACTCGGCGCCATCGATCACACCCATTTCTACCCGGAAAACGGCAAAGTCCGGCTGCGCGACATGATCGCGAACCGACCCGACTGGTGCATCAGCCGCCAGCGCAGCTGGGGCGTGCCGGTGCCGTTTTTCCTGCACAAGGATTCGGGCGAGCTGCACCCGCGCACGATGGACATCCTGGATCAGGCGGCCAACATCGTCGAGCAAGGCGGCATCGAAGCCTGGAGCCGCGTCACAGCAGAAGAAATCTTGGGCACGGACGACGCCCCGCACTACACCAAGAGCACCGACATCCTGGAGGTGTGGTTCGACTCTGGCTCCACCTTCCAACACGTGCTGCGCGGCAGCCATGCCCACGCCTACCCCAATGGCGCCTTCCACGCCGAAGGCCCGGAGGCCGACCTCTACCTCGAAGGCCACGACCAGCACCGCGGCTGGTTCCACAGCTCGCTGCTGCTGGGCTGCGCACTTTACGACCGCGCGCCCTACAAAGGCCTGCTGACCCACGGCTTTGCCACCGACGGCCAGGGCCGCAAGATGAGCAAGAGCCTGGGCAACACGGTCGAGCCGCAAAGCGTGACCAGCAAGCTGGGCGCCGAAATCGTGCGCCTGTGGGTGGCCAGCACCGACTACTCGGGCGATCTCAACATCGACGAGAAAATCCTCGCCCGCGTGGTCGACGCCTACCGCCGCATCCGCAACACGCTGCGCTTTTTGCTGGCCAACGTGAGCGACTTCGACCCCGCCACGGACGCTGTGCCGTTGGAGCAAATGCTGGAGATCGACCGCTACGCGCTGGCGCGCGCCGCTGAGCTACAGGCCGACATCCGCATGCACTTTGACATTTACGAATTCCACCCAGTGGTCAGCAAGCTGCAAATCTACTGCTCGGAAGACCTGGGCGCGTTTTATCTCGATGTGCTGAAAGACCGGCTCTACACCACCGCGCCGAAATCGCTGGCACGGCGCAGCGCCCAGACCGCGCTGCACCAGATCAGCCACGCGATGCTGCGCTGGATGGCGCCGTTCCTCAGCTTCACCGCCGAGGAGGCCTGGCCGGTGCTGGCAGGCAGTGCCAACAAGGGATCCATCTTCTTCGAGACCTTTTCGGCCCTGCCCTCGCCCAACGAGGCGCTGCTGGCCAAGTGGTCGCGCATCCGAGCGATTCGCGACACAGCCAACAAAGAAATTGAGACAGTGCGCGGCACGGGCGCCGTGGGCTCGTCCTTGCAGGCCACGATTCAAATCACCGCTGGTGCGGACGACGCGGCCCTGCTGCGCTCGCTCGGCGACGACCTGCGCTTCGTCACCATCACCTCGGCCGCGACCGTGGTTGAAGGCGACGAGCTGGCCGTCGCCGTCGTACCCAGCACCGCCACCAAGTGCGAGCGCTGCTGGCACTACACCGACGACGTCGGCAGCGATGCCGCGCACCCCACCATTTGCGGGCGCTGCGTGAGCAACCTAGCCGAAGCCGCAGGCACGGGCGCTGGCGAAACTCGGAAGGTTGCATGATGGCCGCCAAAAACAGCAGCTTCTGGCCCTGGATCGGCCTGGCCGCAATCATCTTGTTGGCGGATATGTTTACCAAGGCGCTGATCCTGGGCTACTACCAGCTGGGGGACAGCACCTATGTCACCCCGTTCTTCAACGTGGTCCGTGTTCACAACCCCGGCGCCGCCTTCTCATTCCTGGCTGGTGCCGGCGGCTGGCAGCGCTGGTTTTTCACGGTGATTGGCATCGGCGCGGCGATCTTCATCGTCTGGATGCTGCGCTCGCACAGCGGCCAAAAGCTGTTTGCTTTTGCGCTGGCCTGCATCCTGGGCGGGGCGATCGGCAACGTAATCGACCGCGTGGTGCATGGTTATGTGATCGACTGGTTGGATTTTCATTTCAGCTTGCTCAGCGGCATCTTCCGAGGTGGTCACTTCCCCTCATTCAACATTGCCGACATGGGAATTTCAATTGGCGCCTTTTGCCTCATCTTGGACGAGATCCTTCGCGTGCGCCGTGCCCGGTGACACCTTCGAGCAAGGACAGACAGGCAGACAGGCAGACACTGCTTATCAACCCGGGGCTACCATGACCTTTCTCGCTGAAACAGCTGTTGGATCTTTTGGCGGCTGTTGCGCTGCTGGTCTGGGGCACCCACCTGGTGTGCACTGGGATGCTGCGCGTTTTTGGTCGCAACCTGCGCCGCATCCGCGCGGCCAGCACCGGCAACCGCTTCACCGCTGTGCGTTCGGGTCTGGGTGGTACCAAGGTGGTGCAGTCGAACATTGCCGCCGCGCTCAATCACCAGCTCCTTCGTCGAACGCGGGCTGATCCTGCTGCCCGCAGCGCTGGCCGTGATGCTGGGCGCCGGCGTGATGGCAGTGGTGTTTCCCTTCAGTCTGTCTTGGCTCTCGCCGCTGTGCATTTTTGTCGGCGTCTTGCTGCTCGTGACACGCCAAGACCCGCAGTGGGGGGGCGACGTGGGCCAGGTGCTGATCGGCCTGGGCATGATCCCGCTTGCGCTGCTGCTGGTGAACCAGAGCACCGCGTCACGCACCAGCAACGCGGCGGTGCAGCTGATGCTGGCCTCGCTCACCAGCCACCGCCTGCTGGAAATCGGTCTCGGTGCGGCGCTGGCCGTGCTGGTGTACTCCAGCCTCGCGGTGGTGCTGTTGCCCGCTGCCCTGGCCACTTATTGCTCCGGCCCGCTGAAGTTTGAAGAAATTGAGCTTTCACCACGGGCGGTAGGTGTTGAAATCACCAATGATTTCACAGGGCCGGATCGATAGGTCGTGGGCATCGACATGGCGCTGGGCCTGGTGCTGGGCGCCAACCTGGACAGCGGCCTGCTGGCGGTGCCCACCACGCTGAAAGCCAGCCGCGCCACCCGGCAGGTGCCGCTGCGCAATCTGCTGTTCAAGGTGATGGGGGTGGCGATTGCCACCGGGTTGATCCCGCTGTGGCTGGCGCTGGTGCGGCCGCTGGTGCCCGACCCGGCCACGCTTACCGCGCTGTTCCACCTGAGTTTCAACCTGCTGGTGGCTGCGCTGTTCATTGGACTCACGCAGCCGGTGGCGGCGCTGGTGCAATAGGTGCTGCCTCTGCAAGACGCCGGCGTCAATGCGCCAGACCAACACAGCCACCTCGACCCGCCCGCCCTGGCCACGCCCTGGCTGATCCTTTTCCTGCGCTGCGCGCGAGGCGCTGCACCAGGCCGACCTGGCGCAGACCATGCTGCGCGGCGTGATCGCTGTCAACAAGACCCACGACCGCAGCTCTCGCAGGGGCCGCGCAAGATCGGTAGCGCGGTCAAATCGCTTTGCAGCGCGATCAGGTACCACCTGACCAAGCTCCTGCATGAGCAGCTCAGCGATGCCGAGGGCCGGCGCTGAACCGACATCACCGGCTTCACCATCAACATGGAGCAGATCCGCAACATGGTCAAGCGCGTGTTGCAGCGCATTGAAGACAAAAAGATCCGCAAAGGTCGCAGGTTCTGCGATGCCGGCATGGCCACGATCGAGGCGATGCTCAAGCGCTTGCTCGCCAACCTGCGCCAGGCCAAGGGGGGTTTTCTCAGCGGCAGCGTGCACGAGACGCTCAGCACCTGCTGGGGGAAAAGGGCCGGTTTCGCGATCTGGAGCGCGAGTACGCCAGCGCCCACCTGGATCGCTTGTCGGCCCAGAGCGTGGCCAGCATGCAGACCAGCTCGCTGCACATCGACCTCATCAGCGATTTCAAGCGCATCAACTCCAGCATCTGCTCGCTGGCCTACCCCATCCTCGGTTCGGCGGGCGCTCTGGGGCTTAGCGGACTGCGCGACCCCGAGCCAGCCAGCCGCTCCTGAGACCATATCGCCCACTGCAGAGCAGCCCCCGAGCACTTCTCCCCACGCCGCCCCCTGTGCTGGTGTCGCTTTTTCCGCTTGGCGCACACCTGCGCAACTTGCAGCTCGCACAGGAGAACCCGATGCCCAGGTTGCTGCCCCAGATCGATCCCGGCGGTCTGCTCGAATTCTCGGCTGTCCACACCGACCGCGCCCTGAACCACATGCCCAAGCGCTTCCAGGGCGTGATGACCAGCGTCTCGGCCATGTTCAAGCGTGTCTACGGCGCCCACTCAGCTGCGCTGGTACCCGGCAGCGGCACCTTCGGCATGGAATCGGTGGCGCGCCAGTTTGCCCATGGCAAACATGTGATGTTGATCCGCAACGGCTGGTTCAAGTACCACTGGACGCAGATATTCGGGTTGGGTCCCATCCCCGCCAGCCACACCGTGCTCAAAGCGTGGCGCACCACCGAAGGACCACAAGCGCCTTGGGCACCGATGCCGATCGACGAGGTCAAGGCCGCGATCACCAAAGAGAAACCCGCACTGGTGTTCGCGCCCCATGTGGAAACCGCCACCGGTACGATCCTGCCCGACAACTACCTGAGCGAGGTGGCCAACGCGGTGCACGCGGCGGGCGGCCTGTTTGTGCTCGACTGCATTGGCTCGGGCGCGATGTGGGTTGAGATGACCGCCACCGGCGTCGTCATCCTGATCTCCGCCCCACAAAAAGGCTGGAGCAGTTCGCCTTGCTGCGCCGTGGCAATGCTGAGCGAGCGCGCCCGATCTGCCATCGACAGCACCCAGAGCACGACCTTCGCGATGGACCTGAAGAAGTGGCTGCAGATCATGGCAACCTGCGAAGGTGGCGGTCAAGCCCACCTCACCACCCTGCCCACCGACGCCCTGGTGCGCCTGCGCGACACCATGAACAAGACCGAGGCCCACAGCTGTACCGGGGTGCGCAACGAGCAAGTGGCGCTGGGCCGCCGAGTGCGCGCGCTGCTGGAGCGCCACGGCTTCCCCTAGCGTGGCTGCCGAAGACTTCCAGGCGCCAGGCGCCAGGCGCCAGGCGTGGTGGTAAGCCATACGGCCAACCCCGAGATTCCGTCCAGCAAGAAATTCCCAGCCCAAGGCCTGCAAACCGCCGCTGGTGTGCCACTGCAATGCAACGAGCCAGCCGACTTCCGCAGCTTTCGCATCGGCTTGTTTGGTCTGGACAAGTGGCACGACATGCCCGCCACGCTGCAGCACTTGGAGACGGCGCTGGCCGAGGTAGCGCCAGCACACGCCACCGCATGAGCGAAGACCGCCGCCAGAAAAAGCCTGTCCTGATGTGCAGGGCTTTCTTGTATCTGGTGGTCAGACGGGGAGCTGGTGCGCGGGTTTTTGTAGGAACGGCACCGCCGCGATGGCGTGGTGGACTCGATGCGAGGAGATGGTGTGCCCGCCACGGTCGCGGCAGTGCCGCTCGCTACAGGGATCAGGGACCCGTGCGTGGTGGGCGGGACAGGGGTTTTTCAGCCCTGCACCAGGCTGGCGCGCAACAGGCTCAGGGCAGCAACACCGTGCAGCCGGTGGTGGCCCGTGCCTCCAGGCTGGTGTGCGCGGCCTGCACCTCGGTCAGCGCGAAGCGCTGGTCGATGCGGATCTTCACCTGCCCGCTCGCCACCACCGCGAACAAATCGTCGGCCATGGCCTGGGTGCGCTCGCGGCTGGTGATGTGAGAAAACAGCGTCTGGCGCGTCACATACAGCGAGCCCTTGGGGCCCAATATGCCGGGTGCAAACGGCGCCACCGGACCGCTGGCGTTGCCAAAACTCACCATCAGGCCAAACGGCATCAGGCAGTCGAGCGACTTGTCAAACGTGTCCTTGCCCACCGAGTCGTAAACCACCTTCACACCTTGGCCTGCGGTGATCTCTTTCACCCGCGCCGCGAAATCTTCACTTCTGTAGTTGATGGTGAACTCGGCGCCGTGTTCGTGGGCCAGCGCGCATTTCTCGTCAGACCCAGCGGTGCCAATCAGCCGCAAACCCAGGGCTTTGGCCCACTGACACGCGATCAGGCCCACGCCACCGGCAGCGGCGTGAAACAGCACAAAGTCGCCCACCTGCAGGCCTTCCACCGGCAGGCATTTTTTCAACAGGTATTGCGCTGTCAGGCCCTTAAGCATCATGGCCGCGCCGGTCTCAAAGGCGATGCCGTCAGGCAGCTGACAGACGTTCATTGCCGGCATCACCCGCACATCGCAGTAGCTGCCCGGCGGGTTGGCGGCGTAGGCTGCGCGGTCGCCGGCCTTGAGGTGCGCCACGCCCTCGCCCACCGCCTCGATAACACCTGCGCCCTCCATGCCAAGCGCCAGCGGCATGGTGTACGGATAAAGCCCGCTGCGCTGGTAAACGTCAATGTAGTTGAGGCCGATGGCGTGGTGGCGGATGCGCACCTCGCCCGGTCCGGGCTCGCCC
>Ga0105055_10009187_pt1 | contig 12681 bp, 9 predicted proteins | sample BON03_FD_78090 | JGI IMG/M metagenome (GOLD analysis project Ga0105055, IMG submission 78090) | Freshwater microbial communities from Lake Bonney liftoff mats and glacier meltwater in Antarctica - BON-03 | ecosystem: Environmental > Aquatic > Freshwater > Ice > Glacier meltwater | place: Lake...
CGAATTTCAAAAGTTTAATAGTTGTTGTAGGTTGATCCATTTGGGGGGGGGTTAAATTTTAATTATCTTCTGTTTGTTCAAAAAAAAAAGAAAACAACAAAAAATGTCAAAAATCGATTTTTTAAAGCACTATTTGGTATGAAACGGAGCCGTTCTGGCTTTGGAAATTACACCGCTTACTATACCAAAAAACGGCTTGTGCACTGCAAGGAAGATCACCGCGTCAATCAACTTCATGGAGAATGGTTCAAGGGCAAACGCTGTTTGGATGTAGGCTGCAATTCTGGTAAATTCACGCTACAGCTTTCACATACTCATGGCTGTTGCTTCATTCGAGGGATTGATATAGATCCGTTGCTAATTGAAGAAGCGAATCTTCATTCATATGATTCTGTGGAGTTTTTGGTAGGAGATTTCACAGATTTGAACCCTGAGGAGGAGAACTATGACGCGATTACAATGATGAGCGTGACAAAATGGATTCATTTGAACCACGGTGATGATGGTCTAGTACGCGTATTTAACAAAGTGTTTCGAATGCTAGTACCAGGTGGTTACTTTATTGTAGAGCCCCAACCATGGCCATCTTATAGGAATCACCGTAAAGACACTTCAACGACAGCCACGTATTTCAAAGAGATACAGATGTATCCTAAAAGCTTTTCTGATGTGCTGCAATCGGAGGTGGGTTTTATTCTTATAATGGCCATTCAACCGCATCCGGATCAGAAAAAAGGGTTTCAGAGACCAATACTGGTTTTCAGAAAACCGCCGTGATTGGAAATATCGATGATTTATTTTTAAATTAGAAATGTGGTCTTCATAAATTCCATCTTGTAGTTTCGGTTTTGTTTCGTTTTGTTTTGTTTGCAGTGTATCCTATAAGAATTCCTCCCATGAATACGATTAAATATCTAGTTAAAGTGAAACTGAGATATGATCCTTTGTCTTGCAGTAAGTTATTATATTTCTTGCAGGCTTCGTTGACATCTATATCTCGCAGCAATTTCCGCATCATGCGAAACCAATCTAGAGCCTAAAAATATTGAATTGTGAAGTTGAAACATGTATCAATGCGGGGACCGTTTCTCATCCTTCGGTTTTCGTTGCATTTTCGAAAAAAAGTTGCTGGTACAATCGACTGATCGATCTTTGTCTGTGTTTAACTTCGATTCACAACAACGGAATAGGTAAAGGTACGTTTCTAGACGTTATAAGGATCTGGAAGTGAATGGAGGAGTTGGTACTTCAGCAAGCTTGTGGATGAATTTATTCCCAGCGATTGAGGGGGCGTTACAGAAGGAGGACGAACGAGAGAAAACTAAGATGGTTGGTGTCGAATTTATGATTACGCGTCTGATTTAAATTTCCAGTTTGAATTTCCAGTTTCACTCCTCATTCCTGACGATTGACCCTTGGTTGATTCCTGTCTCATTTTTCTAACTTGTTGTAGATATCATCACAATGCCGCAGGATTCGACACGAGGTATTGAATACTCTGAAAAGTATTTTGACGATACATACGAATACCGGTAAGCCCGTTCTATTTGTTTACTTTAACTTTTTAATATCAATGGTTTCAGCCATGTAATTCTCCCCAAAGACATCTCGAAGGAATTTAATAAAGGGGGGAAACCGCCGTTGTTGTCTGAGACGGAATGGCGTAACCTTGGAGTACAGCAGAGTCGTGGGTGGACGCACTATGCGGTGCACGGACCAGAGCCGCACATTTTATTGTTCAGACGGCCTCTTGGAACAGATCCTGCTACTGGAATAGTCAATGATGCGATGAGAAGAAAGGCCAAGGAAAAATACGAAATGGAATTCATGGGATAGTCGAATTATCAAAATATCACTTTATAAATCAATCAAAATAATCACATCCACATTAAGAGTTATCGAAATGAGAACATCATTGCATTTCAGTTTCATGGTTTTTCCTCTCATATTTATATAGTAGCTCATTTGTATAGTTCATGATTCTTCCAGGAATGCTATGGAGGTTTTGAATTTAAGTAAGATGAATTTCATTTTCAAAATGACGGGCGCGGTCCAATTACTAATTATAAATTTCAATATATGGGAATGTTAATAAATCCAACACACATATCGCTATTCAGCTGCCATCGAGAGAGAAAAGATCGACATAAATCAAATTCCGAAGCTGATCCGTTCAATTGTAGTTCAAAAGTGGATTTTCCTCCATTTTTTTTGTTGTTGAATCAACTTCATTTTTGAATTTTTCAACAGGGAGTTAACGACCTGCCAGGTAAGTCGACTGAAGTATTAGGATCTTTTCAAACTTGGTGGAATTGACCACCAACGAACGATAACTCACCTTGCCGATCAATGGAGACGGAGTTACGGAGTGGACTCTAACTATTCGATGGTGGATGGTTGAGACTTACTGAAAACACTCCAATTCAAAATACTAACCAATGAATTCGTAGAATGCCATCAACACATGACATCGATTACTCTGAAAAGTATTTCGCGGGCAATTTCGAATACCGGTAAGTATGTTTCTTTCCAAGTGGGTTGTGTAACCTCCTATCAGACACGTGATCCTTCCTGACAATATCGCTAAGCAGGTTTCATCAGGCCAGCTTTTGACTGAGACAGAGTGGAGAAATATTGGAGTACAGCAGAGTCGTGGGTGGGAACACTATGCGGTGCACCGACCTGAGCCGCACATTCTATTGTTCAGAAGACCTCTTGGAACTGATCCTGCTACTGGAAAAGTAGATCCTGCGCTGCAACAAGAAGCTCTGGAGAGAAATGACATGGAAATGTAAACCAGACATATGTGTAAATCAATATTTCAAATTGCAACATTCTAAAATTATTTTTCTCGAATCGTTTGGTCCAATTCTTCGGATGGATCTTGGATGTCGTGAATGTCAATGGAAGGTGCAGCCAACCTACGGGGTACGGGTGGCGGAGGAGCTTTTCTCGTGGGTACTAGTACTGAATGAACTGAAACACTTTCATGTAACACTAGAGGTGGTTCAACAACAGGAGTTGTGCTGAAAGCGGTACTTAGCTCATCGAAAGTCGTTTCGATATCGTTAGAAGCTTCTTCTTCTGTGACTTCTTCTATGTCTTCTTCTTCATCATCGGATGAAATACAAATGTTCAGTTGTTGCCATGTTTCAGCGTGCTTCTCACTTTCAACCAACTCCTGGAGAAATTTGTTTTTCTTCAATGCCAATTTTAGAATGCTGATGATATGGTTTCGAATTCGTCCCCCACTGGTTTCCACTAGATTTCCATTTGACAACGAAGAGAGTAAAGTGTCCAAATTCGGTTCTGAAAGACGTTCGAGAATTGTGCAACTACTCATACATACATCCAATAGACATTCTATCACTATCTCAGTCTCAGCATAAGGCTTCGACACTGCTTTAACCATAGAATTCTCTATTTGAACCTTGCAACCTATTTCGGCTGCCCAGGACTTGTGTTTTAGTAGAGCTCGCATCACCTTGACAATACAAGGAAACACGGGAGCATCCCTGATATGGCACGATAGTTCAAAGCCCAAAGCCAGTTGCATTGGGAAACCAGTACTGTTCGCTAACTGCCCACATATAACGGGATACTCATAAGATATACAACAGATTGCATCAGCGATAAGAATTAGCATACCTGCGCTAAAGACCTCGGTGGCAACTTCTTCGGTAGAAAATCCATTGCAAGTGTCGCTACTGCGTACAAAAGAGAGGAATTTTTGAATGAGAGATCGGCAAAACAAAGCGGCGTCGGAAAGCTTAAACTGAGGATCTGCAACAAACAGTCGCACATAAATACCTTCGATAACCAAATCAGTTTGCAAATTAGGATATTGTATGTGCGACGGAATCGGCTCTTGATCTAAAGTAGATTTCAAAAGATCAAGCATATCTTGAGTCCAAATTAACTCTGGGGTCTCAATGGACTCACAAATAAAATGCAATGCACTTTGATCAGCTATGCATTTCACGAGACCTCGGGGAACAAAATACCCTAGTATAATAGCCGAATGGCCTCCAAACTTAGCGTCATGAAGACACGCGGAGAGAATTTGGATGGACAATAAAGCCATCATCGAACCCGTACTGGTACACAGCACACGGAGGAAGATCAAGATATGCCTTGATGAATTCAAGAAATTCACAAAGCTGGAGTCAACCGAATATTCTAAAACCATTTGTAACATGTCTTGTCGGGCCATCAATAGGTTTAAATCCTGAAACACAGGTGCGAGCAAGTTATAACTACACACAAAGGCCAGCAACTAAATAAAACATGAATACAACATGGATACGACTTATGAAGCGACTTACCTTTGGATTTCTGGATAGGAGAAGAACAATAGAAACGCATATAGCACTAGTTGAAGGTTCTCGAATACCCAAGAAAAGGTCTTTCAATTTCATCGGATCACTAGCGGTAATAACAGCAGCCATTTCATTCAAATCCGAGTGCTGCAGTAAGTGACGTAGTGACTCTAAAATCACTTGTGAGCCCAAATTTAATTCCGCCAGCAAGCCCATCGTGAGCAATGGTACATTAGGAATTTCTGTTTCAGGATTTGAATTATACAGTCGAAGGTACACACCTGCGACAAATGGTTCATCAGCAATCTCCTCAATCACATATCCATCATAAGAAGAATGCAGAGCCAAGTGATCAAGCATTTGTTTCTTCATTTTAGAATTCCAAATCAAGAACGGTGTTTCCTCAACGGAATTTAATACTTTTAGTAACCTCAGTGGATTCGATATCTTAAATAGCTCCTCCACTGGTTTCGAAAACAAGGTTTGTGTGATCTTTGCCATTTCATCCATGGGAAGCGTTGCAAGATGAGGCTCGCACAAATACCCTCCAAGCCTGGACCAAGCACGGGCGCAGTATTTACTGGTCGTGCAGGATTTCATGTCACTAGCATCAAATTTGAAAAGTAAAGGGATCATTAACCAAACCAATTCTGTGGAAATGAGCAGTTCCTGGATGCGACTATCTCCTGCTAACCTGGATATAATTTGAAGCACGAACTGAACACATTGCTCGTTGTTTGAATATGATTTTAGAACTTTGGATAATATCGCGATGAATCGATCCATAAGTTCAAATAGTTGATGCCGCGCCTCCTCCAGCGCCGATAGTCCGACAAATATCTTCAACGAGTAGGCTACCAATGAGCAGTGGTCTTCATAGTGGTCTTGCTCTTCAAGGACCGTTAAAAGAGCGCGTATACCACCGTTAGCGACCAAGTGATGCACATTGATACTGGAGCTTACGCATATTAGGTAGATCAATTCCACAGCTGTTTCGCGTTCTTGATTTGCCGTTATCAGGATCAGCAAATCGAATGCCAAGTATTCAAACTCCGAAAGTTCATTGGGAAAGTCTCGGAAAAGTTGAATTTGGGTCTGAAGGAACAAATCTAGCGATCCAGCAGTCTCTTGGCCGACAATTATTACGTGAAACGCAGTTCTAAGGTCATTCGTGGATTCCTCGTTCGCCACTTGCCTAAATTTCTGTCGAATTTCAAAATCAGAGTATGTTTTCAAATTGTCTAGATGGAGTAATTCGCGTGCTCGATCAGGAGTGCATCCCAATTCAGCATTGATGGACTTCCTCCATTCGACCACAATGCCTTCTAGTAGCTTCATTGGCTCATCAATAGCACTCCCTTGCACCAGTTTCACCAGATAGTAGCCCCCACACCACAATTGGTTGTTGAGTTCTTCAAATAAAATAGGCGGCACTGGGGTCCATTGATAAACAAGAGAACTATTTTGTTTGATTCTCTTGTCAAATCCGTTCAGGTGTTCCACAAGCATTTCTCGAAGATGATCCCTCATCCCTGCATTCCAAATTACTTCTGGTGAGTCTATAGATCCTGTGAATACCTCCGCGAATCTCTCGGGGCCCAATTTGTCCAAAAGGATAATCATACTCTCCGGAAGTAATGTGAAAAGCTCGTTTGAAGTTCGAATCGAAAATAGCAATCTAGACACCGATTCCATACTTTTAGCCGTGGATATCAAAGCAAAATGCAAAACACCAGCTCGAGAAAGATAATGGATCACATTCGAATTCTCATCGCATAGTAGCTCCATGGTTTCACAAGCCGCATCAACAACATCTGAGTTTTCACATAGTAAACATTGCGACAAAAAAGGCAGACACAATTCAGGACATCCAAGTATTGATTTCGCTCTAGGGATCGGACGCAAGTACACACCCTCCGCATCTCTCGATGGATTCAATTTAAGCATTCTGATCAACACGTGGAGAATATTTACAGCCATTTGATGATGTTGTAAGGAGCTATCCATGAGACAAAACCATCGCAACTGCGTTATTCGTGAAAACTCCGTCCATGTCTGGAGGCCCTCAGCCCAGCATGGAGTATTTTCTTGCAAAATTCCATTTTTATATTTTTCTCGAAGTTCCGCAGTCGAAAATGGGCCCGAGTCTTTGTTTACATAGAACCATTCTTTCACCTCCGCACGATCATCGAAGTTCGCACAAGATATAAACTGCATCAAGTCACCAATGGTTCTTTCCTTCATGAGTAGCAGCGCATTATCAGGATGAAATGTGCATAGGCATTCAAGCAACACCAGCAGGCAACCACGAACATCTTGTTGGCGAGTTGATAAGGCCAGCTCCACAAGGTAATCTATCTCTTCAAATACTCCTATTGCACGGGCGTGGTAGCGATACACTGTCTCCATCATCTGCAAACATTGGAATTTTAAGACGCTATTTTCAGTGGACATTTCCCTTAGAAATCGACAGTATAGGGCTGTGAAAAGTGCTGCTGGCTGATTGATTTGTTCAACATTACCAGAAGCAGGGTCGTTGTCTTCCAACAATCGAATGTAACAACCTCCTACGTTCAATTCCGATTCAAGAGATTCGTACGTCACTGAAAATTCTGAATAATTCCAAGCTACTTGTTGAACCTCTTCCTGCTCAACAACCAAACTTTGAATTTGAAATTCCAGCGCATTTCGTAATTCCGTCCTTGTTTGCGACGTCCATATCAAATCCGGAAGGCTATGATCTTGGTCAATCATGCGAAACATAAACTCAAAGTTATCACAATCGCTAACTGCTGAATGTGCCATCTTGACAAGAACCGGGTCTATCCCTTCATAGTCGTCGCCATTGGTTTCTAGTTTTTCACCATTATATAACAATTGGTACATGCCCTTGGGAACGATCCGTTTCAAAAGCGAACGGCCTTGAATATTGCCACGCATTAGCTGTTTAACGACTGACCTACAAGCAAATTTCCTTATTTCTAATCCGAATATCGCCTCGTGTAATACGTGTAAGAGAATTCCAGAGGAGAAACATTTGTTCTGGATCCAGGTTCTGTTTTCTATCCAATTGATGATCCCACTCACATAGAATGTGGTGGAGACCGCGTTTATGCTAGGAATCATCGCTTTCACTATTTGGGTGTCTGTTTTTGCCAGGGCCTCCTGCAGTTTTAATTGCAAAACATCCGATAAAATAATTCGTCCAACGACGGCAGTAGCAGATAATCTCACCAGTGCGATCTTATGACCTACCAGTTGAGCAATGTCAAATAGAGTCGAGTTATTGAGAAGCACCTGAATATTCTCCACTTCAATCTGTTTGCGTTCTGGAATCAAAGTTAAGCACAACGATACTAGAGCCAAGCATGTTTCATGGATAATTAAAGGGTCGTCTTTGAAGCTCAGCGCTTGCTGTAGCAGTTCAAATGCGCTGTAGGAGAGCTTGGACAACTGGACGGGTACATTACGAATCACTCGGTTGAGAACCTGCAGCCAAACAAGCAATGCATCTGGTTTCTTTGGGAAGAAGAGCAGCATCTTGCTCAATACTTGTTTACCCGAAAAATCTTCAATGCAAACATCTGTGGTACGAGAGTTTAATCGTGGCGAGGAGTTCACCAAGAGATCGTTCGCTGAATCAAGAACAGCATTGGAATCTTCTTCCCAATTGCTAAGTTTTCCAAGACTGGCAACAAAACGTTTCAAGTATGTGCTTTCTATTTCAGGAGGAATATTGAAACGAGTGGGTACCTTGCCATGTTTGTTTCTGGGAGCATTTACCATTTCTACTCGCGAATCCTTTATTTGACTACAAACATCCCACAAATAGGCCGCAATGACATCCAATCGATTTCCTTGATACGTCCGCGAAACTGTTTCGGAATGGAAATAAAGGGTGATATTATTTTCGCCATACTGAATGCGTAACAATCGTGCTGCCAAGTAGAACCTCAAGGGTCTACCAGTGCAGTCCAACTCCGCAATACCTTTCTTACTGAGACTGACACTAGCAACATTATCATCTTGTTTCACCTCCACATGCAAAGATCCTTCAACGGGGAATTCATCGAGATACATTTGCAATCGTTTCGAATATAGAGATGGATCAAAATCACTCTTGGCAACTCTCAGTTTCACTCCGTTGGCTCGTGAATGCATCCGGATAGCATCCCACATTTCCTTGTCGTCTGCAATTGCATAAAGATGAGGGGTCCCTTGAAACCCAACACAAACTATTATCCCGCCATTCTTTAACCGTTCCACACTGTGGAGGTCCACGAAACGGTGCGTCTGTCCATCTCCTTCATGAATGCCCAACGAATCAATTTTTAATTTTGTTTCACTTCCATCACTTTTTTTAACTGATACTTTCACCACCGAGGAGAACTTGTGTCGTAGGGCGGCGACCAGGTCAGAACGACAAATGGACTTGAAGGAGATGGTTTGAGTAGTCCCAGAGAACAATCCACCTTCACCTGCAACTTCAATGTTGAAACGAAGCTTGTCTTCTGGATCCACTGACACACCTCTGAGGGGCCATTCATTCGTAACCGTATCGTTGCTAGGGTCCAACGTGCGTACCACACCGTTCTTGATCTCGAACCACCTCCAGTAGTTGCCTTTGAAGCGATGCTCTTTAGTAACGCAAAACACTTGATCGTTCATGACTGAAATAAATGATTGGCGCAAAATCTATTCTATACTCGCTAGCATATATCAACTCCAAGTCAAGTACGACGCCTAACACTATTTGATAAACTGCAGTGCGTAAAGTCCCCCGGATGATTTTGTGGGGGGCTACCTTTTTTGACAGATAGCCCCCCATACTCCGAATCAACGATAAAAAAGTGTCCGTTGGATCAACGTTCACTTTCAATAATAACATCTAGTATATACACGTAACGAGAGTGAGTATGAACCCACCAGGAGTAGGAAGCTTGATCCAGGTAAGTTAGCAGCTATTGTTGCGCGCGCTTGATAGCTGACGATTCCCGTAGGATATTATTGAAGAAAACACAAGACACGGAGATGCGTTGTCGCGGTTGGTGAGACAAGACGCCCAGTCTCCTATGAGCGAGCGGGGCGGTCGCTGGAGAAAATGGCTGGAGCCAGTCACACCTAAGAGTTATCGAAGAGACCATTCTTATGTATTCGAATCCAAGTCACCTAGCTCGGTTAAATCCGAGCCCGAGGCCTTCCAATGTCCTCCTAAAACAGAAGCCCAAGCTGCAGCTGAATCTATAAGATCTGAAAAGATTTCTGAAGCTGAGATGGTGAATATGGAATCAGTTAGGAATCAAATGTTTATGCTGAAAGTTGTATTACAACTACTCGAGCAAAAATCTGCAGCCGAACACAAAGCCTTTGCTAATTTGCAGGTCTTATATCCTTGCCTTCCACCTTTGAGTCAAGTAATATTTTACGGAAACATGAAAAAGGGCAAACTATTAACTGCATTTAGTCCGAAACTAGTGGTTGTTGTGCCGGGAGCGATTCTATATACTAGCACCGACGGCAGTAACTCAGGGAAAGAGAAATCATTGAAAAGGATTGTTTTGAAGGAGGCGTCTTGGTGCAGGGAAGTCGCGAAGAAAGATAAATCGAAACGCTTCTTTTGTGAGCTGATTGACGGATGTCACAGTGAGTCATGTCTTACTACCTACGCCTCCTATTCAGCTGTGGAATCACATTTATCAACCACCTGCAGCAAGATCAGCGAGGTGATGGAATGGTGCGCTTCTTCGGCTGATGAAAGACGCAGATTTTGCAAAGCTGTTGTAGATGCGGCGAAAATGCAACCGTTGTCTGAACCCCACGATGCTACGGTGCTAGAAAAGTACCTTCAACGTCCTATTACTTGCAAATTGGAGTACATGCAATCCATTCAACATCTATTTCGAATCCCGTTTTCCTGGACCGAATCTAACCACGAACCAAAAGTTGAGGATGAATCGAATGACGATGATGAATCAAAATGTGAGGATGAATCCTTATGCGGATCTTTCAAAACGCGCGGCACGACCAACGTAGTCGTTGCGATGTCACAAATCTACAATGACGATCAATGCACTATTCCCACCGAGACACATTTCAACCAAGTGCTCAAGGATCTTCAACGAGACAGAGTTCTTATAAACGGTCAGTTGTTAACAGGATGTGTTGGCACTGGACGTGACTTTATCGATAGCCCTGGAGTATGTTCAATCATGACATCTCTTTCTAGAACTATCTCAACACATTCTTCCTTGGTGCAACCATTTGACGAGAGTACATGTTTAGATGTAGCGCATCAGGTTTTGAGAGCGTGTGATAGAACCTATTGTGGTGCGATCACTTATGACGCAGTAGCTAAAATATTCGCCCATGAGGAATATGTATTTATAGCAGCAGATAGTGCGAAGACGGATCCCCTGGGTATCTTCATCACTTCCAATACAGCTCAAGTACCAGTCGTTAAATACAAACATCGTCGGAGTTTGTCAGCTGAGAATGATTCATCGGTGGTTGATAAGCGGCGGTCGTTCCCTAGGAAATCTATGCCGCTCGCTACTTGCTGTGCTAGTATTGAAGTGAAGGTGTCCATGCGTTATAAAATCTGCAATTTGGAATTCAACGACGAGAATGATGCCGTATTGTGTTTTGCTCATGCAGTCTACACTAGATCGTTTTGGTTGGCCGAAGAAGGCAAAATATTTCCCAAATCTGCTGCTAAAGTGGCGATAAACGTACAGGTCAAAGACCAATAGTTATTTAAAGAAAACCTTATTTATTTTGTTTTACTGGAATAAGTTATTTCGAAATGAATAAGTTATTTCGAAATCATGAATAATGAATAATAATTTCGAAATGAATAAGATATTTAGTTGTTTCATTAATCAAAGGTTATCATGAATAATGAATAAGTTATTTAGTTATTTCATTAATCAAAGTTTATCATGTTAATCATAAGTTATTTCGTTATTTCATGGTCCAGATCATAATAAATTTTGTGTGTACTTTTCTGAAGGTCACGCACGCTTACATTATAACTCGTTCCATTCAATGGGAGGTGCCTCGAAGCCTTCTCCGGTACGAAATTTGATCGATGCAGCCGAAGCAGACGATGAAAAAGTCGTGAAAAGCCTCTTGTCCAAAGGCGCTAAAGTGGATGGAAGTGTTCCTGGAGGATGGACAGCCTTACATGGGGCTACGAATAAGGGTCACGACAAGATGGTGAAATTTCTTCTTAAGAATGGTGCTACTGTCGACATTACAACCACCAGTTTAGAAACCCCATTGCATATAGCTTCCAGGTCAGGGATGCTTGGATGTGCCAAGGCCTTGGTGAAGAATGGAGCTTCCTTCGATGCCGTGTGTAAGAAAGGAAACAAGACTCCTCTGGATATGGCGTCCATGAGAGGAAATACTGATATTGAAAAATACCTCAAAGGAAAAGCCATTAAAGATAGCGCCAAGTTTAACAAGAAGAAAAAGAAATCCGTCACGAAAACATCATCAATGATTCCTGCTTTTGTGCCTCTCTTGGTCATTTTCATATTTCTCACCTTTTTGTTGAACATGTTATCATGAATCTTTTATGAATAATTTTAAAACTTCAAACAATAATCTATTTTTAAATTTCAATACCATGGTTCCAGGCATAGGGATCTGGTAAACATATAAAATGATAAATGGGGGAGGAAAAATCATTTTTGAAAATTGAAGTGCGTTATTGATGGTCCCAGACGAGTTGATCCTTACTCTTCGTGATATTGTTGAAGGGGACTCTCTCGGAGTTGAACTTTCCCGACTTGTTCGCGATGCTGAGAGTCTCTCCACGCGCTGGTATGACATAGAGGCCCTTCCTCTAGGGTCCCTAGCAAATGATCCAATAGCTGTCATTTCATTCGTCAATCAGCTGGATAAACTTGAGAAGCACACTGCCCAAGTGAAGCAAAGTGCTAAGGATATTCGACTGGGAGGTAGCTGCCTTCATGGTGCTGATAAGGGCCCCACTTGTAACGAATGCTTCAGGACGAAAGGACGGTTGTGCGGACCGTATGCTGGACTGGGTGATGGGCTGGAGATTGGTGACTATTGGTTCAATTGCTTGAATAAAATAAAGAAGAGTGCAAGGAAAGAAGCCGAAATCAGATGTAATTGTACAATGAAGAGCCTTCTTGCGAAATTGGATGGGAGCACCACACACTTGAATGCGATTGATTCGACTTGGAAGGATGCTGAAACCAAGTTGAGAGCATTGAGAAACAAGGCTAAGGTACTCCAACGAGTCAGTGTTGCTGGATGTCCCAAAATTCCAAAACTTCAAGTTATCCAGGGGCTTGATGAAGTGGTTGAAAAGGAAGGAGAGATTGAAGAG
>Ga0105055_10009191_pt1 | contig 12677 bp, 10 predicted proteins | sample BON03_FD_78090 | JGI IMG/M metagenome (GOLD analysis project Ga0105055, IMG submission 78090) | Freshwater microbial communities from Lake Bonney liftoff mats and glacier meltwater in Antarctica - BON-03 | ecosystem: Environmental > Aquatic > Freshwater > Ice > Glacier meltwater | place: Lake...
ACAAGCATGCAGATACAAATATATCTGTTTGGGGGCGCACGGCGGCGACTGTCGCAGCCGCGCGCCACTCGAATATCAGCTCAAGGCCTGTGCCCAGATCCTGTCAAGATCCACTTCTTTGAGCGTTATCGTTCTCCTCCTCTAGTTTCCCTCTTGCGCGCTTGTCACGTACCACTACTGCGGATAGAAAGATAGAACCTAAGGGAGAGAGAGTGCCCTAGTGATAGGCATAGGGAGAGAAATAGAGCGACGGAGTGGGAGTGAGGTAGACTCCGAGGATGCGTCAAGAAGAATGTGTGCCGCATCAGTGAAAAGAAGTCCCGCTGACATGCCGTATTTTTCCGTCAACTTGCTCATCGACCAAGGTACAATGTCATCATCAAATTCTTCTATAGCAAGTCGTGCCTGTGGTACAGAGATTCGCCTGCTGATTCGCTTCCTCAGCCTCGACAGGCTACTCTGAAAGTCGTGCTTTGTTGGAAGTAGCACTGTCTGCACGCCATCACGGGATATTCTGTTGAACAATTCGGCGGCCGACATGGACGAGCTTGAGCTTGACCAGGACCCCACAGGCGAGCGCTTGTACTCTTCAGACCCGGAATGCATGAATTCTGACGCCCTGGCTCCCAGCTCTTCGAAAAAGTACGCGTCAGCTATACTCAAGTTAATGGCCATCGTCCGAGTCGCTTCGTCATAGACAGGCACAGGTTGTGAGATCGCGCGCCGTGTCTGTGCTTCCGGACCCATGTCCGAAAGAACCCACAATAACCACAATAGGAAACATGTCCGTCATCATTGGGTCATCAAAAAACGAACGTGCGTCTTGCATTTCTTTTCGCGGGTACCATTTTTAAGGTTGAGAGGAGCCTCAGGAGGGTACCGGGACTGGCCATATTACTTGGCAAATCGTGCCAGAAAAAAAATGTCGGGCAATTCAAAAAAATTTCACGGAAATCGAGAAATAGATGTGGTGTGAACAGTGGGGTTGTGGGAGCACGCGGACAGTTAACTCCGGGCCCAGATGTGCCCAGTCCTGGAATTAAATACAAACGCACAAAGATTGTCTTTATAGTCGTAATTATTGCGCTCAAATTAGTGCACATTTGGACAAGATTGTTGGAGCTTCCCTCGCAGTCTCTAATTGGGAGTCCCGTTTCCCTTTCGGGCCCTTACAAAAGCCAAAGCGGGTACGAAAAACGACGCATGCAAAAATACACCCACTAGTAAAGAAATGGAACGACCCCGTCACAGAACTGGAACTGGAAGTAGTTACCCGGGAGGGTACCTGGACTCGGCCAGATTACTTGGTGAATCGTGATGACAAAAAAATTCAGGGGCCGTTCGGAATACATATTTGCACAAAAATCGAGAAATAGTTGGGTTGTGAACGGTCGGGGTTGTGGGTGCATAGGGACAGTTGACTCAGGGCCCAAACGTGCCCAATCCTGAGACCAAAACCAATGCTCAAAAATTATATTCCTGTCATATCTTTTGCGTTTATTGTTGTACACATTTGTACAGAAGTGTTACAGCTTCTCATGCAGCTCTAACAGGGAATCCCGGTACCCTCTTACCCGGACCGGGACGCTTTTCAGATAGTAAAATGTAAGTCCACGTTCATCTGAAAAATACTCCAACTTTAACTCAACTGGGGATTCATTATTATATTTTTTCCGTGACATGTTTAGGGGTTAGCCTAACCCTCATCAATCGCACCCGGCTTAGAACCAAAGGTCAATCCCAGGTGTCAGTGCAAGAATCAAGTTTTTCCTTTAGAAAAGTATTTGTACCACAGACCGTTGTGTAGTACAAATGTTAAGTCAAATTTTTTTGGCGGGAAAAAAAAAGCCAGAAACAACAAAATAATGAGAATTGAATTGAACTGAACTGAACAAGGAAAGAAAGAAAGAAAGAAAGAAAGGAAGAAAGAAATCCGCATCCCTGCCCAGATCCAAAAAAAAGATAACCACTAAAAGTATCAATAAAAAAAAATTCAATGAAAAACTCTACTCTCAAAAAAATGTCAAACTGACACTGGAAAAAAAGTAATATACCCTGGTACGTGAGTGTGTATATATGAGTATTTCAATCTGTGTGTGTGTACATGCGTGTGTAGGCTTGTGTTTGTGCGTGTGGACAAGCGCGCCCGCATGTGCGCTGAACGCGTCCATACATGGACATAGACATACATAGGTCCGCCTGACTTGGCCACTTCCATTCCAAATGCAGGCTGGTAGTGAGACCAGTGGAATCATGTCTTTTGAAATTAACCTCCTGCATGTAAACAAAAATATGTGGTAAGTCCCAATAATTGCGTGCACGTGCACGCAAGCACCATTCACAAACACGCACAGAAAAATCGCAACATGTTCAATACAAATGTTGTCCCAAACACATACACACACACACATACACACACACACACTTATACGCACGCACGCACAGCATATGCACGCACGCACAGACAAATGCACGCACACATGTACACACACACACACACACACACACACGCACACACACACATGCTATGCCTTCAACACACACATACACACACACACTGTCTCGCGCAAACAAAACACAGAGACACACACAGACACACCTTGCCAAGAGGCAGTGTAGTGTTTGATCCCACTGTGTCTGTCTTTTGGAAGGTCACTGTGAATTTTTCCCCCTTGCCAACACCACTCCAGTGTCCGTCTCCCTGGTCCACAGCTTTGCTGGCCTTCGCCCCTTTTGAAGACATTCACCCTGTGATATTTTCAAAGCCCATATCAGAACCACATGATTGCTCAGGGTTGGTACATTTGTGTGGTTGCGTCTGCACGCGAGCGGCAGCAGGAATGTGCCGCACACACCTTGCAAGTTACAGCGTTGGAGTTCAGTTCTCAACGCAAGCGGCAGCACACACCTGTCAAGTTAAAGCGTTGGAGTTCAGTTCTCAACGCAAGCGGCAGCAGGAACGTGCTTATCATCCAAATAATCATACACGGGTTCAGACACAGGGGCTGTCTCAGAGCTCATCTGCGCTGTTGCCACCACTTGGGTGTTGAATTAAATTGTTGACCCCGATTAAGAACGGTTGGATTTTCAACAGTTGCATTTTTTTTGCCGGGAATTTCGAATTTTGGAGCCAAAAATCAATTTTTTTCGAAAAAAAAGCCCATACGTTGCGTGTTACTAAAGGTAGGTGGGGTTGGTTGGTAGGTTTGACATATGGGCTACTTTTCGGCATACATGTCACGGTAAAAAACTAACAATACCCCTTGCTTCAACTGGTCAATTTCTTCCGCAGAGCAAAACTTTCCGACGAGATTACTTGAATTAGGAACGAAGTAAAATCTGGAGATATGTCTGTCCTTGAAATCACGTTTAGAAAAGTGAGTCTGGGAAAGTGGTCCAAAAATTCATCCTGCTACAGCCGTTCCCTGGAAGATTCTTTCGGAAGATGACTCGAAATGGTGAAAGAAATGCAAATCGAAATCCTGAATGGTTGGGAGATTTTAGTCAACTGCAAATTCAAATTAAACAAAAATCTCAATTTGAATTTGTACCATGAGATACCTCAGAATTCAAATCTAATCAAAATCTCAATTCGACTTTGTACCGTGACATACCGAGAAATTTGATTTTCTCGATTTTGACTAGTTGACTAAAATCTCCCCACCATTCAAGATTTCGATTTGCATTTCTTTCCGAATGGCACCATTTCGAGTTTCATCCTCCAGGGAACGGGCTGTACTGGCGTCACTTGTTCTGATATGATGATTTGTCTCTATTTCTCTGACGCCATGAGGGATTTGTCAATTTACTTCTCTGACGCCATGAGGATCCATGCACCTTCAACCCCCAATCAAGACCCCTCAACCCTTCCTGGGTTCAATGTTTTTTTTACACTACACATTTTACAAGAGACAGCAATCGGGAAAGAAGATAGCCTGTATTTCGATATTGGTCATGTTGGGGCTGTTATCCACGATTGAAGGTACCGGGACTCCCTCCACGAGTGTTTGAGTGGAGAGGGCTTACAGCATTTGCTAGGCGCAACAAAGCGTGCGTTTTCCGCAAGATAATTTATGTCACTTTGTTTTGGAATTTGTAATTTCTCCAAAATATTCTGAAACTCAGATTATCGCCAGAGATTCCCAGTCAAATCGACTGACATCTGAAAATACAGAATACAACCTTTCTGTGTATTAAGTTCCCACCTCCAATTTCTTTCTTTTTTTCTTTCTTGGGGTTTTAAGACCTCACCATCCGCTTAGGCCAAACGGTAACCATCTCACTTTGTTTGTCCGAACTTCTTTTAGTATTGGAAATCATTTTTAGCAGACGTAAAGTTTGCACATGGGGGGCTAGCTGGGGAAGGAGTTAAAAAGAGTCCCGAACAAATATGGGCATATTCGTTCGGGATTCTTTTTAAATCCTTCCCCATCTTCATCTCCAACTTCAGTTTTTTCTTTCTTTCCCATACTAATACTGGACTTCTGTGCGTACTCTTCAAACAGTCTAGGTTGCCTTATTTAGATGTATGCTTGACGTGATATTTGTGACACAAAAAAAGTATGATAACGATGCCTACACTGCCAAACAAAGAAAGGAAATGACGACAGCACCCTGGTACGCTGCCATGTCCGACTTGCTGTGAATGTTATGTACATATTTTACTAAACATATGATGATGACGTATCAACACTTCGACGACATATTTGAAGAACACTAAAGTATGATGTCTGTGAACCGGGTGCATGTCTACTCCTCTGTATGTATATGTCACGCACAAACAACACGTGATATTGGTGACACAAAAAAGTATGATGACAATACCTATACCGCCAGTGAAGACAACCCGCTGGTACGCTGCCATACCGACTGTTGTGTCTGTTTTGCTGCACATATGAACGAAAGAAAATAAGAAGGAAAGAAATATGATGGCGAAACTATGTAAGAAAGAACGAAAGAACTATGATGATGTTGAAATACATCCCCTGGATCCGGTACGACTCCTACCCCTCGACGCGTGTGGTCTAGGTCTCTGTCCTCCTAGTGCACTGGTCTGTGATCTGCTGTCAAGAATCGGGGTGTACCCGGTTATTAGTTGGAAAGTTGGGCCACACAGGTCTGGTGCCCTTTGTTGATGAAACTGGTACCGTTTGCTGGGAAGTCCCTCTAGAATATGGATTTGAAGTACTCGTTTGAAGCGAACAATACACCGTGTGTTTTCTCATGTATAACTGCGTCATCCTCAGTTCGGCCCCCGGTATTTAAACACAGAAACATTGGTGAGCGATAACTCAGTCATGCGTGACACTATGAAGTTAATCTCCATTAGGCTTGGTGCCCTGTGTTGTTTACCTTCCCGGCTTCCCGTACCTTGTTGATCGGCTTCTCACCCGAGTTGGGGGGCACTACTAGATTAGGGTACACTGATGTCTTGGTAGTTAGGGAGATTGATTGTGGGAATTGGTTAGCCCGAGAATACATGCCAACCCACCAACATTGTGGCCTGTTTTACCCACTAGGTTTGGGGACTCGCCTAGGGTCTGCTCTAAAAAGTGGAAGGCCCCTTGTCCTCCGGTCCGGGACAGTCTTGGGGGGTCTAAGTGGCTAAACGGGTCCTCACCATCCGCTTAGTCCAGTGATTGGCTTAGGTCTTCCAAACCAAAGAAAGAAAGAAAGAAAGAAATAGTTGAGTGAAATGTGTGCAACACTCTGCAACAATGTAGGCCTCTCTTTTTTGGGGAATTTCCAAATCCCATAAGAAGACAGAAGAAGTTGGGGATCCCCAAGATGAAGTTGGAGATTTCCCAAGAAGACTCTTGAAGTTGGGGATCCCCAAGAAGAAGTTGGGGATTTCCCAAGAAGAAGTTGGGGATTTCCCCCACGAAGAGGTTGGGGATTTTCAAATGATGCTGCCGTTCGGCATTTGGATAATTGGGGTTGCTCCAAGAAGAGTACGAAAAATGAATTGGTCAATAGAAGTTCGGACAAGCAAAGTGAGAGTGGTACCGTTCGGTCTTAGTCCAGTGATTAGGTTGGGTCTTCGAAACCAAAGAAAGAAAGAAAGAAAGATCCAACCTAATCACTGGACTAAGCGGATGACGACGATTTTAAGCCCTCTCCACTCCACCCGTGGATTAGAGACTGCGCTGCAAGCTCCAACAATCGCGGCCCAAGGCGGCCCAAGCTGAGCGAGATAGATGTGACAGCAAAGACAATCCTTGAGCTTTTATATTTGGTTCCAGGACATACAGCAATTTACGCCCTTTGTCACCAAGCCCTCGGCGCCCACACCCCCACTGCTCACTTGACAAAAAATTCTCGATTTGCGTGTAATTTTTTTCCCGAGTGGCCCCTCAATTTTTTTGTCAGCACGATTCACCACGTAATCTGCCGATTCCCGGTACTCTCGAGGGAGCATTCTGTTCAACAAAGTGTCACTCATGAAAAGATTGCCCAGGCGATTTGACATCATCGAACACCAATAACGTCAACTTCTGTACGCGGAGTCGACGTGGAGTCGCCCGTCCCAGCGCAAGGCATCTCGGCCATCCAGCCCGGGCCGAATTTGTTTTGAAGAAAACTTTTGCTTCCCACCTCTCATTCCGATAACCATTTCGAGTTTCATCTTCTCGGGAACGGGCTGCATGACATACTGAGTACATACATTTTAGTCCATTGAAGCCTGGCCCTGAATTAAAGAATAAAAGTGAGAAAAGACGAGAGAGTTCCAAACGCAATTGCTACATCATTTCTCCACGAGTGATAAAAAAAGCAATCATCATCATCTGAAAAAAGGTCAGGCGAGGAATTCAAAATTCTTGTAGCCATTTCTCTGGGGCAGTGTCTTGGGGTCCTAAGTGATTAGGTTGGGTTTTCAGAACCAAAGAAAGAGAGAAAGAAAATGGACGGGTGGGGGGGCCAAATTTCCCTCCAAAACATGCTGTAAGGCACGAAAACTCCTGAAAGAAAGAAAGAACTTGATACTGCGGCTCCGCCCCAAGGCTGGCCAGCCTGTAGGACCTGCCCAAAGCTCACTTTTGGACAGATAAGGGACCGCCCTTGTCTCTCCCCTTCACTGAAATATTCTTGCTGTAAAATCGTTCGTGTCCAGGGGGAGGAAATTGGAAATCCAAAAAATTCCCTTGCCGGGTGATGACCAAGTGAAGATCTCCCTTGGACATTCGCAACGCGTAGTGACTTGTCTTTCTTTCTTTCTTGGCTGGCGAATATCCAACTTCACGTGGGGTTGGGTATTTCTCGAACGAACGCGAATTCTCAGTGAAATCCAGTTTACAAGGCATTTCATCGAATTCATCGTTGTAGAAACGAGACATTTCGTTGGTAGTAATGTAAACGTGATCCTGACGCGGCAAACCTGCTACCAGCGCTCGAGCATGTCTGCGGGAAGCGAACACCGAGCTCTACAATTTTTTTTGCCGAGCGAATTTGCTATTTGTTCCTAATCGCAGAAAACATTGCAAGAGAAGGTTGGGTGATACAATCGTGTGTGTATGTGTGTTGCTTTATGTAATTAACCCAATATTGGAGAATCGTTGCGGTCCCAGGGTTTCTTCACGAGCGAGCCAAGGGATACGCACCCACGATTTAGAATCACTGACGCACATCCTCACCCTGTCCTCCCTTAAATAACTTGGGTGGCCGAATCCTCACCCTTCAAGTTCACCTTAACTACGAGGCTGGATATACTGATCCCCTCTCTTCCTCTTCGAACGAACCAACAAGTACCCCGTTGACGACCTGTGCAACCGTGACATTACAGTTTTGTTTTTGTTTTGTTTGATCAGTGATCAGTGCGCACCCAATCAATCGCTTTGACCCAAAAAACTGTCCCGGACTGTTGCCGACCTAGTTTATGGCCGACCCGCTGGGTAACAACAGTTCACAATGTTTGTGGGCTGGCATGCATTCTCAGACTAAGAGGTCCGCAGAAGCAAGTCTTTTTTTCTTTCGTTTGTTTTGTTTGTTGTTGGAATGGTTTTTTTTCTTTCTTGGGTGGCGAAGACCCAACTCAATCACTGGACTAAGGCCGGACGTTATCACTCTCACTTTGCTTGTCCGAACTTCTTTTAGTAATGTAAATCAATTTTAGTAGACGTAAGGTTCGCGTATCAGGGGCTAGTAGGGGAAGGAGTCAAAAAGAGTTCGAACAAATATGGCCATATTTGTTCGGGATTCTTTTTGACGCCTTCCCCAACTTCAGCCCCAACTTCAGATTTTTTTCTTTCCCCTTACTAATAGTTGAGGAAAATGTGTGCAACACTCTGCAACGAAGCTGTGATGGTCTTGATTGAAAGTTGACAAAACTTTGAAAAGATCGATGAGAGGTCGCGAGCGTGGCGCGGCGATGCACACTTTATTGTGGTAAGCCCTATTCGCGACGTGCTTTAGGAGAACCTGTTGACCACACGTCTGTTAGCGGCTATGCTGAGTCGCTTCGTGATCAAATTAATATCCAGCGAGTAGGGTTTCTTTCTCCTCTCTCCCGGGCGCTCTTCCACTGCAGTGGTGGGTGGTGATCTTAGCACATGATGGGTAGAGGCTTGGAACGAGGTAAAGGCTGCCTTCCCAACCTTGATCCTGGGCAGAATGCACCATCGTGGTGCATGCAGGGTAATAGCACATCGCACACATAACACCTTACGACCCGGCATCGGCAAGTCCATAAAGTTGTGTATGTGGCACTGCTCGGTGAATTATGCAGCAGGAGCGATCGTCAAGGGCTGCAATTGCATTAGTATGGTATTATGCGTCATATAGCGCTACTGTCAGAAGACCAGGAGTTGAAATGATGTCAGTCATCTTCCTTCAGCCCGTTGCGATCTCCACAGAGACGTCCACTGATCGACCCTGTGCACGTAATATGTGCAACACAGCCAGGAGTTTCACACACGAGTCCAATACATGTCTGATTAGAAGGTTGGCGTTCCTATATTTTGGCTTCATTGTCCTACTGTCTTGTACCCGCTCCCTGCCACCCTCCACAGCCACCCATCAAAGAATTCTGGTTTGTCCACGAACCTCAAAATCTTGAGATTGCTTCGGGAGAAGTTTGAGATTTCCAAATGATTGTGCTGCTGTTCGGCGTTTGGGTAATCGGGGTTGCTCCAAGAAGAGTACGAAAAATTAGTTAGTCAATAGAAGTTCGGACAAGCAAAGTGAGGCCTAAGCGGGTTTCTTTCTTTCGTTCTTCGGTAGCGAAGACCCAACTTAATCACTGGACCAAGCTGGTGGTGAGCACCAGGTGATTATCCCAGGTCTATTGACACGAGGACACCCCGGGACCGTAACGATTCCCCAATATCGGGTTAATAAAACAAAGCAATGCACACCAGACCAATCACTGGGGATCCAAGAAACTGTTCCGGACCATTGCCGACCTAAATGCAAGGCCGACCATTGGGTAAAAAAAGTTCACAATATTTGTGGGCTGGCATGTATCCTCGGGCTAACAAGTCTCCACAATCAAGTCTCCCTATTTACCAAGAAACGTGGCGCCCAAGGAATGGTGACCCCCCATTCGGGTAGGAAAAGCACCAAGTCAACCGAATGTCCTCCAAGCATTGTCCATCACACATATGAGACGAGATACTCTTCTGGCAATGCGCACTCGGGCTGAGCTTCTACGACTTCCTTAGCAGTAGATCAAAGACCAGCCCACTGAAAGGACAGAGACCTAGACCACACATACATAGAAGGGACAAGCCAGACACAGTTGTTAGGCACGACGTACCTTGGGAAACCGTCGAGGTTGAGACTGATAAAACCATATCTCTGATTTAGCAAATTAATCTAAATTCAGGAGATTTCAGTTTTACTAAACACAATTTAAATGGATTTAGGAATCACAAATATGTTTATATTTTATTTAAGGAGTTGACTGATTCTATTCATAGTAATTAGTCAGCCTTCCTTTGACCATAGATTGACTTTGGCCATCTATTTGACCGCTTTAGTTTGAGTGAATCAATATAAAAGGAATCAAGAATTTGGATTGATTTATTCTCCAAAGTTCCACGATACGTTCCACGTTTCCCAGAACTTAATAAAGACTCCGTACTACTACATCCGTTCCAAGAGTCTCATCACTCCGTACTCAACTCAACGAACACCCCCCGGTGTTTCCTCAGGTTATGAGCCCTGAAACGCAAGAGTACCTACGGAAAGTAATTGAGACCTAGAATAAACAAACAGGCAAACTCCGGTCTCCGGACCGCTGATTTGATTCTTTTTGTCGTTTCCACATAAAGGGGCGAAAAGAAAACAACCCTTGATTGACCACCCAAACGAGCGATTTACATCAACAAGATGGGCAAGAACGATCAGGCTCGCCTTCCGTCCGTCAACAAGAACATGTTCGACAAGGGAAACTGGCAAGCCTTCACCGCAGTCGACAAGTACATCGAGGACCTGACTGTCTGGGCAGCAACAACTAAGGAGAAGGGAGAAGACGGCAAGAAGTACAACCTGCTCTGGCTGCTCCCTCGCAAACGCGAAGGAGAAGGCGGACTCGGCGAAATAGACATGTACAAATGCCTTCTTCTCGACGCCGAAGCTCACCTCAACTGTCATGCCAAGCTCTATGAACAGCTCTACTTCAACTTGAACAGCCTCGCTCCTGAACTCGTTTCCCAATACCCCATCATAGATTACGATTCTGAAGATCCCGACAAAGGGTACATCGACGAGAAGTACACAGTTGCTACGGCCCTGTTGTGGGCATTCAAAGACAAATACAAGCAAACCTCTGCCGACACCCTCAACAACGAACTCGAAAGCATCACCAAACTTGTACGTTCCTTTCCGGGCTACCTTGAAGCCAACTCGAACAGCTACCACCGTTACAAGAACTGGAGCGAGAATCTCATCAAAAGGTACAAAGTCTTCAAGTTGCATCCCTTGGCTGCACCTCATGAAGTTCCTCTCATCACCAAATTGATCGGCGCAATTACAAAGGTCGAAGTCAACCCCAGCATCTCGCATCCTCTCCCTTTCTCACCTATCATTCAAGAAATGGACACATGGCATGAGAATGACAACCTGCCCAACCTTCATCACTACCTGAAGAAGCTCAATCTTTCCCGCGCAAAAATGCTAGATTAAAAAAATCTTCGCACGAGACCTCGGACGCGGAGCGAACGAGGGCACGGCTGCTTTATCTCACCCAGTCCGGTGGACACCGAGTGTCCAGCACAAGAAAGGGCGACCCAATACCGTGGTTTCTCACGAATTGCGGCCGGGAAACCCATCTTTTGCGTCCATCGGCCTTCCCACCAAGGCATCGCCTAGGACTGTGGAGAGACAGATAAGATCGTAATACAGGGGTTAGCAAGCCCTTGGGATGCTATCCCAGCAAACGCACAAGGTGCAACTAAACAACGCGGCGCCGAAACCACCGAGCGAGAAGCAGGCCTCGGCATCAAACGCGTCAGAAAACACAACTTTGGCAAAGGCCCGAGACAAAATTCCGATTCCGACTCTCAAGTACACACGCAACCGACACAAGGACACAACAGCGACACGACAGAGAGACAGGAGCAAGGAAGGAACAAGCGGCTCTGGGCAAGACGCGCGACAAGCGGCTCCGGCACAAAACCACAACACGGCACTGCAAACGCCGGGCAACACTCAGGCTACAGCAACAGCTCAATACACACACTCTACACTGCTGAAATCCTCCAACCGGCCAATAGCTGCCGCAAGGAGGAGGCAAGGGCAACAACTTTATGCATGGCATGGCACGCCCAGCAGGAGGCCCCAAGCTACGCCACCATTCCCACTGACACCAGCCGGCGAGGCCATTCAGCCTCAACCACCAGCGTTGCCGCCGGAGGCATGGTCATGCGAGTGCAATACAAACAAGGCCAAACAGCCAAAGAGAGATAAGGTCTTCCTAAACACAACTCACAACTGAGGAGTATGGCCCCAATCTGTTAGCACGCAGCCAAAATATGTGGGCGTGTGTTTGCACGAGTGTGTGCGCATGTGCAAGCGTGTTCGCGCGTGCGCGTACGTATACATGCATGTGCATTGTGCGGGTGCATGCGTGCATATGCCGCGTGCTTATGCATGCATGTACATTGAGCGGGCGCATGCTTGCATGTGTCTGTGTGCATGTGCGTAGCGCGGGTGCGTGCGCATGTGTGCATGTGCGGGTGTGTTTGCGCGTGTGCGTGCGCATGCATGCGTGTTCATGCGCGGGTGCGTGCGTGCGTGCGTGGTCGGGCCCACGTGTGCCTGGGTGCATGCGTGTCTGTGCGCGCGCGCCCGTATGCGTCGTGTGCATGTGCATGCGCGTTCTCGCGCGGGTGCGCGCGCACGAAAGTGTAAGTGCCCTCATGAGAGAATGCGGTTGTATATCAGCCACGAATGCCATATGTCGTTTTTAGACACATGGGCCCTCATTTTGATAGCTACGCTAACAGTGGCATCCCCGATATCAAAGGCACGGAACATCAACTCTACAGTGGGGAAGGCAACGAAAAAAGACTCGAACTTCTTCACCTCCTACCACACCTGCATCCCAGTGATGTGGGAATAAACATGACCAGCAGAATAGATGATCTACAGCTACTGGCCAAAGCCATTATAGACAGCACGGGACGACGACCTGCCTCCCATCCCAACCACTCAACCACATATCGCCTGACCCACTTGAG
>Ga0105055_10009193_pt1 | contig 12676 bp, 14 predicted proteins | sample BON03_FD_78090 | JGI IMG/M metagenome (GOLD analysis project Ga0105055, IMG submission 78090) | Freshwater microbial communities from Lake Bonney liftoff mats and glacier meltwater in Antarctica - BON-03 | ecosystem: Environmental > Aquatic > Freshwater > Ice > Glacier meltwater | place: Lake...
AAGAAAACCAATCAAAAATCGTCTACCGCACGTCGCTCCGCAGAGGACTGGCAAGCGACCGTGGCTCAATTGGAGGCCAAGGTGCAGGCCCTGCAGGGAGAGGTGCTGGACAAGGCAGACATGGCCTCTCGTGCCCAATCCTCCCGCATCGAAGAGCTCAACAACGCCCGCTCCGTCGTCGAGCAACTGCGAAAAGAGGTGGAAGAAGCTCGAGGGGTGAAGGAGCACATGCAAGAGCAGCTTCGGCAATACCAAATGCGGCTGCAGACCTTCAAGGACCAACAAGAAAAGAATGGAGGCGGTGGCTTCTCGGAGGACGACGCCCAACGCGTGCGCGCTAATGTGGAAGCGCAACTCCGGCAGGAATACGCGCGGAGTCGCGCACAGGAACGAGAGGCCTGGGCGAAAGAGGTGCGGCATCAGACGGTGGCCGAGATCACGGCTCAAAGCAAGGCGGAACGCAGTAAGTACGAAGCGGACCTCGTGGATTTGTACCGGCGACGACTCAAGGACGAGGTGGCCAAGCGGGACGTGGTGATGGAGGAGAGGCTGCATGCCCAGGACGTGGAGTACAGGCGGCAGTGTGAGGAGCTGAGGATGAAGGTGCAGGGCCTGTTGCGGGATCGTGACCACCACATGAGGGAGAAGGTGGCCTTGCACGCACGCGAGTGGCAGGAACGCGTCGGCTCCCCGGGCGCCAAGATGAACAACAACAAGAATCAGCAGCAGCAGCCTCCGGCACAGCCGGTGGTTCGTGCTCCTGCTGGAGGAGGTGGTGGGCTCTTTCGACGAAAGGGCGCGTCGTCGGCGTCGTCCGCCAAGGCAATTCGAGGGGGAGAAGGAGGAGGAGGGGTGGCCTCCTCAGCCTCTGGCTTTCCCCACCGTCTCTACAACAGCGAGGGCGGGGAGGAGGAAGGGGCAGGCGCCGTGCTGATGGACGCGGAGGAGGCGGAGGCCAGAGCGGCCACACGGGCTGTGGGCGCGGCAGAGGAGGAGGGAGGGGTGGGGGGGAGTGAGGAGATGGAGGAACGACGACGACGCAGGATCTTGATGCTGCAGAGGCAACGGGCCGGTCGGTCAGCAGCAGCGGCTGCAGCGGCTGGAGCGGCTGGAGCTGGGGTGGGAGGTGGCGGTGCGAGTGGGAGCAGCAGGAGATATTCTTCGTCGACGGGAAGCAGAAGAGAACGAGTATGAGAGCATGAGTGAGTAAGAGGCTGAGATGAAAATTGTGTATTGTGTTATTTCCCTTTTTTATTTTGATCGAGTGATGCAGCAGAAAGAGTGCAAGTGCTTCACCCAAGGGAAGGATAATGGTGCTTGACAAGAGCGGAGCGAGTTTGTAAAATTTATACGCGTAACACAAGAAGGAAAAGAGGGCTGCTGCTCTAGCTATAGGTGGAAGGGAGGTGAGAAAAGATGAAAAGGGAACACAGAAAAGTAAGGGTTCGGATTGAAAGAACTGAAACAAATGTATGTGTATTGATTGTGGAATTGTTCTCTTGTGCCTCGGGGCCAATACAAAACACACAGTTTGATTAATGTGCTCAGGTGTTACTTTCTTGCTTTCATTTCGCTTTTTCGCTTCTCTTTCGAACGTTTGTTTGTACGTATTTACAATTCATTCATGGTGATGGTGGTGATGCCCCGCTGTTGTGCTTTTGAATGTACACGGTATAAAAGGCAAAAGCCAGCACCATACCGGCTCCCATGAGGGTGCGGCTGTCGAGGGAGGAACGCCGGACGTTGACGGCCGCGGAGGCGAGGGCGAAGACCGACAGCCAGACACAGATTCGGAGTTTGGTCACGACGCCTACACTTGCGAAGAAGAGGGACATGAGACCCGTGTAGTCGTAGGCGTAGGGCTCTTCGACGCCGTCGCGGGCACTGTGGTTGTGTGCAGGTTGAGGGGTAGGGAGGAACGATCGGTGAGCGTGGGGGTGGGAACGAATAGCAAAGGACAAATGCGCTGAAATGAATGGCAATACCCCTTTCAAGGCAGTCCTCCAAGCTTACCGTAAGGACAGGTAGGAAAACACTTGCTTGGACCGCCGTGGGTCTGCACTTTGGGGCTGTGGCGCGGCGTGAAACGAGGCGTGTTGCTGCATTTGTCTCCTTGACTGACCTCCCGCCTCCTTGTTTGCCTCTAGCCTTCTTGGGGTCCCCGCTGGTACGCCCGGCAGTCCTTGTCCTGGTGATAGTCGTGGCTCGGCTCAGCGCGTGGTGAGGCCTGTGTTGCATGTGTAGGTGTGGCGCACGTGAGTGTAAAGTGTTGCTTGACCCCGCCTCAAGCCTCAATGTGAAGAAGGAGGGGGACGGGGCGGGAGGTCGAAGTGTCTCCATATCACAGGTATGTGTGCGCTCTCGTCCAACAAGGTGGTGAGGACGTCGAGGGAGTAAGCCGAATAAAGAGGGGTATTTGGACAACGGCCAGGAGGTACGCCACGTGGCACCTTCGACACATGCCACGCTGCTGCTGCTGCTGCTGCTGCTGCTGCTCCCATTACCACTGCAGCTCCCACCGTCGCCGCCACGACTGCCGCCTCGGCCTAGCAGCAATTGCCCCGCCGCCATCACTGGAGCCGCCGCACTGTGCATATTTTTCCCGTTGTTCCCCAGAGGGCTCCCATCGCTTCGCCCGTCCGCTTGCCCTCCAAAGGCGTCAGCAGGGTCCCCCATGTCCTCCATGCCGCCACAGCCACCGCCAACACCACCAAGCCCACCTCTGTGACGGCGACCGCTGATGCTGGTGTGTTGGTGCTGCTGTTGGTCGCCAGGCATGCGTCGGAGGTGCCTCCATCTTGCTGCTGCTGGCTGCTTGTCGCTCACAGAGCGCTTCCTGGCACGGCTGGGCCCCTGCCCACGAACAGGCTCCTCGCCGGCATCTGTGCTTATGATTGTGTGCGCGTGTGTATTTAGCGTTTTGTAAGTGGGGAGACAAAGGCGGGCTTCGAAGAGAAAATGAGAACGGCTCGGTCCATAATGGACGCATCCGACGCATCCTGTCGTAGCGTCGCCCTCCCTCCTCCCCCGCACTCGATGGCCACAAGTTTTTGCCATCCACTCCTTGTGTTCCTTGGCCTTGTACACCTACCCACCCTGTACCATGACCCTCACGCATCAACCTTTCCCACTTATACTTCTACCATTGTCGTGGCGCTGCGGTGGATTGGTGGAATGGAGACGGGGACAGGGGAGGTCTTGGATGGTCCCTGATCACCCTTCGCTTCCACACAAGCATCAGAGAGAAGAACTTCTCACGGTGCCTTTGTCCTCCCTTCCTGCAGCCCGCAGGGTATGCCATGGTCTAGTCCGTCCACCCTGACCCACCCCTTTCCATGCAGGCTCCAGGCACGCGGACCTGGGGAGGCTGGAGAGCCGTCGGTCGTGGACGGCTGTGGAAGGCCTGGCCTCCCCTCCCCCTTGCCTCGTCGCCAAGGAGGAGGGAGGAAAGGGTGGTGCCCTTGGTCACGGACAGCCAGGAGGACCTTGCCTCGCACCCGGGCGCGTCTCGTCTACGGGCACATTAAATCTGCGCATTGTGGAGGGACGTTGCTTGGATGGAGGGGAGAGACTCTTGGGGCACTCGGCCTCGCCGTCATCATCACTCAACCACCATCCCCTCTTTCCTATGCTAATGCCACGCCCTTTCCTTATACACAATTCACAGGAGGCCGTCGCTCTTCGGACAACGCCACCATGAAGGTAAGTTTGTGTTTGTGTCTGTTGTCTGCAGCCTTTCCCTTCATTCTCCCCCTCTCCATCGACAGGGACATGACCCTCACCTCCCTCCTTCCCCTCCCTCCCCCCACGTCCTCCACAGCTCAACATTGCCAACCCTTCGACGGGCCAGCAGCACGTGGTGGAGATCGACGACGAGAAGCGCCTGCGTGCCTTCTACGACCGACGCATCTCCCAGGAGGTGGACGGCGTGCACATCGGGGACGAGTTCAAGGGCTACGTCTTCCGAATTTCCGGCGGCAATGACAAGCAGGGCTTCCCCATGAAGCAGGGTGTCCTCACCGACCAGCGTGTCCGCCTCCTCCTCCGCAAGGGCCTCTCCTGCTACCGTGCCCGCCGAAAGGGCGAGCGCAAGCGCAAGTCCGTCCGTGGAGCCATCGTGGGCCCCGACCTGTCGGTGCTGAACCTGGTGGTGGTGAAGCGAGGGGAGGAGCACGTGGCCGGCTTGACCGACAGCCAGGTGCCCCGTCGCTTGGGCCCCAAGCGCGCCAACAAGATCCGCAAGCTTTTCAACCTGTCCAAAGAGGACGATGTGACCAAATTCGCCATCTCCCGCAAGTTCGAGAACAAGAAGGGCAAGACCATCACCAAGCGGCCCAACATTCAGCGACTCGTCACGCCCCTCACCCTGCAGGTACGCGATGGGAAGGGAGGGAGATGAGAAGAAGGAGGAGGAGGAGGAGGAGGAGGAGGAGGAGGTGGAGGAGGAGGAGGAGGAGGAGGAAGGAGAAAAAGGAGAGGATTGAAAAGATGATAAAACACCATGTCACAGACCTGTTCTGAAAACCTGGGGGGGCGGATGGGGGATTCAAGGGAGGAGGGCGGGGGAGGAAGAAGGGTTGAATAAACCTTTCTTCTTTTTCCTCCCTCTTGCCTCCTTCGTCTGCTTCCCGCTACGTGTGTGACACGACATGCACCACTATCTGATCAACACAACACAACCTCTTGATTTCCTACATAATGTGCATAAATAAATACTGTGCCTATCGATGACAGGCTCTTTCCTGCTGTGTCTCACTCATTTCCCCTTTTTTCCACCTTCTACCTCACCCAACCACCCACAGCGCAAGCGACAGCGTGTGGCGGCCAAGAAGACAGCCACCGCCAAGGCCAAGACGGAGGCGGCTGAGTACCACCGCATCTTCCAGCAACGCCTCAACGAGCGCAAGGAGTCCCGCCGGTCCGCCGTCTCCAAGCGTCGTTCCTCTAGACGCGCCTCGGGCAAGGCCGAGTAAGACTTAGGCTTGCTTGACTTGGGCTGTGCTGCTGATTTATTAGGAAGGAGAGTAGACGCAACATTATTGCTGTTGGGTGTCACGTGTTGTCTTTTTTGTGTCTGTGCTTTGAGAGAGAGAGCGGCTTGATTTTGGTCGGGGAGGAAGAAGGAAATGGGACAGGCGCTTGATCAGAGGTAGAGAAGGGAGACGCGGGGCATCGGCAGTAAGGGGTGTCTGGAGGAAGGGGGGAACGAAGGAGTTCTGGCCGTGAGTGAGGGCTTGTTCGTTTCGCAAGGTTGGAAGCAACATAAGAAGGGCGGTTGAGTGGCTTGGCAGCCCCGGGGGTACTACAAAGAAGAAAAGGGAAACAACAACATAACAAGCAACCACCAAAATAAGGTGTGGCTTGCAGCAAGCTTCTCTTCTTCTCCCTCTCTTGTTTTCGGTTGGTTCAGTTGCTTTTGGTGGTGCCCTGTAAGGACTAATAAGAGAGGTTTCCTATCATACCCGGGCGTTGGCGATGGGCTTGCTTCGCGACTTGAAACCTGCAAAAGGCATGTTCCTGTCCTAAACATTGGCCGTGGGCACTGATTTGACAGGCACGTTTTCGATTCCACCACGTCCTTCCTATTGTCTCTGACCTTGTCTCACCCCTCTACCCCAATTGACAGGAACAAGCCGCATCTCGAGTGCCTTCTTGCTCCTTCCTCGTCAGCCTCACGCCCTCCTATTCGAATCGAAAAGCCGGCGCGTGTAAAAATGAGCCCGTGGAAAGACGTGGCCGTGGACGTGTGGGCGCACATCTACGGCTTTGTGCAGTGCTTGGGTGCCATATGCTGGGCGGGTGTCCTCCTGATGGTGGAGTGCTTTGATCTCTTGTTTCCCAAGCGGAAGAGCTTCCGGGGCGAGACCGTCCTCATCACAGGTACGAAGTCAAGTGCTGTCTCTGCCGTGGCCGGTGGGGGGTTGTCAAGCTATAAGCAATGTCTGTTAAGGCAGGCAGAGCTTGTGTCTGATTCCCCCCGCTCTCCCCCCTTCGTCCTCACACACAGGCGGCGCAAGTGGGATTGGGCGCCTCATGGCCTTGAAGGTACGTGACTTGTCTGCGCTGGGGTGGATTAGGCTAGATGAGGGTGCCTCCTTGTTTCCCGAATCATACATGTCATCTCTCGCGTGTCCTCCTTCCCTTTAGATAGTGTGATATTTGTGCGTGGGGCGTGTTCTCCGCTCCTCTCTCCCCCACACCCCTGCTTTCTGTTGTCACACATATTCCCCTCCCACCCCCCAATTCTCATCTCCTCCCTCCCTCCCATCCCACACAACCCCAGTTCGCCGCCTACGAGAACACCACCGTCGTCATCTGGGACTTGAACGAGACGGCCATGCAAGCAGTATCCAAGGAAATTGAAGCCAAGGGCGCCCGGGCCTTCATCTACAAGGTGGACGTGACCAAACGCGAGCGTGTCTACGAGGTTGCCAAGCAGATGAAGATCCAAACCGGGAAGGACGTGACCGTGTTGGTGAACAACGCAGGGATCGTTTCGGGCAAGCCTTTTCTAGAGGGAGATGATGCTTACTCGCTCAAGACGATGGAGGTGAACGTGATTGCGCATTTTTGGACGGTCAAGGCCTTTTTGCCCGCCATGGTGCAGATGAACCACGGGCACATCATCACCATTGCCAGCACGGCGGGCTTGGTCGGGGTGGATGGGTTGGCGGATTACTGCACGAGTAAGTCGGCGGCTATCGCCTTCCATGAGGGGATCCGCACGGAGATTCGTCGATTGAAATGCCCCGGAGTGAGGATGACGTTGGTCAACCCCTACTTCATCGATACTGGCATGTTCACCGGCGCCAAGACCAAGGCTCCTATTTTGCTGCCAATCTTGCAACCGGACTATGTGGCCAACTCGATTTTGAACGCGGCGGAGAAGAACCGGAACCTGTTGAACATGCCTCGGTATGCCTACATCCTGATGGTGACCAACGGTGTGCCGGCCTTAGTGCGTGATTTTATTTATGACTTTATGGGCGTGGGGGATAACATGGCCGATTTCAAGCAGACCCGGACAAAGACCTTGAAGGAGCAGTAGGGGGAAAGGGAGGGAGGGAGGGTCAGGAGGAGGTACACATGCACAGAACAGAGGAGAAGCAACAAGCAAGCGCCATAAACAACCAGGGGGAGAAGAGAGAGAGAAGAGGAGAGAGGAACCCCCCACCTAAGTAACCATAGCAACAACAGCAATAAGAGGCCGAGCCGTGGCGGTAGTGTATTGCCTTGTGTGCAGTCTGATTGTATATACATATTTGCGAGAATAATCAGAAAGAGGAGAAGAAAGAATGAGATGGAACGAGAGTGAGAGAGGAAGGAGCGGGGGATGCATAATTTGAGAAGGTGATGGAGATCTACATGAGCAAAGAGTGCAAGCAGCAGCAGCAGCAGCAGCAGCAGCAGCAGCAGCAGCAGCAGCGCCAGCGCATGTAGTACCAACACTTCCTTAAAAGTGCGGAGACTGCTCACACATACACACACACACGCACACACACAAAATGAGAAATGGAAGAAACGAAAAGAACCAGTAAGTAGAGAGAAAAATTATAAGAAAGAGAGGAGAAGATGAATTGATGACGTGGCGGACGGCAGATGCGGTCTGCCCCCTTTTTCCCTCTTATCTCCATCGGAAGGATGGGGGAGGAAGGGGAGGGAGGGAGGGAGGGCAGCTTCCTATCTAATAGGAGTAGAAGGAAGACGTGAAAGACTAACAGTTTTGGCACACACACAAAATGGCAAGCGTCGCCGATGATGTTTGTTGATTGTTTTTGCGTGTTGTTGGTGGCTGCTGCTTTCTGCCGAGAGGGAGGAGTGAGGAGACCGTCGCTACTACAAGGGGGGGAGGGGATGGGGGTTTGTGAGACGAAAAAGAAGAATGATTCACAAAGACTCTCGAATTGAAACAGGGGGCACTTTGCTCATCTTGTGTGTGCTGGTGGTGGCATTCGCTACATTCTTTGCTTTCTATCCGCTATTTTGCTTTCCTTGGTCCTGCCAAGGTTGAAATTAAAAAACAAAAGCGCTGCTTAATTTGATGTCGTTTCATAGTGTGGATTATGTAGGGCAAAAGCGACCAAAGCAATAATTAAAACAAGAAACACAACTACGTGCACACGTTTTAATCGGGAAATATTGGATACTTTCCCCAAAGTTGCCTTGACCACGCACTCCTCTCCTTTGCGTGACCGTTGCTCTTTCAACACGCACATAACGCGGCATCACCCTCCTCTCATCCTCCTCCGGCCTCTAGCGTGCCAGCGCATGTCGAGCAAGCCCTCTCCATCTTTTACCCGTGCTGCGTTTAGTATCCGTCGCCGCCGCCCTGTGACGAGGAAAAGGACAAGGGGGGGGAAAGAAAACGGTTGTGTGAGTGTGGATCATTATTACTTCATGCGTGGGGCCAGAGAGAGAGAGGGACACAAAGGCAACGACGGAGAAGTACAAACCACACACACTCTCCTCCTTTGCTCCTTCACTTACCCCAAACATATCCATGCCTCCAGCCAGATCAGCCTCCTCCTCCTTCTTCTCCTCCTGTGTTTTGATAGGTGGGTAAGAGGAAAGAGGTAATGTTAGGGGATTAAATGAGCACAAGTAAGCGGCGAAGGGTAATCAAAGGTCTTCCATTCCCCACACAACCGCGCCAAGACAAGGCATAATTGAACTAAGCAGAGCAAGCGCCTTGGGCTCGTCGATTCTGCTGCATTTACTTCGCACTCCCTCCATAAGCAACCCAACCCCACAAACACGCACCTTTACCGGAGCCGCGGGCGCAGCGGCACCAGCCGCCGCCGCCGCCGGGGCCGCGCCGCCACCGCCACCGCCGCCCATGGAGACGCTCTTGAGCTTGTCCTTGCCCTCCTTCAGCAGCTCCTCGACGTCCTTGCCCTCCATCTCCTTCATCAAAAGCTCCACCTTGGCCTCATCGGCCTCGCCACCTGCAGAAGCGATTAAAGCAGAGATGTCCGCGGCCTTGGGGTCCTTCCCCGCCAGCTTGAGCAGCAAGTACGAGGCCACGACGTTCATGGTTTTGGCTGTGTGGTTTATGCGTGGGTGGGATGGGTAGCAAAATGAGTCTCCTATCGCTGCTTTCTTCCTCCTGTGCGGCTGCTGATGATGAAGGGCGTGCAGGCAGGGATTGGACGAGCTTGCAGGGGCCGCAGTCCCACGCCGCGCCTGTCCTAGGCCTTGGAGCTATCACTGCCTGCTTGATATGGTCGGGATGCAGGTCTAGTTAGTGTAAGGCATTCGATAAGGGAAGCAAAGGAGAACCACAGAGGAAGGGGTCGTCGCTGCGCATACTCCACCAGCGACGCGTTCGTGCTGCTTCAGTTGCTCTGGCCGGCCATGTCCATGCCCTTGCCGCATCGCATTTACCCCTAGATAGCTGCTCAAACACCTCTTGTCTCCCCCTCTTCCTTCCCTCCAGGTGCACGAGGCCTGCAGACGGCCTAACATCGAGCTCCTTGCCCACCCCTCCGCCCTCTCCTCCCCCACTCCGACCTCCCCACCCCCTGGGAACAGCAACAAGGTGTGCCCTAGGGAAAGCATGGCGCCACGACGCCGCCGCCCCACCCCCGTGCTGCTCCTTGCGGCCTTGTCGTGCTGCTGCGTCCAGGGCTTCATCCCCTTGAGACCTGCCCCCGTCTCGCTGCCCCGGTCGCGGCCTTCCTACGCCTCGGAAACCTTGGAGCAAGAGGCGCCGACGCAGGCCTTGGAAGACGATGGTGCGTAGTAATAATAGTTCTTGTGGTGGTACGCTGGCGCCCCTTTTGCCCACAAGCTAATCACACCTCTCTCTATTATGATACAGGTGTAACCGTGACCAAAACAGTCCAGACCACGCAAAGCAAGATCTTGGAGCGCCGGACCTTTGCCATTATCTCCCACCCCGATTCGGGCAAAACGAGTACGTACACAATTAGGTCATACAAGAGGAGAGACAAGGATTGAGGCACATCTACGTGCGTGTTCTATTCTTGCTTAAGCCGTTTGTGCAATGATTTGTTTATGTCCTTGCGCCTTGGGCGTCTTGCGTGAGCTCTGTCCTGTGAAGGATTTAAGGCGAGGCACATCCTTTCACTCACCCAGTCCAATAATTGAGTGCTTGAAATATATCAATCACCCTCCGCGCCTTCCCTCATTGCCATTCCTTACCTTGCCTTAAATCAACAGCCTTGACCGAAAAGCTGCTACTGTACGGCGGGGCCATTAACGAAGCCGGCGCTGTCCGTTCCCGGGCCTCGCAACGCAAGACCCAGTCAGACTTTATGGAAATGGAGAAGCAGCGTGGGATTTCCATCAGTTCCACTGTCATGACTTTCGATGTACGTGGTGTATGTGATTGGTGATTGCGTGTGCGGGAGACAGGAAGGGGGGATTAGGTGAATGAGATGGGGTGGATGGCTAGGTTGCTTGTTGATTTTCCCTTTCATGCCTCTTTCATCGGCCTCTGATAATTGGACCATCTAGTATTCTTATTTGCTTTTCTTGACCACCAACGCAAACCGCCCCTCCTCACAATTCCCCCTCCCTCCTCTTCCTCCCCCTCTCCTCCAAAAACAGTACTCCGGCTTCCAAATCAACCTCCTCGACACCCCCGGTCACGCCGACTTCGGAGAAGACACCTACCGCACCCTTTCCGCCGCCGACAACGCCCTGATGCTTGTCGATGCCGGCAAGGGTCTAGAGGCGCAAACACGGAAACTGTTTACTGTCTGTCGCTTGCGGGGACTGCCTATTTATACCTTTGCCAACAAGATGGACAGGCCGGCCAAGAGTCCTGTGGACCTGGTGGATGAGATTGAGAAGGAGATGGGCTTGGAGGTGGTGCCGATGGTGTGGCCTATCGGGGATGGGGAGGATTTCAAGGGTGTATATGATAGGGAGACGCGGGTCGTGCATCTGTTTGAACGGCAGGGGCGCACGGAGAAGGCCACGGAGCTGGAGCAGCTGCCGTTGGGGGATTCGAGGTTACCTGATTTGTTGGGTCCTGCTTTGTTTAAGCAATTGAAGGAGGACGTGGAGCTGTTGGATGCGTTGATGCCTGCCTTGGATATCGCTAAGGTGATGCGGGGGGAGCAGACTCCCATGTTTTTTGGGTCGGCCATGTCGAATTTTGGGGTGGCGTTATTTTTGAATAAGTTTTTGTCGATTTCGGAGCCGCCGGCGCCGAGAGAGACGACGGCAGGGTTGATTGGACCGGAGCATCCGGAGTTTACTGGGTTTGTGTTTAAGTTGCAGGCGAATTTGAATCCGAAGCATCGGGATCGGGTGGCGTATGTGAGAATTTGCTCGGGGAAGTTCGAGAAGGGGATGAAGGTCTCCCATTCGCGTTTGAAGGGGCGGCAGGTCAATTTGGCGCAGGCTTCGATGTTGTTTGGGCAGGATCGAGAGACGATCGAGGAGGCGTATCCTGGGGATGTGGTGGGGTTGAATAACCCGGGTTTGTTTGCTATTGGTGACTCAATCTTTACGGGGGCCAAGACGGTGAAGTTTCCGGGGATTCCCTCCTTTTCTCCTGAGGTGTTTGCGTATATCTTCAATCCGTCGGCGGGGAAGTATAAGAGTTTCAAGAAAGGCGTGGATGAGTTGTTGGAGGAGGGGGCGGTGCAGTTGCTGTATGAGCGGAATGATGAGGGGAAGACGTCGCCGATTCTGGCGGCGGTGGGGCCGTTGCAACTTGAGGTGGTGTCGTATCGGATGAAGGAGGAGTATGGGGTGGAGACGCGCTTGGAGCCCTTGACGTTTACGGCGGCGCGGTGGTCGGAAGCGACGTGGGAGGAGATTGATAAGGCGGACGAGGAGGGGTTGATTTTTGGGGCGATGAAATGTAAGGACCGATGGGGGAGGCCGGTGCTTTTGTTTAGAAATGATTGGAAGATGAATCAGGTGGTGGATGAGGCGCCGTATCTAAAGTTGGTGCCTTGGGCGTTTGCGCCTGATGAAGAGTAGATAGAGGCATAGGTGGAAAGAGAGAAACAGTATGTGACAAATATAAGAAAGCAATTTTTTATTGTAGACATGGCATCGTGTTTCTTCTTTCTTTGTCGTCGCCTTCTCGGTTCTGAATATAAATAATCTCATCGATATTCTCTTGTTTGTGCTCTCTCTCTTGTGTGGTTGGTGAAATGGGTTGGGGTGAAATTTCTTCTCTTCTCCTGCTGTCTCTTCTCCTCTTTTAATATCGTGTCTCACTCAACATGTACAAGCGATATGTCTTCTTTCTCTCTACCTCTACTGTTTTCCTGGCATGCTTTTAATTCTCATCGCTTCTCTATTTCTGTCATGTACATACACATACATCTTGTGAAGCCTCTCTCATATCAGTGTTCTCCTCCCTCCCCATACATACGCTGCACCTACACGCATTTTTTCTCTCTATACTGGCTCTGATTCTCCTCTTCTTTACTCGTTCACTCTCTAAATGTCAAACGGGTCATTGAACTCCACCGCCGACACGGCCTCACGCGCCGGCGCATTCACCACTGCCGCCTCCCCTTCCCCGGCCGCCGCCAAAGGCGCGACGCCAGCGGAGGCAGACAAGGAGAGCTTGCGAGACGTCAGGCTCAAGGGCAAGGGGGCGGGGGCATCGAACGTGTCGAAGGCTGGGACCGCCGACTGCACAACTGGCTCAGGGGTCTCGAAAGGTGCCGCCTCAAAGAAAGGG
>Ga0105055_10009194_pt1 | contig 12676 bp, 7 predicted proteins | sample BON03_FD_78090 | JGI IMG/M metagenome (GOLD analysis project Ga0105055, IMG submission 78090) | Freshwater microbial communities from Lake Bonney liftoff mats and glacier meltwater in Antarctica - BON-03 | ecosystem: Environmental > Aquatic > Freshwater > Ice > Glacier meltwater | place: Lake...
AATTTCTCTAAAAGTAATATCAGAATTAATAAATTGATTATCAGATTTTTGTTTTTCTACTATTTTATCAATTAGAGCATCTATTGATTGTGCTGTTGGATTTTTAATGCTTTTTGTAGCTGCTTCAGAAGCATCACAAATCATTAAAATTGCTGTTTCTTTTGAAAATGGTATTGGCCCTGGATATGAAAATTTAGAAATGTCTATTTCTTCATCTGGATTTAATTCTTGTGCGTTTTTATAAAAATAATACACCAAACTTGTACCGTGATGTGTTCTTATAAAATCTATAATTCTATCTGGTAATCTATTTTCTTTAGCTAACTCAATTCCTTTTATTACGTGATTGATTATGATAAAGGCACTGTCTTTTGGAGATAAATCGTTATGCGGATTAACGCCTGTAGATTGATTTTCTATAAAATACATTGGATTTAACATTTTACCAATATCATGATACAATGCGCCAGTTCTAACCAACATAGAATTTGCTCCGATTTCATTTGCTGCAGCTTCTGCTAAGCTTGCAACTTGCATTGAGTGCTGAAATGTTCCTGGTGCTTTTTCGTTTAACTCTCTCAATAATTTTGTGTTTGTGTTAGATAATTCTAAAAGTGTTACGTCAGAAACCAATCCGAAGATTTTTTCATACATATAAATAAAGAACACTGATAAAAATGATAATACTCCGTTTGCAGAAAACAACATAAAGTAATACCAATTAATTTGAGAAGCATTTCCTTCTTTTATAATTGAAAATGCAAAATAAGTAATCATATAAATAATTGTAATCTGACCAATAGAAATAAATAAATTGGCTCTTTTATACAATTCTGAAACTGTTAAAATTGTAACGATTCCTGCAATAATATGTAAGTAAATAAATTCAAAACTATTTGGCACAATAAAACCTAATAACAATACGGTTAATACATGTGCGAATAATCCTAATCTGGCATCAAAAAATGCTTTTATAACAATTGGTAAAATACTTAATGGAACGATATATAAGTAATCTGGATTGTATTTAATTACAAGCGTTTGTATTAAAATCATTAAGAAAACATTAAAAAAGATAAATGTTACCTTGTTATTGTTTTTGTAAATTTCTAACCTATATTTTTTCAAGAACAGCAACAACATTAATAAGGCTAATGATACTAAAATTGTATAACCACAAACAATCCATAAATAATTTGACTCTGTCCAAACTTTAGATTCTGATTCTTTTTTTAAGGAATTTAAAACTGCAAATTTTCTTCCTTCAACAATATCTCCTTTTAAAATAATTAGCTCGCCAGAAGTTACCAATCCTTTTGTATATGAAATATTTTTAAACGACTCTTCTAATGCTTTTTGTGTAAAACCAACATCGTAACTAACATTTGGTTTTAAAACTTCTAATAAGGTATTTAATAATTTATTTTCGGAATAACTTAATGGAGAACTGCCAATGTTATCTGTAATTAACTGAAGTACTTCTTTATAAATCAATAACTTATTGTATGCGATTTCTTCTACTTGGTTATCTTTACGTAAGTAAATAATTTCATTTTCATTAAAAATTTTTCCTTGGCTTGCTATATCTATAAATCCATATTTATACACTTCATCAACAATAAAATTTCCTGTTGAAATTAAATGCAACATTTGTTGTGATTCAATAGAATTATTTACTTGAATGTAATTTATTTTATTTGTGAAGTCTGTTTTAACTGCTAAAACAATAACATTGCTAAATTCGAAATATTGCTTATTATTTCTGGTAAGTTCAAGTTTTTCTTGATTAATTTCTTCATCATTTTTTTGAATAGAAAAATCAAAAGTGGCATATAAATTATCATATTGCCAAGGTTTTCCTTTGTTAAAATCGTATTTAAATTGCCCTCCTTTTGGAAATAAATATACAATTGAAACTACAGCTATTAAAAACAATAATACTTTATAAACTATCGTATTGTTTTTATATACTTTATTAATAAAATTACTCATTCGTTTAATTTTAGCTGCTTTAAATACATTTACAAATTTACTTTAAATAGTTTCATCAACAAAAATTACATTTAACTTTATTCTTTATGCAAGAAATGCACTCCTTAATATTTTATTGCTCACAATAAAATAGTTATTTTCGCGCTATAAATAGTAATGCACAAAATATTATAGATCTATAGATTATGAAAGAAGTAGTAATTGTATCAGTAGCAAGAACTCCAATTGGTAGTTTTATGGGAAGTTTGTCTTCAATTCCTGCTCCAAAATTAGGAGCTATTGCCATAAAAGATGCTTTAGATAAAATTAATTTAAAACCAGAAATGGTTGAGGAAGTATTTATGGGAAATGTTGTTTCTGCCGGATTAGGACAAGCTCCAGCAAGGCAAGCAGCAATATTTGCAGGAATACCATATACAGTCCCTTGTACAACAGTTAACAAAGTTTGTTCTTCTGGAATGAAAGCTATTATGCTAGCAGCACAAACTATTGCTCTTGGTGATGCTGAGATTGTTGTTGCTGGAGGAATGGAAAATATGAGTATGATTCCACATTATCAACATGCAAGAAATGGTTCAAAATTTGGACCAATTACAATGGAAGACGGTCTGCAAAAAGATGGTTTGGTTGATGCTTATGAGCAAGTTGCAATGGGAGTTTGTGCAGATGAATGTGCTACAAAATATAATTTCTCTAGAGAAGATCAAGACAATTTTGCAATAGAATCTTACAATCGTTCTGCAAATGCTTGGAAAGAAGGAAAATATGCAGATGAAATTGTTCCGGTTGAAATACCTCAACGTAGAGGGGAGCCAATTATTTTCTCTGAAGATGAAGAGTATAAAAACGTAAAAATTGATAAAATTTCTACTTTACGAGCTGCTTTTACAAAAGACGGAACTGTTACAGCCGCAAATGCATCAACAATAAATGATGGTGGAGCGGCATTAGTTTTAATGTCTGCCGAAAAAGCTAAAGAATTAAATATTACTCCGCTTGCAAAAATTAAAGGCTATGCAGATGCAGCACATGAACCAAAATGGTTTACAACTGCACCTGCAAAAGCAATCCCAAAAGCATTAGCAAAAGCTGGAATCACTTTAAATGATGTAGATTATTTTGAGTTAAACGAAGCATTTTCTGTTGTTGGATTGGCGAATATGAAAATTTTAGGTTTATCATCAAACAACGTAAATGTTAATGGTGGAGCCGTTTCATTAGGGCATCCGTTAGGAGTTTCTGGAGCAAGAATTATTATTGCTTTGATATCCGTTTTAAAACAAAATAATGCAAAAATTGGTGCAGCTGCAATTTGTAATGGTGGTGGTGGTGCAAGCGCAATGGTAATCGAAAAGCTATAAATAACTTTTCTTCACTAAAAATAATTATAATTCATAAATGCACTACGGAATTTGTAATTTAAGTATTGTTCCTTTAAGAGTTGAAGCTTCAGATGAATCTGAAATGGTTTCTCAAGTGCTTTTTGGCGAACATTTTAAAGTGCTGGAGAGGAGGAAAAATTGGAGTAAAATTAGAATTTATTTTGATTCTTGTGAAGGTTTTATAGACAATAAACAATTTGAAGAAATTACTGAAGAAGTATATATAGAATTATCTAATTCAAGAGCAACTTTATCGGGCGAACTTATCGATTTTCTTACTGAAGATAACGGAAATTTAGCTACAATACCTATTGGTGCTACGTTACCCTTTTTCAACAATAAGAAAGCTTTAATTGGTGGTAAAGAATACAGGTACGAAGGCTCAATTATCAATAAAAAACTTGAGAAAAATTACATTTTAAAAACGTCTTTCTTGTTTTTAAATACGCCCCATTTTTGGGGAGGAAAAACACCTTTTGGTGTAGATAGTTCTGGTTTTACGCAAATGGTATATAAACTGTGCGGATATCAATTATTAAGAAATGCAAAAGAACAAGCAACTCAAGGAGAGGACTTAAGTTTTATTGAAGAAAGTGAACCTGGAGATTTAGCTTTTTTTGATGACAATGAAGGAATTATTACACATGTAGGAATTATAATGAAAGATAATTACATTATTCATGCTCATGGAAAAGTTAGAATAGACAGATTAGATCATAGCGGTATTTATAATGTTGATTCAAAAAGACACACACACAAACTCAGAGTTATCAAAAAAATTATATAGCATAAAAAAACCGAAACAATTGTTTCGGTTTTTTTATTTGGTTTCGTTGAAATTACTCTAACGTATCTAATACCTTTCTTAATTCAGAAGCTTTATCTGTCATAGATAATTGCTCATAAACTCCAATTAATAAAAGTACTGTTGCTGCACTTCTTTCTACTTTGTCAGCTTTAACTAGAAGTGGTAAAACTTTAGTAAATAAACTTTTACGTTCTGCTTCATACTTGCTATACCCTTTTGTATCTGACATTGGTAAAGCATTCATTTTTATTACCAAATCAGCATCTTTTAATAAAATCGTATTTGCCAACATCCAATTTCCTTTTGGATAATCAGCTTTAATTGCTAAAGCCTTAGCAAAATATTTCTCAGCTTGTTCAATGTTTTTATCGTTGTAATTTACAATTCCGATATTAAAATATAAATCTGGATTTGTTGGGTCTTTTTCTGTAGCTTCTTTCATTAATTCCACAAACTTTTCAGGCTGTTCCAAATCATTGTAAATAAATGCTTCTGTTAATAATAACTGTAAATTATCTGGCTCAACTTTACGTAATTGCCGAATTAAAGCAATCGCTTCATTAAACTTTTTTTGCTTTGATAAAATAGTTACTAAATTTTTTAGTATATCATTTCTTTTTGATGGTGAATTTGTAGTAGAAGCATTGATGTATTTACCAGACTTCATCATTACATTCATTTCATTTTTAGAATTAAATGTTATATTTTGATTTGAATCTTTATCAACTGCACCATAAACCTGTACAACACTGGTGTAACCTAAATCCTTTAGTTGATTGTAGTAATTAAAAGAAGCATCAAAATCTTGAGATTGTAAAGCTAATTGAGCAGCATTAGACAAATACAAAGTATCTCTTTTATCTAAAGTATATCTTAAATAAAATGCTTGTGCAGCTTCTTTGTAATTTTTAGCTTCATTAAATGCAAACGCATTTTTATTTACTTCATCTTTTAAAAGATTAAAAAATGGCAAAGCATCATCTGAATAACGTTTTTTTCCAGAAGTTTTTTCGAATTCAAATAAATCATTATATCCTTTTGCAGCTTTTTCGTATTCTTTTTTACCACCAAAAGCTTGACCTTTTAGGAAGTAAAATTTAGATTTCAATTTTTCATCTGCATTATCTATTAATCCTTCTGCCAAATTAATTGCAGTAACGGCTGCAGCAAAATCTTGATTTTTTATTGCTTTTTCTGCAGTTTTCAATTCGTCTTTTTGCGCAAATGATGTTATTGTAAACAACCCTAACGCTACTAATAGTATTTGTTTTTTCATTCTAAATTTTATTATTATTATTATTATTATTATTATTCTTGACTTTCGGTTGTGTCATTATCAACTTCTGTGTCAGTGTCAGTAGTGTCAGTTTCATTTTCTTCTGCTTCTTCCTCTTCTTCTTCGTGCTGAACTTTTGCTACAGCAGCAATACTATCAGACTCTTTTATGTTTATTAATTTAACTCCTTGAGTTGCTCTACCTATAACACGTAAATCTGCAACGGCCATTCTAATTGCAATTCCAGATTTATTAATAATCATTAAATCATCTTCATCAGTAACATTTTTAATAGCTACTAAATTTCCTGTTTTTGCTGTAATATTTAAAGTTTTTACACCTTTCCCTCCTCTATTAGTAATTCTATAATCTTCTAAATTAGATCTTTTTCCATATCCTTTCTCAGAAACTACTAAAATATTACTTTTATTATCGTTAACAGCAACCATTCCGATTACCTCATCATTATCATGTTGAAGTGTAATTCCTCGAACTCCAGATGCTGTTCTTCCCATCGGACGCGTTTTACTTTCTTCAAAACGAATTGCTTTTCCAGATTTTAAGGCTAGCATAACTTGGCTATTTCCGTTGGTTAATTTAGCTTCTAATAATTCATCCCCATCTTTAATGGTAATGGCATTAATACCATTTGTTCTTGGACGAGAATATTGTTCTAAAGATGTTTTTTTAACCTGACCTTTTTTAGTAGCCATAATTACATAATTGTTATTTATGTAATCCTCATCTTTTAAATCTTGAGTTACTAAGAATGCTTTTACTTTATCGTCTTGTTCAATATTGATAAGGTTTTGCATTGCTCTCCCTTTGGTGTTTTTTCCACCTTCAGGAATTTCATACACACGCATCCAGAAAACTTTTCCTTTTTGAGTAAAGAATAACATATACTGATGATTTGTACCAACAAATAAATGTTCTAAGAAATCTTCATTACGAGTGGTTGCTCCTTTTTGACCTCTTCCACCTCTATTTTGAACTTTATATTCGTCAAGATTTGTTCTTTTTAAATATCCAGCGTTAGAAATGGTAACTACAACTTGAGTGTCAGGAATCATATCTTCGATACTCATATCTCCACCAGCATATTCAATATGAGAACGACGAGCATCACCATATTTATCTCTAACTGCAATCAGTTCATCTGTAATAATTTCATAACGTCTTGATTCGTTTTCTAAAATATCTTTTAAATCAATAATCATTTTCATGATTTCCTCAAACTCAATATGTAACTTATCTTGCTCTAAACCTGTAAGTTGACGCAAACGCATTTCTACAATCGCTTTTGCTTGAACTTCTGTTAATTCAAAACGAGTAATTAACGATTCACGAGCGTCATCAGCATTATTAGAAGCTCTAATAATTTTGATTACTTCATCAATATTATCAGAAGCAATAATTAATCCTTCTAAAATATGAGCTCTTGCTTCAGCTTTCTTTAATTCAAATTTTGTTCTACGAACAACAACTTCATGTCTATGCTCTACAAAATAATGAATTAACTGCTTTAAGTTTAATTGCTCTGGTCTTCCATTTACCAATGCAATATTATTTACACTAAAAGAAGTTTGTAGTGCTGTATATTTATATAATTTATTTAAAACAATGTTTGGTATTGCATCACGTTTTAAAACGTACACAACACGCATTCCGTTTCTATCAGATTCATCTCTAATATTAGAGATTCCTTCTAGTTTTTTATCATTAACTAATTCAGCAGTTTTTTTAATCATCTCTGCTTTATTTACTTGATAAGGAATTTCGGTAACGATGATACACTCACGTCCTTTAACTTCTTCTATAACAGTTTTTGCACGCATCACAATACGTCCACGACCTGTATGAAAAGCCTCTTTTACTCCTTCGTAACCATAAATAATTCCACCAGTTGGAAAATCTGGAGCTTTAACATGCTCCATCAACTCATCAATATCAATATCTCTATTTTCTATATAAGCTAATGTTCCGTTTACAACTTCAGTTTAATTGTGTGGCGCCATGTTTGTCGCCATACCTACAGCAATACCAGAAGCACCATTTACTAATAAATTCGGAATTCTAGTTGGTAATACCGTTGGTTCTAGCAACGTGTCATCAAAATTCAAACGATGATCTACAGTATCTTTTTCAATATCAGACAACATATCTTCAGAAATCTTCTGCATTCTAACCTCGGTATAACGCATTGCAGCCGGACTATCTCCATCAACTGAACCAAAGTTTCCTTGTCCATCAACCATCATATAACGAACGCTCCAATTTTGAGCCATACGCACCATTGAGTCGTACACAGAAGTATCTCCGTGTGGATGATACTTTCCTAATACTTCTCCAACAATTCTTGCTGATTTTTTATAAGAACCTGTAGCTTTTATACCTAGCTCATGCATTCCAAACAAAACTCTTCGATGTACTGGTTTTAAACCATCTCTTACATCTGGTAATGCTCTAGAAACAATAACCGACATTGAGTAATCAATGTACGCAGATTTCATTTGTTCCTCAATGTTAATCGGAATCAACTTTTCTCCGTCTGTCATATATATTTATGTATTAATTTTTATACGTATTTCTTAAACGAGCAAGATACAATTTTTACCTTTTTACTCAAAAAAAAATACTGCCAGATTAACTAGAGTTATCAACATTTTTTAATATTTTTCAACAAGGTTTATACTGCTGATTTTCAACCATTTCTCATCTATTTTTTTAGGACAATTTGACAATTATTTTAAACTGGCACTTTTTTTGTAATTTTTTCATAAAAAATCTACTAAATTTACAATTAGATATACAAATATATGGACGATAATTTTTCACCAGGAGTAAGAGATGTAATCACCTTTAGTAAAGATGAAGCTTTACGTTTAGGTCATGATTTTATTGGAACAGAACATTTATTATTAAGCTTAATTAGAAAAGGAGAAAGCAAAGCAATTGACATAATGACTGCATTTGATGTCGATTTAGAATTAATGCGTAAAAGAATTGAAAAATTAAACCCTGCAACAATTAGTTTTACTGATGTTGGCGAGAAGAAAAAAAGCCTCCATTTAACTAGACAAGCAGAAAAAGCGTTGAAAACAACTTTTTTAGAGGCTAAACTATATCAAAGTGAAGCTATTGACACTGCACATTTATTGTTATGTATTTTAAGAAATGAAAATGATCCAACAACAAAATTGTTAAACAAAATGTATATTAATTATGATCAAGCAAAAGCTTTCTATAAACAATTACATACAAATGAATCAGAAATCTCTATAGATCCAATTGCAGAAACTCCTTCTGATGATGAATTTGATCAAGAAAAATCTAATCCTTACGGTCAACCACCTCAAAAAGGTGCTGCTTCTGCAAAAAAATCTAAAACTCCAGTTTTAGACAATTTTGGCAGAGATTTAACTGCATTGGCAGAAGCTAATAAATTAGATCCTGTTGTTGGTAGACAAAAAGAAATTGAACGTGTTTCTCAAATATTAAGTAGAAGAAAAAAAAATAACCCAATGTTAATTGGAGAACCTGGAGTTGGTAAATCTGCCATTGCAGAAGGTTTGGCTTTAAGAATTGTAAACAGAAAAGTGTCTAGAATTTTATTTGACAAACGTATTGTTTCTCTAGATTTAGCAAGTTTGGTTGCTGGCACAAAATATCGTGGACAGTTTGAAGAACGAATGAAAGCGTTGATGAACGAATTAGAAAAAAATGAAGACATCATTCTTTTTATTGATGAAATTCATACTATAGTTGGTGCTGGTGGAGCAACTGGTTCTTTAGATGCATCGAATATGTTAAAACCCGCGTTGGCTCGTGGTGATATTCAATGTATTGGAGCGACTACCTTAGATGAATTTAGAACAAATATTGAAAAAGATGGCGCGTTAGAACGTCGTTCTCAAAAAGTAATTGTAGAACCTACAACTGTTGAAGAAACAATTCAAATTTTACATAATATTAAAGAAAAATACGAAGAACATCATAATGTTGATTATACTGATAAAGCAATTGAGGCTTGTGTAAAATTAACCAACAGATATATGACAGATCGTTATTTACCAGACAAAGCAATAGACGCTTTAGATGAATCTGGTTCTCGAATTCATATTACAAATATTGTGGTACCTCAACAAGTACTTACTCTAGAAGCTGAATTAGAAAAAATTAGAGCAAACAAAACAAAAGCTGTTAGCGGTCAAAAATATGAAGAAGCAGCAAAATTAAGAGATGATGAAAAAAATATTGAAGCCGCTTTAGAATCAGCTCAAAAACAATGGGAAGAAGATTCTAAATTAAATAGAGAAATTGTAACTGGAGATAATGTTGCTGAAGTTGTTTCTATGATGACAGGAATACCTGTAAATAGAGTTGCAGAAGCAGAAAGCAATCGTCTAAGTGAATTACCTAACCTGATTAAAGGAAAAGTAATCGGACAAGATGAAGCAGTTACTAAAGTAGTAAAAGCTATACAACGTAATAGAGTTGGATTAAAAGACCCTAATAAGCCAATTGGTTCATTTATCTTTTTAGGTCAAACTGGAGTTGGGAAAACACAATTAGCTAAAGTCTTAGCAAAAGAATTATTTGATTCTGAAGATTCTTTAATAAGAATTGACATGAGTGAATACATGGAAAAATTTGCTATTTCTAGATTAATTGGTGCTCCTCCAGGTTATGTTGGTTATGAAGAAGGCGGACAATTAACTGAAAAAGTGAGACGCAAGCCGTATTCTGTAGTTCTACTTGATGAAATTGAAAAAGCACATCCAGATGTGTTTAATATGTTGCTGCAAATTTTATATGATGGTTTTATTACGGATAGTTTAGGTAGAAAAATCGATTTTAGAAATACCATTATTATTATGACTTCTAATATAGGGGCAAGACAATTAAAAGATTTTGGTGCTGGTGTTGGATTTGGAACTTCTTCTAAAATTGCTCAAGCCGATGAAAATGCAAAAGGAATTATTGAAAATGCTTTAAAAAAATCGTTTGCTCCCGAATTTTTAAATAGAATTGATGATGTCGTTGTATTTAACGCGCTAGAAAGAGAGCAAATTCATTTAATTATAGACATTGAATTAGATAAATTGCTATATAGAATTTCTGATTTAGGCTATACATTAAAGCTAAGCGGGAAAGCCAAAGATTATATAGCAGACAAAGGATTTGATAAAAAGTATGGAGCAAGACCCTTGAAAAGAGCTATTCAAAAGTATATTGAAGATGCTTTGGCTGAATAAATAGTAAATTCTAAATTATCTGAAGGAGATACAATTTTAATGGATTTAAATTCTAAAGACAATACACTTACAATAAAAATTAAAAAAGGCAAGAAAGTTCCTGAAGTGATAAAAGAACGAAAAGAGCAAAAAGAAGAATAATTAAAAAACCGAGCAAATTGCTCGGTTTTTTAATAAAAAAAATAACATTGACATCAATAAAAAAGGACTAATCATTTACTTATATTTGCAATAAATTATAAAATTATTATAATGAAAAAAATTACGTTTGTCTTTCTTTTATTCTTAGGATTTATTTCATGTAAAAATCAAACACAACCTTTTGTTTCTTTTTCGGGTGAATTGACCAATATGAATGAAAATGATACTCTTCTTTCTATAAAAAGCAGAAAATATTCAAAAGATATCAAGATTACTAATAACGGAACATTTAAAGATACGCTTAATATAAAAGAAGCAGGTTCTTATACCTTGGTTTTAGATAATAAAAATTATGGTTTTGTCTTTTTAAGAAATGGCTTCGATCTAAAACTTACTGCAGATAATAATTTGTTTTTTCAAACTACAAAATATTCTGGTGTTGGTGCAAATACAACTAATTACTTAATAGATCAGTATAAATATAATTTGGCTTTAGGCAACACAAATAAAATGTTTATGCTAGAAAAAGATGCTTTTACAAAAAAACTAAATAGCATAAAATATAGTTATGATAGTTTAAAGAAACTTCATGGAGAAATAGACACCATGATTGTTAGGATAAACAACAAACAAAATATTGAATTATTTAATTTATTAGAAAAAAATTATGATTCTCAACGTGTTAAAATTTTACAGCAAATTAAAACAGAAGAATTATTAGGAAAAGGAAAACCTTCTCCAGAATTTAACAACTATTTAAATTATAAGGGTGGTCAAACTTCATTAGATTCTTTTAAAGGAAAATATGTATATATAGATGTTTGGGCAACTTGGTGTAAACCATGTATTGCACAAATTCCTTTTTTGAAAAAACTAGAAGAAAAGTACGCTCGTAAAAAAATTGAGTTTATAAGTATTTCTATTGATGATGAAAATTCTGCAGGTTCTTGGGATAAAGCCTTCTCTAAATGGAAACAAATGGTAAAAGGTAAAAACTTATCTGGAGTTCAATTATTTGCAGGAAAAAAAACAACATTCATGGAAGATTATCAGATAACAGGAATTCCAAGATTTATTTTAATAGATCCAAAAGGTAATATTGTAAATGCAAATGCTCCAAGACCATCTGACCCAAATTTAGAAATCTTATTTAAAGAATTAGGAATTTAATTCTCTTAAAAATTAATCATAAAAAAAGCAGGAATTAATTCCTGCTTTTTTAGTTCATATGAATTTTTTTATTCTTTAAAAACTCCCATTGTAGAATATTTATCCATTCGTTGCATTACCAAATCTGTTTCATTTAGCTCTTTTAAAGATGCATACGATTCTAAGATAACTTTTTCTACTTCTTTAAATGTTGCTTCTCTATCAGAATGCGCCCCACCTAAAGGCTCTTTAATAATTCCGTCTACAATTTTTAATTTAATTCCGTCTTCTGCAGTTAATTTTAAGGCTTCAGCGGCTTTTTCTTTATACTCCCAACTTCTCCATAAAATTGAAGAACAGTTTTCTGGAGAAATCACAGAATACCATGAGTTCTCTAACATTAAAACTTTATCTCCTACTCCAATTCCTAATGCTCCACCAGAAGCTCCTTCTCCAATAATAATAGCAATAATTGGTGTTTTTAAACGAGTCATTTCTAAAATATTTCTTGCAATAGCTTCTCCTTGACCGCGTTCTTCTGCTTCTAATCCTGGATAAGCTCCTGGAGTATCAATTAAAGTAACAACAGGAATTTTAAATTTCTCTGCCATTTTCATCAATCGTAATGCTTTTCTATAACCTTCTGGATTTGCCATTCCGAAGTTTCTAT
>Ga0105055_10009196_pt1 | contig 12676 bp, 15 predicted proteins | sample BON03_FD_78090 | JGI IMG/M metagenome (GOLD analysis project Ga0105055, IMG submission 78090) | Freshwater microbial communities from Lake Bonney liftoff mats and glacier meltwater in Antarctica - BON-03 | ecosystem: Environmental > Aquatic > Freshwater > Ice > Glacier meltwater | place: Lake...
AAAATGGCCTGGTCGAAAGGCGTATCAAAGAAATTGGACGAATTGCACGATGCGGCAAAGAAATGTCAGGTGTGCCCGATTTAGCATCATCTTATTGCGTGCTCCATGCGGTCGACATCCTCATTGCCTTCCCTACCAAAGCAAATCCGACCGACAGCACAACTGACGTTACAGGATTCTCGCCGTACCTGAGATACTACGGCTCTCAACCGTCGATGGATTCATTTTGTGTGTTCGGTTCCTACTGCTCTGTGCATATGGACAACGATCATGCTGACAAGACGGACAAAAATGTCACGGCTTCGCCATGTGTATATGTATGTAATGCAGGTCACTTCAAAAGTAAGGTACACGTAGTATGGGACTACCATCGCCGTCAAAAATTGATCGTGCCTGAAATGTCGCGAAATATTTGGAATTACTTACCAATGCGCAGCGGCCCAGCCAAGCATTTGTAGGATCTACTTACATTTGTGGAGGCCAGGGTTGACGAGTCTTCAGGAGAACTTACCTCTGCGACTAAGCTAATGGCAATTGATGAAATCGATCCGTCATCCGACGATTTCCCAAACAATCCAGTGCGCCTAGATGAAGTGGAAACAACACAGCTTGTGTCCAAAATTGCTTCGAGTCCCCAAATGGCGACGATATCGAAATACAAAACAGGCGAGATCGGATGCTCAAAAATGTTGGAACCCAGATTCGACGTGTGTGTTCATCAATGGACCCAATGGACCCACTGATTTCTTCGAAGGCGTTGTTAGGTCTGTGACTGCCGATAACAAGTATGACGTTGTGTACGACAATTACGATGAGGAAGAAATGGGCGAGGCTGAATTTGAAATCTACAAGATGAAAGTTAAGGACCAAATTGTCGCGAACTTGGCCAATGTGCAGAGTGCTCGGTTTTGGAAAGATGCGAACGATTGCAACTGTTGCATCGGACACTGTTACCACCTCTGGTCTAAGGACACAAGTGGATTCAACCCAAAAGAAGGGGGGGAGCATTTGCAGCCGACTTTCAGATGCAAAGATCGAATCAGCGGAAGACACCGTCAAATATTGCTCCACCTGATGTTCATTTTTATGTGGCTATCAGCTCTTCATATTTGATGCCCAACGCCGTCGATCTTTCGGATGAGATTCAAGGAATGATTAGCCACGATGCTATGATGAGCAGGCGTGCAAAAGTAAGCAAAATTGAGCGCCTATGATCCCGACCCGATGTCACTGGATGCATGCAAGAAATTGGACAAATGGGAGTACCCAAAGCAAGGGAATTCGTGGAAGCAGGCAATAATGAATGAAGTTGACAACTTGAAGAAGTTTGACGTGTTCAAGATCATACCTCTGTCGAGTGTCCCTTCAGGAACGAAGATTTTCTCGATCGTGACAAGATATCTTACTAAAAGAACGAAGGCAAGCACATCCGAACACGAAGAAGTTGACAAACGAAAGTGCAGAATGTGTCTTGGCGGGCACAAGGCGATCGAAGGCGTTCACTACAACCGAATTGATGCTTACGCCCCCGTACATGGACGACGATTAAACTGCAGCTTACTCTTACCAGCCGGCATGGTCTGCAGCTCAAGGTGTTTGATTGCGTCGCAGCGTACCTCCAGACCGATCTCAAGGATCCCCTGTATGTATACCCACCGAAGGGACTGATGCAGGAGCTTGGCCAAGATCCGAACAAAACATGGAATCTGAACAAATCACTTTATGGATGGCCCCCATCTGGCAGGATATGGTTCGATAAGGTATGCACCTGGTTGCACGATTACGGTTTTCGCACACTTGGGAACTCTGGCACCTTCATGATGCTGCATCGACGAGATTTGCCAGGGGATGCCGGTGGCATAATTCTTCTCAGTCTGTATGGTGACGACGGCCTTGGATCTACAAACAATTCAGCTCTATGGGATTCGTTTATGGTAGATTTCAAGGCGGAATTCAATGTACTTGAAAAGGATCCAAATTATTTCCTCGGTTGCGCCATTGAGTGGGACCTTATCACCGGTGTTATCAAACTTGACCCGGGAAAATATCTGCGCGAGATCGACGCCAAATATGACATGACGGATATCTACTCCTCTCCCATCCCCTTGCCTGCAGGAAGGAAAATTTACATGAATGAAGAATGGAGTGGTGACGAGAATCTGCGTTATCTGTATCAGCAGATCGCCGGCAGCCTCAACTACGCAGCACAGCTCCGGCCAGAGCGTATGTTTTCTGTTTCTCAATTGTCTCGCATGATGAGCTGCCCGACCCAAGAGAATTTGTCTCTCGCCCGGCAGGTTATCAAGTAGATCATCGGATCGCTGGATCTGAAGATAACTTATTGCCCTGATGACCCCAACTATTGGAGATCATCATTGATCTTCCTTTTGGTTTTCCAATAAACAACATTATCTCCTCTATTGCCCTGATGACCCCAACGATCCACTATCTGAAACCAACAATGAGCGTATGATGTTTACAGATCCTGACTGGGCTACTTCTGTTGATACTCGGTGCAGTCATGGATGCTATGTAATCATGTTTCCTGGTGCGGCTGTTGCGCATAGGAGCAAGTCGCACAAATCAGTCATGCTATCCTCAGCGGCGGCCGAATATTATGAAGCATCTGAAGGATGTCTCGAGCTGGCATACATCCGCGGCAACTTGAAGGACTTTTACGGCGCCGAGTGCCCATCCACCTCGACATACATCGACAATCAGGCCTGCATTACAATGGCCAAATTGCCTGTGTTTTCCGAGAAGCAGAAGCACATTCCAATTCGAGTTTGTCATTTGCGCGAGTGTTGCTCAAACAAGATGGTTGAGCTTCGTCCCATTGGCACGAGATTCGAAGTCGCAAATATCGGAACCAAGGCTCTTCTAGAGCTCGCCTTTGTGATGCTCTGTAATGTGCTTTTAGTCCTCACTACTTTCAGCGAGCTTCAAGGCATGTAAGTTGTGTGTTGTTCTTCACTCGATGAGGAAGACGGGTGGATGTGAGAACATATGAGTTTTATAGGATGATATAAAGCCCTGAGTAGATATATATGTATATGTGCCTATATGTGAGTATATGTACCCATTCATAGTCGACTTTATTAGCATGGATTGGACAGGAAGTGTGTGCGCGAACTCAGGCAAAGGACGATCAGCGCGAACTCAGGCGTACCTAATATTCAGTTCAGTTTAATAAACGGTTATTAACGATCATCTATGGTCTGCACGCTGGCGGTGTGTGCCTCCGACCCATTCCTGCGTGCCTTACACGTCATAACCATGAGCCCAACGCGTGCCACCATGGCACCGCTCCAGTACCTATTGATATAGTATGTAATTTATATTTCACAAATCACAGCTCAGAATCTTCTAGAGGGTGAGCTATGGGAGGTCGCTTGTATGTGTGTGGGCGAAGAGTCTTGTGGCGCACCACGAACTTTCTTTCTTCAAATCGGTTTCCCGCCAGACCTTCAAAAACTTAAAAAAAAGAAGGAAAAACAAAAACGAGAATACACCAGAAATTCTGAAACATACAGGTTCCTTTGAAAAAAGGCAAAAAAGAATGTAAGCAGAACAAAACAGAGGCAACCAACTGCTCTGGCTTAGACCCAGGCTAAATCACCCAAAATTTCGCCCAGAATACATTGTGTGCTGCCGTGCGCTGGAAAAATGTACTCAATGTGGACAACATGGTGGTGGTACAAGGAGGCAAATGTGTGGACAATTCCGGGCAGCAATGTTTGGATGTTGTTTAAAAATCAATGCACATATTACAGTCTTATTACTCTGGAAAAATACGCTGCTTGGGGAGTGATTTTGAACAGACCCAAAAAGTGGTTTTATTATAGAAACAAATCACTTTTTTTAAAACCATTTTGGTACAATTCACTCAAGTACTTTTATGACCCAAGCATTCGGAGACTGTTCTTTTGGTCTTTCACTTTTATGACCCAAGCCTTCGAAGACTGTATTTTTTGTCTTTCTTTCTTTGGTGGCGAACACCCAATTTAATCACTGGCCCGTGACTAAATGGTTGGCCCGGGTGAGGACCCAATTAATTGTATATGTCTTCAAGGGATTGTTCAGGACCGTTGCCAACCTAGTTTATGACCGACCTGCCAATGGCTTTTTCGTTCTTTTGGTTTTGGTTGGTTAAGCTTGTTTTGTTGTGTTTTGTTTTGTTTATTACAACCCCCACACCGCTAGCCCTCAAGCAGCCACCTTTGTTTTTTTCTTCCTTGCTTGGTGAAGACTCAACGCAATCACTGCAGTAAGCATGCCCGGGTGGTGAGCACCTGATTATTTTTTGTTCCTTTCATATTTGGGTGACGAAGACCCAAGTTAATCACTGGACTAAGTGGGTTGTGAACACTCGACTAGTCACCGTGTGTGTTGCGTTGTTTTATTACATCAATATTGGGAAATTGTTACGGTCCCGGGGTTTCCTCGTGAGCGACTCTGAGCCAAGGGGGCACGCACTTTCTTTCTTTCTTTACACCCACGATTGATTTGTTTGTTCGTTTTTAAAGCCACCACACGGCTAGCCCCCCCCAGCCGTTGAGAACGCATACGAATGGTGCGCAGTAATAAGGTAGCCCGAAGCGCCGGGCCCGAAGGCACCCCCGCAATGGACCTTGGACACATGAATGTTGTTTTGAAATGGTGTACGTTGAGAATTGCATGGTCGTACAATTGTGCTGATATCACTGTCAAGTTCCACTTGTTCCTCGAACATAAGTGTAGGACCCTGGAGAGTCGGTTTTTGGTTTTTGGTTTGTTATGCCACCACCCAGCTAACCCTCTCATTTCATCAGGAACGCATACAAGTGGTTTGCGGTACTGGGGTGGTCCGCAGAATCCCGACGCAGTGGCACTCCCACAATGGACTTAGAGTCATACGCATACACAGAAAGGCAAACAAAAGAGGAATACCACAAAACACACATCCTGACGTAGCCTGTTTTGTTTTGTTTTGTTTTGTTTTGTTTATCATGACCGCCACACCGCTGACACTCTAAGTACAGCAGGAACGTACACGAATGGTGCGCAGTAGTAAGGTAGCCCGGAAACGCCTGGCACGACTCGAACGGCATTCCCACAATGGACCTTGGACTCTGAACCAATCATGTTCGTTGGTGTCGTGGTATGTGCGTGCAGTCGGCACGCACTCGGTTTTAAAATGTTCATCTTTAGATCTTTCGCCGCGGTGACATAGGTGCGCTCCATGAGTAAAGTCTCAAACTGTGATCTCGAATTTGTTTTTGCTCCTCTTGATAAGGTTAGTTTTTATTAAGCTCTGAAAGAAATTAAAAAACCCAAGTGACTGTATCCCAGCGCCTTGGGTCCCTCGCTCGTCGTCTCTACTCTTGCTTTGACGATGATGCTGAGAAAGCCAATGTACGCGTGAGTGTCAACGTCGCATCCGGGCATGCCGATGCACGCACGAGGGCTGTGATGACCGATTATGACAATGACCACGATGCCAACGATGCTAATTTCTCTGACACTTTCGGAAAAATCCTCGGCGCCACAGTCATGGCCTGGTGGCCGTGCCGTGAGGCCACCCACAACGCTTCATAATAGCAATGCCGAGCCCTCCACGGCGCGCGTTCGCCGGTGCCTTTCGTTTCTCCCCCCTCCTCACTCTTTTTGTGTGTGCCCTTGAACGCCCATCTCGACGAACTTGTACTTTAGGTTCGTGGGCGCTTGGTCCCTGGGTGCCGCCCGAAGGGGTGGCTTGCTGGTCGAGGGGCTGGTATAGTGACTGTTGAGTGCTTCCTTGATGCTTCATAAGCAGTGTGACCTTGTCGCATGCTACGTGCATCGTTGGATCCTGTATTGTACCTGTATATATTGTACCTTGCATGCCTGCTTACAATACTCAGATGATAAGAAGTTGGGACAAGTCAAGTGAGAGTCTTGACGTTCAGCCAAAGCGGATGGTGAACATCTGATGAACCACAGTGCCGCAGGACTCAAAAAACTGTCCCGGACCGCTGCAAGCTTAGATTAAGGTTCACCCACTAAAAGTGGGTAAACAATGTTCACATTATTTGTGGACTGACATGCATCATCAAGCTAACAAGTTCTCACAATCAAACTTCTTTAAAACCAAGAAACGTAGCGCCTAAAGAATGGTGCCCCCCCACTTGGGTAGGAAAGGCACCAAGTCAACTTAGTGTCATCCAAGCAATTCCTTTCACACATATGAGACGAGATACTCTTCAGGCAATGCGCCTTCGGGCTGAGCCCTCAGTCACAAAGGAGTCTAAGACCCCTTAGGAGCAGATCACAGACCAGCCCAGGCCCACTGATAGGACAGAGATCTAGACCACACTGGCATACTAGGCACAAGAGAGATAAGCAAGACAAAGTGGGGCGCCACACCTTGGGTTTGGTTTATTATGCTGCCATACAGTTAACCCTCCAATTACATTAGGAACGCGTACAAGTGGTGTGCAGTAAGGTAGTCCGCAGAATCCCGACCGAATCGAACGGCACTCCCACAATGGGTCTTGGACTCGGAGCCAATCATGTTCGTAGGTATCGTGTGTGTGTAGTCGACACGCGCTCTGTTTAAAAATGTTGTTTTTTAGTTTTTCCGTGTCATGAAAGGGCTACTGCGTAACTTTTTCACGTAGGAGCAAGTAAAAACTATTGCGTGACAATTTCACACAGGAGCAGATGGACTGTGGACTAACAATGCAAGTGTCTTGTTGGAAAAGCCGCTGTTGAAACCTAGCATGGTGGCAGGTCAAAAGGGGACACACCTGAGGTTGTCGGTTGGTACCTCAATATGATACGTATTCAGACACAACAAACTTCAAGTACACGCTGTTGTGTACTCGGCCTAGCAAAATCGTTGCAAAAGAGGTAGGGGTACCGCACCTTGGGCTGGAGGTCCGAGTCGCAACACGTGGCCGAAGACTGGAGAAGGTCTCCTGACGTTTCACATGATCTACACTTAAGCAACGAGACAAAACAACACCCGCTTGGGTAATGAACTATACCTGCTACCGTGCGACGGCTGCCTCTTTTTTTTTTCTTTTCTTTTTTTTTGCCGCCACACCACTAACACTCCAATTACATCAGGAACGCATACAAATGGTGCACAGTACAAAGGTGGTCCGTAGAATCCCGATTGATACAACTGAATCGAACGGCACTCCCGCAATGGACCGGGCCCGTGGCTGCTCACTTTTAGGACTTCAGTCACATTGTATCTGTTACAATCCCACTGCACTCGGGGATCACAATACCCTAAGCAAATAGATTGACAGGGTCAAGGCTGCTGTCAGGTTTTAACACCCAACATCGATAACGCCCCTGACGAAGCTCGAAATAAACAGCCCCATACGGATCAGGGGCGTGGCTTATCATAAGCCACAGTAAGATGAACAAGATGTGTCCAGTGGACGTACCGTGTCAATCTAATATCAACTAGGGCGGTACCTGGCCTAAGAAGGAGGTACCCGACCGAGTGGGCAATCTGCTGTCATTTCAACTTTGGTGCGCAGAGGGCACATACACTAAGTAACCAACAGGACTCCACGACATTCATTTGAAAGGTTCGCATGGCCAATTAGGATCGTATGTACACACAAGACACGACAGAGACCTGGTCCACATATATACTTTCTTTGAGGGTAAAGTTTTTATTGAAAACTGATAGTGGGTATCCCAAGGATGGGTGTTAAATGAATTACAATGGCAAACCCTGGGAATCTCTTCCGCTACAACACCCCTCGGTCAGCTCCACCAGTGTTCGCCCTCGCCCATTCCAGGGGACCTAGGAAGAGGTCCCATTCACCAGTCGACATGCTCGAACATAGAGACACGTATGGACAGGCCCAAGTCTGTAGTAAAGGTCATCAGGGGAGTCCATAGCGCCATACTTGTTTTAGCCCAAGTTCTGCTTGAAGGTGTTGTAGACAGACTTTTTCAAGCCAGTCCCCTTGACAATTTTGATGTAGTACGATGAGACCTCGGTCGGGTCCTCGGTGCCATCGTTGATCAACACTACCATGGTTTTCTTGGAGTCGGATTCTTGCGCTTGGTGTCGGTGTCGAAAGGCGGAGTGTCAGTCGCGGCGCCAACAACTTTCTGCTCACCGTCGGCTTCGACAAGAAGAATTGTTTTGTGAGGAGACGTGGACATGGTATGTGTGTGTTTCAATAAATGGATTTTTTAGAAAATGACACTTTTATAGACGTTTTGGTGCATTTTAGAACATAAGCGTTCACGTGCGTTCGCGCCAAATCACGTGCGTTCGTGTCTATTTCACATGCGTTCGTGTCTATTTCACGTGCATTAAGTCTGAAGGATTGTGCGGGTAAGTCAGAAATGTTATGCGCCATGCGTTTGCTCTTGGCGCCAAGGCCAGTCATCGTAGTGGCCCTTTGCACCGCCACCACACTTCAGGCTCAATCCAAATTTTCAAAAAAAAGTGTTTTTTTGGGAAAATATGTATGGGCTCTGGCTGATGGCGAGTGGCGCGCGGCGTCTCCTGGGCTAAAGTCCGCTGGCCGCGCGCCCGACTGTCTATGTCAGCCGTTTTTTTGTTTGAGCAAGTTCTGGCATGTATGGAATCCACTACCTCAGAGTATCCGACTACGTGTCAGTGTCTTAGTGCGCTACTGGGCCGGCCAGGGAGAGTGAAGTTTACCCTAGACGGCCTCAGATGTAGAAAAAAAGAACCAACGCACCTATCACTCCCATACGACCACTGCCTGGTGATTTAGCACAATAGGCTAGAGGCAGAGATGAAAGCCACTCTAGGGATGGTGCGGTACCAGTGCCTCGCGGTTTTCCCCCCCAAGCGGTGCCAAAATAAATCTGTTATTGTCCATATGTGTTTTGTTCTATCTTCGTTTGTTTGTATACCTGCGTATGCGAATGTATATTTCAAAAAACAATCATAAAACAAAACATGAAAATAATGCTAATTGCGGGAGTGCCTTCGAGCCAGGCGCTTTCGGGCTTCTTTATTACTGCGCCTGCATCTGTGTGCGTTCCTGATGTAATTGGCGTGCGAGCAGTGTGGATTCAAAACCAAAAAAAAGAAAAAAAAGTGTTTGAACCACCCTGCCACCAAGGACCCCCACGCCATAGTCATCACAGAGCACCATCTTCCCTTCGGACACACGCCCTCTTACGTCACAAAATCTGGCTGGGTGTTTCATACAATTCAGGCACCATACAAAAAGGACTCGGACAAAGATGGACAACCCATACTAAAACCCGCGGGGGAATCCTCCTAGCTATCAGAAAGAATTCTTTTGCCACTTCGGAAAAAATACACCACCAAACTGATCTATACCAGACAGCAACATGGACCCTCAGTGCAGGCGGACTTTATCCCCATCATTCACATAACTGGGGTTTATCTCAGACCAGACAGCAAAGTACCCACCTCTGAAATTAAGGACCTATACACTACCCTCAATAATAATTTCCACACTCCCTCCCCACATTCCTCATAAAACCTTCATTGTCAGCACTATCATATACTCACTGGAGATTTCAACAGCTGGGTGGGCACACAACAAGAAGAGCACCTCACCAACCACCAGGATTCCTGCATATCCCCATTCGAATTGGTGACCCTCACCCTCAACGCCAATCCCAAGGCCGCGTTCCTAATTCGACGTCAACTACCACCAATGCCCGTGCCAGGGGCAAAATATTCCTAGATTTCTTCAACCACCACACCCTCATCATTGCAAACGACCGCTTCTTCCCGTCCCCCCAAGACTCCACATATGAAAATTAAAAAAAACACCCCCCCTTCTCCCCACACCTCCCAACTACTACACATGACACAATAGTAGACTTCTTCATAGTTTCCAAACTCATAACCCCGGACATCACCCAATGCACTACTCACTTCAACTCCTGGCACTCCCTACCCCCCATCCACCCAACCATTGCCGACAAACCAGGCCAAAGATATCCTGTCCGCACAGATCACAACTTGATCTCAATCTCCTTTCTTCTTCCCTCTCACCCCCCACTTGGTAGTAGTCATCAACCAGACGAACAATGACCCACCCGACAGGCATACCACTCCTGGAAACTAAAATATGAAACATACAAAAATCCCTCAAAGAAGACCTTGATCTCAACGCTGCCTCAATCCTCCCCACCCTCAAAGATATTCTGCCCACCCACATGAACTCAAAGTTACCCCCTTCACTACCACCATTAAGACTGCTTGAAAACTCCTCCGAGACTACAAAGGCGACGACTCCTCTGTCTCTCCCCAACTACCTTCACAAATGCGTACCAATATCTCCGCTGACAAACGAATGTGGACAGAGGGTGACATACAACGTGACCCCCATATTGAAATAAAAAGCTGGCATCAACATAGATACCACCTGGGACACGATCTCCGAATTCACCCTCTCTCGCCTTGTGATGAATCCGAAGCAGACCAAGTCACACAGACCCTCAACTCGCCCCACCCCTCCGACTTGCATATCCCAGATCCCGAACTCAACAAAACCCCCACCAGCTGCAGAGAGGAAGTCAAGGAAAAGATAAAACGCCTGCCATCAGACAAGGCTGCAGGCGCAGATGGCATCACAAATAGAATTATGCAAGCCAGTGGAGAACAAGCCATTGACATGATCTACCTTTATATGCTCATCATATGGGAAGTGGAAACTTATCCTGGGGCCTGGGCCCTTATGCAACCCGTTGTCCCTTATGTAACCCATTTACAAAGGAGGCAAAAAAGACTGACACTCACCAGTGTCCTACCGAGGTATCTACTTGCTCAACACACTTACAAAACTCGTTGAAGGCCTTATCAAGCACGTCTCTCTAAATTCACAGAATTCAACTACACCCTTACCCCCTCTCAGCAGGGGTCACGAATCACCCGACAATCCAATGACGCCATCTACGCGCTTATTGCTACCATACAAGAACGATTCCAATACGGGTTCGCCAGCTACTGCTGCTTCATTGATTTTGCTACTGCTTACCCATCCGTCCACAGATAACGTCTGGGTCTGACACTAAAAAACCGTGACTATTAAATCACTGCAATAATTTGGCACCTATTGAAACGTGTACGGGTTCTCCATGCCCTTGTTGACCAAAAAGATGAAGTCGAAATTCTCCGCGGTCTCCCTGAAGGCAGCCAACTTAGCCCTACCCCTTGGCATCTGTGTCGCGGAACTTATCCTCGAACTGCGAGCCAAATTCCCACTCCTTGAATTCCCTCAAATCACCTCCATTGACGACCTCAACTGGATTGGAGTCTTCCTCTATGTTGACGACATGGTACTCATAGCCAGATCACCCGCGCAACTCCAATATATGATCGACGCCTGCCAGGACTGGGCAGAGCGCAGTCGTATGCGCATCAACCACGAAAAAACAGAGGTCATGATGTTCTATGAACTTGAACCCCCCCCGCCAACGAGCCACCAGATTCCCCTACACTTTTCATATCACCACTCGCTTTCCCCTCTTACAACCCCCCCGAACTCTCCCACTCAAAGAACCCCCCACATTCAAATACTTGGTAACACAACATCCCTACCTCACTATGGAAGCAGCCATGAAACACATTTGCCGGCAAATCAACGCAGCACATCAAACAGTGGCTGCTGTTGCTCACAGCCTGAGATATGACTCCTCAGCCACAGATAGAGGCATCCAATCCAGCCCCTATGTACTCTTCCGCATATGGCAACCCTGTGTTCTCGGCTTCGCAACAGAAAATCTTCGCTATCTAGTCACCAATGCACAAATTGATGCGGTGGAACGCATCCTCATCCACTCACTACAACGCACCCTACACAAAAAATAAATAAAAATAAAATGGTAAGGGTACGGGCCAACATTAATTCGGTGCCTTCAAAATAAACGGTGTGAGACCGAACGAACGAAATATTAAGAATAATAATAAATAAACATTATTCCCCCCGCCCTTTCTTCACCCAATCCCCCTTCTTCTCCACAACCACACCCCCCGCCTTACACCTGACACACTCCCTCTTTTAGTCCCTTAGCAGGTTCACTGGAATTGGGTTCGTCCGCACCAAACGCCACCATTTTTTTTTCGGGGGGTTCTCACAACAATCATCTAGCCGCAGTCCACGTGAGGGTGTGGACACCTGTTGGGACCGGGCTCTCAACGCCTCGGGACGGGGCTATTATGGCCAGGCCAAGGCTGGCAGGGCGGCAAAGGCGACTCACTGGACACAAGTACCTTCGTAACAAGTTGTCCCATAGGGATGTCTCTTTATGCAGATTCTTCCTGTGAAGGAATGGTCTCTCTCCACTTCACGCGGACGGGGTTCTTAATACCTACGCCAGCGGGCGTCGTGGCTGAGAAAGGGTCCGAGTTCAAATTGGCCCACACTGGGCCGAGAGAGTTGGACGGGCACCGCCTGGGGGGGAGTGGGTCTGGGTTTTGGTTTAGTTCCCGGTTATACTTTTTTTTTTAATTTAAGAGTGTTTATTAAGGAGTAACCTCAGCAACAGGAGTAAGAAACATTAAAATCGAAAGACACCCAGTTCGCAGCTATTAAGCTCCCCAAATGTCTCGAGGGGCCCCACATCACCTGCGACAGATCCACCAACAGCAGCAGAATGCAACACAGAAGCAGCAGCAACAGCAGGGATGGGCACAGCAGCACGCAAGACACGCGTGAGGGCAGCA
>Ga0105055_10009199_pt1 | contig 12673 bp, 8 predicted proteins | sample BON03_FD_78090 | JGI IMG/M metagenome (GOLD analysis project Ga0105055, IMG submission 78090) | Freshwater microbial communities from Lake Bonney liftoff mats and glacier meltwater in Antarctica - BON-03 | ecosystem: Environmental > Aquatic > Freshwater > Ice > Glacier meltwater | place: Lake...
ATCAATGAAATCAGCAAAGAAATCAATGAAATCAGCAAAGAAATCAAAAAGATCAGCAAAGAAATCAATGAAATCAGCAAAGAAATCAAAAAGATCAACAAAGAGATCGGCAAAGAAATCAAAAAGATCAGCAAAGAAATCAATGAAATCGGCAAAGAAATCAAAAAGATCAGCAAAGAAATCAAAGAAATCGGCAAAGAAATCGGCAAAGAAATCGGCAAAGAAATCGGCAAAGAAATCGGCAAAGAGATCGGCAAAGAGATCGGCAAAGAAATCGGCAAAGAAATCGGCAAAGAAATCAATGAAATCAGCAAAGAAATCAATGAAATCCGCAAAGAAATCAAAAAGATCAACAAAGAGATCGGCAAAGAAATCAAAAAGATCAGCAAAGAAATCAATGAAATCAGCAAAGAAATCAAAAAGATCAGCAAAGAAATCAAAAAGATCAGCAAAGAAATCAAAAAGATCAGCAAAGAAATCAAAAAGATCAGCAAAGAAATAAGGGAAAACGTTAATCGTGAATATTGATGCGTCAAATAATATAAATATTTAATTAAATATTAATTAAATATTAATTAAAGTATTATTTATTAAATTTATTTTATTATATAATATTATAATAATGGATGCGATTGCTGCTTTTGATTCTAATCTTCAGAAAATTTTAGAAAATTATGTAAATAAACCTACAATTATACGTGGATTTGTGTATTTGGCATTAATGTTATATTCGGCAAGACTTGCTCCCACACCTCCTAAAGCCGTATTAAAATTATTTGATAATGTTTATTTCAAATTATTTATTTTTAGTGTGATTTTATGGACTGCGCAGATAAGTCCATCTACTTCAATTTTAATGGCCTTGGCCTTTATGATTACTATTAATTATACAACAACCGGTAAAATTTGGGAGATGTTAGAAAATGTTGGTCCTACTCCTACCCCAAATACTCAATTAGTGCCGACTGCACCGACATCTGATATTGCTATTCAGGCTGCAAATACTTTATTAAATACACAAAAGAGTGAAACTCCTGTTGTATCAAACGTTACCCAGAATCCTAATACAATGGTAATAACTCCATCAATTGTGAACACTCCAACTGGTCCGGTTGTAGTAAATCCGAGTGTTGTAATTAGTCCTGCTCTAGTAACATCATCAGATGGTAAGCAAGTTTTAATAACCCCATCAGTTACAACGATAAGTCAGCCTAAGCCTGTTACACCTGAAGAGTCAGTCCAGGCCATAATGACATTAGGGAAAGCTGCAGTATCAACAGCTGCATCCGATAAAGTTGCTGTAGCAGATGTTGCGAAGGTTGCTTTAATGAATGTGACGAGTAAGATTGGTGCAGAAGCTGTTAATAAGTTATCTGAACAAGCTGTAATTGCTGTTGCTGGAGTTGATGAGAAAGTAGTAGAAGTAACAAAAGTTGCTATTCAATCATGTTATCCAATGAGAGAATATGATATGAGTAAAGTGATGCCAAGTATAGGTGGTGTATTTTCATTTGAAGATTATGCCCCAGCCCCTTCTGCATCATTGTAAATTAATCATCCAACATACAAAATTGCATTAAATTATTAGTATTATTTTGTGTTTGTGTTTGATTTTTATTTATAATTTTTTTAATAACAATACATTTAGTTGAAATATCTTGAATTAAGAAGTCATCTAAATTTATTGTTTGGTTTTCTACGATAGCATTTTTGAAATGATCTTTGTAGAATGCATTTCTACCTGAGCTTTGATTTTTATATATTGAGAAATTGTCTTGAAGGTCAATAATCATTGGGTTATTGTCAATATGTGATTTACGGAAGATTCTCCCGACTAGCTGATTCATTTTACCGGATTCATTTTTAACGGAATTTTTCAAATGTCCTATAAATTTTTTGGGAGTTGTGATAATTAATGTATCAAGGTCTTTTTCAGAGACTCCTTCAGAAAATGCGGCTACAGTAGCTAAAATAAGATTGCATGCTTTAGATTTATCAAGATTTTCTATTTTCATAGAACCTATGAATAATCCGTAAGTAAAAGTAATGGAAGTGTCTTTATCTAATAAATTTTTTAATTCAACAAGATGATTTCTACGATCACTTAAAAGAAGAATTTTCCGTTTTTCTAATATGCATTTTTTTACAATGGATATAATCAAAGCGTTTCTTTTTTGCATTTGAATTAAATCAGATAACATACTAGAATACTGAATTTGTTTTTGTCCTGTTATTTTATTAATAGATGAAATTTCTTTATATTCTGATGTATTAATTTTTAATAATTTTATAATAGGTGGTTTACCAGTTCTTTCAACAAATGTTTTATAAACGACTTCACCAATATGCCATTTAAAAACATATTCGCAACCATCTGACCGTGTAGGTGTTGCCGATAAACCAATTGTATATTTGCAAGTTAATTTAAACAGAACTTTTGAGAAGGAAGTGCTTGCAATATTATGTATTTCGTCAAAAATCACACATTGATTATCTTTAAATAATTCATCAGGATAATCTATACGACTTAAACTTTGTAACATAGCGATAGTAATATCTTTATCAATTGTATCTATATTTTTTTGTCCTTGTATAATACCGATAGATGCGTCAGGTAAGACATCTTGTATTTCTTTTTTCCACTGATTTAATAAAGTAATTTTATTAACGACGATTATTGTTCTAGATTTCAATTTTGAAACAATATATAAAGCCATTCTCGAATTATGAGTGACAGTAAAATCTCCTAAAATAAATCTTTCATTATTATTCGTCATGAATCCATAATAATTACCTTTACCAACATATTTTACTTTAATACGAGTTGATCTATTATTTGTAATATTGTAGAACGTTTTAGAGAACATATCTTTGTATTTTTTTGTAGGAATAATATTTAAATTGCCTGATATATATATAGAACCTGTATTTTTTGTAATACATTTAAACCCTAATGATCTAGTTAAATATATTATATCAATGTTATTTAGTATATTAAATTGATAATGGTTATTTGAGAAGATGGCCATATTATCTATTAATCCTGCGAGTAATTGTAAACGATTTTTGCGAGAATTACATTTATAATCTAATGGTATATTACCATCATTTAAAGATAATCCCATCAGATATGGGTCCATATATATATATTTTTTAGAAAATGTAACACTGTTTTTAAATCCTCTAAGTTTTTTTTTTATATTATGTGGCAATTTGATAAAATCAGTAACTGAGATTTCAATGATTTTTTGATATTTAAGGAATTGTAAAAATGATTTTGCTTCAAAGTATGTATTAAAAGTTTTTTTAATATATTTGTTTTTGTAAAACCAATTAATAAAAAATCTTTTATTAAATTTTTTTATTAAAGGTGTATTGATAACTTTTAAACACAATAAGTGTTCTTTATTTACGGTATATAAATCACCATTTTGTTGAATAATATTATACAAGTCATCTGTGCCTGTGGCTAAAGATAATACTGTACGAGGAGTTGAGTCATCTCCCATAATAAGATCTCCTACTTTTATATTTTGAACCATATTAATTGTTCCATTAAACATAAGAATGGGTGTGTTGATAGAGAAGCATTTACCAGTGCCAGTTCCTGATTCTAAAATACCACCCCCTTCATTTATACAAGCATTAAATAAAGCTTCAACTGGTTTAAGTTGACTATCATATAAAGAGCCATTATATTCAATATTTTGTCCGATTTCTTTACCAATATAATTTTCTAAAATGGATTTAGGAAATCCATATTTTTGAATACCATACATTTTGGGTATATATAATTTATTTTTAGTTTCGATGTAAATAGGGTAACTATTATCTACTGAATTAATAGTAAATTTAGTATCAGTGAGAGGTCTTCCTCTCAATTCTTTTTTTAATGATAATAATTCATCTTCAGAGAAAGATTCTTTTTTGATAACATAACCTCTTTTACTCAAATAACTCATTTTATTATAAACAATAAAAAAAGAAATATTTCATTTTTAATTTAACTAATATCAATAATACCTCTTCTAGAAGAATGATTAAATTGTTCTATAGAATCAATTACTTCAGTGATTTCTAAACAGAAGCTATAATCTAGGTCATTAAATTCATATGGTGTATTATTATAATTCATTACAGAAAATTCTAATTCTGATAATTTGTCTAGAGGAACTGTATTAAATTGTTTAGGTTCACTTAGAAAATCAAAGCAGATATAACCAGGTGCTTGATTCAATGATATTCTTGCGAATATATTATCAACATTACCTGTATTTTTCATTGTGTTTAATTGAGGGCAAGTTAAAAAAGTATAATTTTCGCCTTCTAAATTAATCGATCTATTTAATAATTTATTTTTTGTATTTGTTTGAATACCAGAATAGCCATGTTTCAAACTACTTATATATATATTATTACCACCTCCTATAGTAGTAGTTGAAGAAAAGCTATTTGTTACCATAAAAGTAAATGTATTAATATTTATGACGTCTCTGACTTTAAATTGAACACCATTCAAGTCATTAATTAATATACCCCCTATTATATTTGTATTACTTGTTAATCCGTATAAGAAAAAATCATTCGACATACCTATAATTCCTGTGATTATAGTTGGTATTGACAAAGTTGTGAAAGGAATAGGGTCTCTTGTTATAGAAAATGTATCTTCTGAAATATATGTAACTTCGTAACCACCTCCGTCAATAGATGGACTAGTAGTGGAATCCATAATACGCATTTTATTACCAGAAATAAAATTATGGTTTACAATTGTCTGTATAATTACAACCCCGTTTGATCCATTCGATATATTTAATATTTTATTGAATGAGTGTTTTGGAAAGGTCATAGTAACCAATCCAGTTCCAATAAAACTTGTTCCATTGATAATATTATCAGTATTTAAAGCAGTCATATCTAATTGAATATAGAATGAAAAAGAATCAATTATAGATGATATTTTATAACTTTTATTAAGTATAGGAGTGCTAATAATATTATAAAAAACGACACTATCCCCTGTTAATAAATTATGGTTTGATACACAAGAAATTTTAGTAAATTTAAATAGCCCATTTGTATAGAAATTAGGATATATATTTGAAATATTAACTGTATGTGTTTTTAAAATGTCCAATGATGGAATATTACCATATAAACCTGAGCTATGTATATTAATATTTGCCAATGAACCTGGTAGAATTATTGTATTTGCACTGGGGACTTGTAATATATTATATGACCCATCGTAATTTGTATCATTAGGTACACTGGGGTCAGACGTATTATATAATGTAATTCGTTTAGTAATATCTAATAGATTGTATCCGTGAGGTGTATCTGTTGTGACCATAAAAGATGATTGAATATAATTAGAGTATAATGTTACAGGTATTGCATCTAATAATTCAAATTTTATATATAACGCTTGTATATTATCATTTAAACTATCAGGAATAGTATTATCAGATATTTCAACTAATATATTATTAATATCAATCACATCAAAAATTAAATATGTTCTATAAACTATAAAAGTATTAAAATTATTAAAGTATCCGATTTTTACTAACTTTCCTATATAATCATATGTTTTTTTTATATTATGTAAAATAGTAGTAGATATTACCATTTGAAATACATTATTTAAATTATTTATATTTGTATAAATTAATGTTGAACTATTTTCTAAAGGGTATCCAATATTTTGAGCTATTGTATTATTTTCTTGTCCCCAAAGTAATTGGAATGGAGCTAATATACCACTCTTGACTAAATTTCCACCACCTACAACCGTTGCTGCGGAATTTACATTTACTTCGATAGTAAAAGAATTTAAATTAATTTTTGTAATATAATGAAATGTATTTATAATACCTGAATCTATACCAGATATACTATTTGAACCCAAAATATATATTTGAGCATTGTTGTCCAATCCATGACTTGGTGAATTTACTAAAATAACACCACTACTTTGAGTTGTTGCAAATGGATTGTTAGGTAATTGAGATAATATCAATGAAGTAAATGTAACAATATCAGTATCTATATCTAGTGAAATTACAAAATAATGATAATCACCAACAAATGAATTACCATTTGATTCTCCTTGTTTTCTTCTTGTATGATTTATTTTAGACATCATCTCATTTTTTAATGTAGACGCAATATAACTACCAATACGTAATTCCGTATTATATATAGGATATGTTATATTATTGTCTTTAATACTAGTAAAATCATTATTAATATCTTCTTCATTTCTCCAATAAACATAATTATTTGAACTATTAATGACTGCATCTGTATTTGGGAATTCTACACTGACTAATTTAATAGTTCTGACATTAAGAAAATCTTTACCTAAATATATTTTGAATTTATTCGGTTTTAAATAAGTTATTTTATCACGGTCCCTAGAATCTATACTCACTAACGTTTTTATATTTCTCATTGACCTGTTAAATTCAGGTGATTTTACATCTACCTTTTTAAACAAATTTGTGCTCAATAAATTTGTACTATCACTTTGTTCATCTAATTGTACTATATTATTTAATTTAATGATCTCTTCCTTTTCGACTTTATTTTCATAATATTTTCTAAATTCATCTATAGAATCTTTTGGTACATTCATATTTACATCAGGTTCTCTTATAAAAACATTTGTTGATAATAAATCATTCGAATCACTATTCATATCTAATTAATATAAAGTATATTAATTATATTAATTATATTTTTAAACTCAATTTTTTTTCTCAAATTTTTTTTCATCAATTTCTTTCTCAAATTTTTTTTCATTTATCTAATAAATTTTTTCATCAATTTCTTTTCATTTTATCTAATAATATTAATATAAAAACACCAAACATTATATAACTAATTAATTCAATGATTTCACTATTACGTATTCTATCACTTTCTATATTTAATTGCATCATCAAAAGCTTTTTACACGAAACGCAATTTAATGCGTGAGATATGTCATGATTACCTTTATCCAAATTATTTATAAAATTATTACCAGATGGAGGTACAATTTTTTGTTCAACTCTATTATATATAATATTATTATTATCAAAATTTTCAATTAAACCTTTTTCTATTTCGATAACAGAGTTATTTTCGGCAACAGAGTTATTTTCGACAACAGAGTAATTTCCGATAGCAGAGTTATTTCCGATAGCAGAGTTATTTTCGATAGCAGAGTTATTTTCGATAGCAGAGTTATTTTTTTTAAAAAGCGAATCATTAGATTTAGTATTATTTAAATTATTATAAAGTTTATCATCATATACTTGAGAATATTCATATTCAGGAAAGACAGTTTTAACATATGAATAACTCATGGTAATATAAATAAATAAATAAAAAAACTTTAATTAATTCATATTATTATAAAATTTTTTTACCGGTTTATAATAATCAATGGATAACAATATTAATTTTACACAAATTTTGGTGAATTTTACAGCACTTGTGTCATTTGTTGGGAGTAGGCAATTAATTACTGATGTTTATAATCGTAAACAACATATATTTGATAATCCATTAATAAAGATACTAATTATTTTATCAATTTTATACATGAATATAAAGAATCTCAAAATAACTATTTTATTCTTCTTTTTTTATATATTATTCATAGAGGAATAAACGATTAAAGATGGATTGTATATATATTAAAAGTGATTTTTATATACATTTACGAGTTTATCTTCTAATTCTTCTACAAATACTTTATAATTACATAAAGGTCCTTTTATAAAACTTTCTCTTACATTTTGTTTTAGACAATTTAATTTGTCTAAATTACGACTTAAATCAACTATTTTGTTTATATATTGTTCTTTAGTATATACGACATATTCTTCTAATCCACTATTAATCATTAATGAACTTGTTACATTTTGGCAGTGATATTGTCTATTGTCATCAAATAATGTTAGAATTGGAACTCCCATCATTAAAGCTTCACAACTAGTTGTAGTTCCGCTATAAGGGAAGGAATCAAGGGCTATATCCATTAAATTATAATCAATTAAATGTTGTTGATAAAGGTCGCTATAATCAAGGATTTTAATCCGTGTCAATAAATTTTGATTTTTCCATGTTTTTAAGAATTGTGTTTTTAATTTAGGTGTTAAGAATTCTTTTGTTTTTATAATAAACTGAACATTTGGGCATTTTTCCAAGATTTCTTCCCATACTTCAATTACATTATCATTTAGTTTATTATATCTATTAAATGAGCCTATAGTAAGATATTTATTTGTATTACAAGGTTGTGTAGATGATAATAATGGTAAATTATCTATACCAATTGAAGGTGTATATGATAGGAAACAATTATCCATAAATAATAATTTTTCAGTATAATATTTTTGAGTGCTTGGTCTAATAATTCCTGCGGGTCCTTTTGTTATACCATCAGAATCAGTGAAATAATCAACTATATGATAATCCATATTACTTAATCCTGAAGTATTTGGATATCCACAATAACTAATTTGAATAGGAGCTGGTTTCAAAACAAATGTATCTAATTTATTATCACCGGTTTGACTAGACATATCGAATAATATATCAATTGAATCTAAAGATATAATATTTTTCAACTCTTCAGGACTACTACCCTTTACTAGTCTGAAATTTGCATTAGGATATATATCGGCCAAACTAACAAATTTTAATGAATAACAGAAAACATTGAAAATATCATAATTTATATATTTTAATATACATGATAAAAAGTAACTTACTGGGTGGCATATAAAGTCACCTGATACGAAACCAATATTAATTTTAATTGATTTTTTTAGAATATCATTTTTGTCTGTGAATTTTTTAACTTTGTAGTTTGGTAAAGACTCTTTCCAATTATTTACTACTTTGGGATATATTTTGTTAATATTTTTATGTAACTTTGCAATATACATTGGGTCCTCTATTAAATGTGATATATAATTCAAATCTAATAATTTGTTTTGATAAGCTAAGGATAATCTAGGTTTATATTCTAAAGCTTTGTTATAGCAATTAATAGCCTCAGGGTAATTGATTTCATAACAATATGCTAATCCCATATTCATATACATGCTTGCTAATAACATATTACGATCTGTGCTTATATGAGCTTTATCAGCATTATCTATACCGTGTTTATAATGTTTTATAGCTTTATCTGTAAAACGTAATTCTGTATATACAACACCTATTTGATTATTTACATCAGGGTCATCAGGCATAATTTCTAAAGCCTGGTAAAAGTAATAGTTTGCCAATTCACGATCTTGAATAGAGAAATAAATACCTCCTATACCATTTAAACATTTTACCTTGAATTGTTCGAGTGCGTTTTTAATATTTTCTAAATTAACTTTAGAAATGGGAACAGAAAATGTAGGTAATTCTGACGTTTCTTTTATAAATTCTTCATATTTGTCCACTAATATTTCTAATTGATTCGTCTTTAGCAATTCGTCAATTAATCCAACTGATAATTTATAATGTTGTAAACTTTCTTCGAGTTTATTAATACGATGATACATGAAACCTAAATTATATTGTAATTGATAATCACTTGGGTCCACCATTAAAACATTATTTAGTAATTTGATATTTTCTTCAGCATTTCCATTATAAATAGTTAAATATATAAATATAATTTTGTACAATTCCTTTGCTTCTTTATTAAAAGGTTCTATATTTAATACCTTTTGAATATGTGCTATACAAGTATATAAAATACTTTTCTCTTGGTCTGTAAAGTTATCTCTATTTGAATGTAATCCTACTGTTCTAGCTAATACCTCAGCACTAATATAATAAGTACTTTTTATTTGATCTTTATATCTATTTACTTCAAAAGGATTTAATGTATCGCAAAATTTAATAATTTCAGAAGATTTTGTTAAACATTCAATATATTTTTTATTAAGATGTTCACTTAAAATTCCTGTTAACTTTAATTCATCCTGTGATAAATCGTATAAATTCTTTAATTCGTTTGATTCTTGTTTAAGATTATTTAAACTAATTGACATTAATATTGATTATATTATTATTACTTTTAAATTAAAATACTAATATAACTTTAATTACGATTAAATTGCTAAAGTCGTAAATGACAGTGGCAATGTCTATGTAACTCCAATTTACGAATGTGGTAAAAGAGTATGGTATAGGTACATTAAATGCAAACCAAATTATTACCGAATTTTATTTAGAAACTGTACTTTGAGTTTGTAAATAAACATTTATTGAATTAATTTAAAAATGAATAATAAATATCTACGCTACGCTATAAATGAATCTATCAAAAAAAACAGAGATATTACAAAATAGAGTAAAATATCTTTTAGATCAACATAAGACGAATCCTATTTTACAAAGGAGTCCTGAGTGGTTTGAATTAAGAAATATTGCTATATCTGCTAGTGAGATTGCGTCTTGTCTTACAAACACGGAAGAAATCTGTAGGCCATATATAAATGAATTTAATATTGAGAATTTTAAAATTGATAATAAATGTTGTAGTCATTTTGATACCAAGGAGGATTTTATAATAAATAAATGTAAAACATTTAATGGTATAAACGTTTTTAAAGATTCAGTTTTTACATTATGGGGTAAAAAATACGAAGAGATTGCGACTCGTTTTTATAGACAATATTGTAATACGGCTATATTAGAATTTGGTTCAATAGAACATCCAACTTTAAATTGGCTTAGAGCTTCACCAGATGGTATAACCCCAGATGGTAAGATGTTAGAGATAAAATGTCCATATTCAAGGAAAATAAATGGTATTGTGCCTTTCCATTATTTTCAACAGATGCAATTACAAATGTTTTGTGCGGAATTAGAAGAGTGTGATTTTTTAGAGTGTGAAATAACGGAATTAGAAGACGTGGATTCATTCATTAATTATAATTGCGTTGAATTTCATCCAGGTCATTGGCAACAAAAAGGTATTATGATTAATTTAACAGATAAAGAGAATAATTCTGAATCTAAATATATATATCCGCCGGACCGTCTAGTTACTACTAATGATTTTATTAATTGGAGCAATAATTGTATATTAGAACTAGGTGTTGTAAAAATAAATGCAATACCAATATATTATACTATAACTAAATGGAATATAATTCTTGTAAAAATATTACCAGATTGGATAAATACGATAATTCCTATTCTTAAAGATACGCATTTATTTTTTAGAAATTTACAAGAAAATCCTATTTTAGCAAGCGAGTATGAAAATGTTATCTATTTAAAAAAAAATAAAAAATTTATTGAGAAACAGAATAATACTATATGTTTATTTGATAGTGATAGTGAAACTGACTTTGAAAACGACTTTGAAAATGAAATTTGTTTATTAAGTGATTAGCAAACTCCTTCACATCTAACACTTGGGCATTTGATTTCCTTTGAGATATTTGTAGGCCACACGCCCATTATATTTTTTTTATCATATTTTATTTTTTGTGTTGTGGGATTATAATTTGTAGTCATAACAAATCCGGCGTTATTTCTATGTCCTACTTCTGAAATTGCATTTATGACACCTGAATGAATAAGAACTAATACATTAACTATATTTTTATTTGGTAGTTTTACATTTTTTGAAAACCATTTTATAAAAGTTGGTATATCACCTGGGTCTTCTCTACCTTTGAGATCATTTTCTACATATTTAAAATTGATATTATTTATCTTGATATCATTTAGATATTTTTTTTGTTTTTCAATAGATTTCATAGGCCAACTGTTATCTAGGAAATCAACAGTATCTTTATTATTACAAATGTAACATTCTCTCAAATATGGAAATACAAATATATCATTTGGTTTGTAAGTTTCACTTGTTATAAAATGTGCGGTTTCTATAGCACGTAACATAGGTGAGCTACCAATAATATCGAATGATTCTATTGGTGTAAAATCTGTGTTTTGAAATTTACCTATTGTAAGTATTTTTTCGAGATCTTTACCTGCTTTTATACTATTTTCAACACCCAAATCTGAAATGGTTGGGTCCATAAACTTTTTAAATAATTTACTAAATTCAGGTCCTTTTGTATTAGAACGAGCAAATTGTTGACAGCTTATACCGTGTCTAAGGAAACAAAAATTTATTTGTTTATCTTGTTCTACTTTAACGCCATTATTAGACAAGTATTCTATAAATTTACCACGACCTTTCTTTACACTTGTTCTTAAAGCGTAATCATTATCTGTATGAATATCAACTCCATTTTCTATTAAATATTTGAATATGTTAAAATAACCTTTTTTAACACTTTTTTTAAAAGCGTAATCATTATCTGTATGAATATCGGCTCCATTTTCTATTAAATATTTGAATATATTTAAAAATCCTTTTTTAACACTTTTTTTAAGACTTTTATTTTTTTCTTCTATACTTGGATTATGTTTTTCTAAATATAATTTAACAATTTCCAAATTACCTAATAATGAAAGTTCATGTAAAGATATTATTCTATCCATATATTAAATCTATATATAAAAATTTTAAGAAATTAAACATTTATATTCTCTAGCGTTAAAATAATGTATTTCTATGAAAATTTATAAAAGAATGTATTTCTATGAAAATTTATAAAAGAATGTATTTCTATGAAAATTTATAAAA
>Ga0105055_10009203_pt1 | contig 12669 bp, 6 predicted proteins | sample BON03_FD_78090 | JGI IMG/M metagenome (GOLD analysis project Ga0105055, IMG submission 78090) | Freshwater microbial communities from Lake Bonney liftoff mats and glacier meltwater in Antarctica - BON-03 | ecosystem: Environmental > Aquatic > Freshwater > Ice > Glacier meltwater | place: Lake...
CCATGGGGCGCGCCATGGATGAAGTCTGTCGGTTTCGTGAGGGAAAACAGGGAGTGACACGCATGTAATTCGCATCAAAAACGCGAATCAGCCACGTAACTCGCAACCACTACGAAGAACGCATTGAAGGAAAACATACTCGCAACGATTGCGAGAAACAGAGAAATAAGGCGTAAGAAATACGAGAAATAGGTTTACGAATCATGAATTCATGTCGTGTTGTCAGCCAACCCTGCTTTAATTGGTTTCAACAACTGGAGCGGGGGGTGAAGTAGCAATGATGGTGGCGGCAATACCGAACCATCTCAATAGTGGTGAACTCTCCCGTGTCTACGTCTTGGGTGTTCTCTACAAGGGCGGAAGTGGCGGACACCTCAATTCAAGAGACCTTTCCAAAAATCCTGTGACAGCTCGACGGTGCCCTCCTAAACAAGAGCTTGGGCTAATCGCGATTCCCGACCTCACCTTCGTCGTTTCAGGTGTCCTGTTCGCTGTTATGGATTGTATTGCAGACAAGCGGGCAGAAGTCGCTCAAGGGCTGTCTCCTGGCCCAGTAGTTAAGCGAGATCTGACCGAAGATTTTTGCACAACTATGAAGGTGCGGGGGAGCTAAAAGTGAGTGCCCAGTTTTCCAAACAAGGTTTCGGTGACTTCGCAGGCCAATTTGAGTTCCAGGCTGAAGTTAAAAAAGCCCCAATGTGGCCTTTCATGGTGTCAGTTTCTCTCCTCGTGGTTTCCCTGCTGCTCATTGTTGTTGAACGTGGGGCAGTTGACTCGACACTTCCCGTCGTTGCCCTAGTTGGATATTTACTGACCCCATTAGCGACGGCTTTTCTGCTTATTGTGGCAATGCGTTCGCACAAGAATCTCAGTTCAAAGGATGGGTATGAGGGGCAATCGGGCACACGCTTGATCAAGCTCTGTTCCCTGGCGGCGGGTGTAGGTTTCCTTGTAGCAATACCTCACGTCTGGCAAGTTGCGCATTACTTCTCACTGGTGTTTGCTCCGGGGGTGATCTCATGATGAGGGTTTCCAAGGGTCCGTTAAAACTTAGTGTCTTCACGTCACTGGTCGGCCTCGTGCTCCTATCCCTACTATCCAGTCCATTAACGGCGGCACATGCTGCAGATCAAATTACTAGTGAGTCTCAAAGTAAATTGGAGAGCACGGCACTGAGCGATCTCAGGTCTTGCCTAAGCAAGGAAAAATCGGTGCTTGATGTCTACTACCTCATTGATAACTCTCGGAGTATGGAAGTCATTGCAGATAAGACAGGAACGGATCCAGAAGGTCTACGCTTTCAAGCCGTAGAGAGCAGTCTGAAGCCTTTCATGGAGTTGGCTAAGCAAGGAACCGAGGTCTACATAGCAGGCGGTCTGTTCTCAAGAGGCGCGCAGACGCTAGTGCCTTGGACGCAAGTCGATCCTGATAACAGTGCTGCGACCGACGGGGTCGGCGAAGCGTTGAAACAAGATGTAGGCGGCGGCACCAACTGGGTGGAGGGTTTACGTCTGGCACAGTCTGAATTGTTGCAGCAAAAAAACCAGCCCGGAGTCCGCTGTCAAGCGTTGGTCTGGATCACCGATGGTGGGATCGACATTAAGCAGGATCCTTTAGCAACGGCCGCTGGCCTAATCGCTCTTTGCGGTGTGAAGCCGACTGATATTGGTGTTGCTGCAGCTTCTTCTGGCTTGATGTTTAGCTTACGTCAGTCAGAAATAATCGTGTTTGGGGTGTTGATTCAAGAGCCACCCGAGCGGGGTGATGATCCTGAAGAGGGGACAAACCCGAAACGGGAATCCAAAGTCTCATATTTCAATCCTGTTGTTGTCGGCACGGGTATCGTCGATGCTAGCTATTTCAATAACGGGGAGCCACTAACTGGGCCTTTTAACTGTGGCGAGCAAGTTTCAGGTGCTCAAGGTTTTGCTTTCGAAATTCAAAAACCAGAGCAGTTGGGGAGCCTTTTTCAAGACCTCGTGATCTGTATTACTGACTCATGTACTTGGCTGCCGCCCACCGACGTAAATTGTGATGGTAAAACTTGCGAGATCTCGGTTCCTAAGGGGATAGCCTCCATGCAACTGAGAGTTCCTAGCGGTTTCCAGCCATCCAATGTCAGTGCCCCAAATGGTTCTGGAGCGTGTCTGACTGGGGGGTGTAGTACCCGTGAGGAAATAGCAGAGACTGGCATTATCCGGATACTGGTTAACAATCAGGGTGGGACCTGGTCAATCAAGACAGAAACCAAAACACCAGATCCGTTGCTCTTCTCCGGTCTCAAGATAATCTCGGACGCGTTAGAGGTTAACCCACGGGAGCCAGAAATTACCTCCGGAATTCGTTTAGGACAGGGGAAAGCTGTCACATTCGATTCAACTAATTATGAACAGCTTTTATTCGAAGGACGCGTTGAATTTCCCAATGGTGAAACTGAACCCGCTCAAGTGAGCCGAGATGGCGATTCCTGGGTTTTAGAATGGTCACCGACACCGGATTCTCCTACCGGCCTGTCTCCCAAGGAAGCAATTGTTTCATTGGCGGCCACAGCAGCTGGGGTTGGAACGGAAGTCCCCTCGTTGAGATTAGCCAAGATTGAAAAACGTTTCCCCATAAGAAAAAAGAACCTCAACAACGACCCAACATTGATACAACCCTTGGATGGTGAAGTACTTATATTTACCCCGATTGAAGGAAATCAAGGGGTTGGAAAAGCCGAGATAGTAGTTCGTGGCCCAGAAAACAACGATGGCAAGGTGTGCTGGAACAGCGACCCCGATGCGCTGGTTGGTAAATACACGGACACTCAAAGTTCGGTGGAAAGACAGCCCAAGGCTTCCATTGACGTAACACCGGAGGTGGGGCTGGAATGTCCTGGCGCGAATTTAGGTGTGACGCTTCCCCGTGGTGTGGAAGTTCGGATCCCCATCGTGATGACGGTGAGCTCGCAAGCAGAAGGTTATCTCGCGGGCACCATTTACTTAGATTTTTTTGGGCCAGCTGGCGAGAAAGGGTTTCCTCAGTATATTGAATTTTCAACCGAAACGACCGTTATCAAGAGCTGGGTAGCTTTCTGGATTGTCTTTGTGTTTCTTACGCTGCTTGGCATTGGTATTCCATACCTCGCACTCGTCATTTTTGCCCGTCGTCAAGCCGCATTCAGTTCAAAATTGGATGGGACGCGTTGGGCTTCACTGAGCGCTGTCGTTGGGCCTGACGGCCTATTAAAAGTGGATGAACTAGACCCTTCTCGCTACGAGTTCATTTTCCTCAACAAGAGCGGGATAACTTGCAAAATCGAGATGGGTGTTGACGTTCATGAGGTAGTTCCGCCAACCTGGTGGCCGTTTAAGCCGTTGCATACAGTTGTCAAGACTCCCTCTGGAACTTCGATCTTCACAAACCACGATCAAATTATTGCAGCAGGTCAAAATGTTGGCACCTCGTCGCAGGCGCTGGGTAATGTGTTTTATTTCGTAGTCGACCCGATAGACAGTGTTATCGCCGCCGCTGACGTGACTGTGGATGACTGGGGTAATCCTGTTTCGACTGCGGCCGAGGTGGGTGGAACGGTAGCCACTGCGCCAATAGATGGGCGATTGGTGGTCCTTGCATCGGGGGATGCTAACCCTACGGATGCAATCTCAAAATCCATGGCAAAGGTGCGGACCTGGTCAGGTTGGGTCGATGTCTTTACCGCACTGAGTTCAGGCAGAACAGTTCCAAATTCACGAGTTAAGTTAAAACGCTCGAATAAGACTGCCGAGCAAATTACAAATCAGCCGCCAATTACAGTCGACCCTAGGACAGGTTTTGAGGGTGTATTCAACGATGGTGAAGCGACGCTCGATAACACCGTGACAGAAAAGAAAAAGTCAATATTCGGTCGTAAGGAAAAGAAGAGCAAGGGTGGTTCGCCAGATCAGCAACCGCCATCTGATTTCAATTCCACAGATTGGTAAGTACTAAAGCTAAAGGAGAAAGAAATGCTCAGACCATTCCTGTTCGTTGGCGTTGGCGGTTCTGGTGGTAAGACTCTGCGGGCGTTGAAGCAGACACTTGATCGGCGACTCAAGCAGAAAGATTGGAACAAAGGCATCCCAGGGTCTTGGCAGTTCATTCAGGTTGACACAACATACGACGGAGTTGAGTTCCCTGCACCGATGTTGCCGCTGGAAGACTGCATTGTGATGGTGGGTCCTGGGCAAACGTATGACCAAATGGTTCGATCACTCGAAAATCGAATTGCTGCCCCAGAGGAAAGGAAGAAGGCGCTTGCTGGCTGGCTGGCTCCGGGCTCTGCCGTTCCTATTGCCGCTGGCGCAGGCCAAGTCCGCACACTTGGCCGAGCCGTGAGTGCAGCGGGGCTGGCAAATCTGCGAAACGGACTAAAGACTGCGGTAGACAAGATTCAAGCGCCTGACAACATGAGTGAATTGGAGGAGTTGTCCGCCCGCTTGCATCCAAAATCTGGGATGAGTGGAACTAAAAAATCACCGGTAGTGATTGTGGTTTCGTCAATCGCTGGCGGTTCTGGCGCAGGGATGTTCATGGATGTCACTGAAACTCTCAAGTCACTAGATCCCAGTAGTGACTGGTTGCAGAAGTCGACAGCATATTTATACACCCCTGAAGTCTTTGACAGCATTCCGGCACAAATGCGAGCGCAAATCCCGATGAATGCTTTGGGAGCCATGAATGAAATCTTGGCAGGGCTCTGGGCAGATGAATCCAGTGAAGGGTCAGATATTCTCTACAACTCAAGCGGGGTTAAAGTCAATCGCCAGAAGGCCAAAGGGGCCATAGGCCCAGCAGGTATTTATCTAGTCGGCTCCAAGAATGCAAACGGCGTGAACATCGCACAGGGTGCAGATGGCGCTGGAATGGATGAAGTGTTCATGGCTGTTGGCGAAGCGATTGCTGGTTTGGTCACGGATGAGGGGCTCGCAGATAATTATGAAGCATATTTCTACACCAATGTGTTTGCTAATAGCGGGAAAAACACAACCTTGGCTGATCACAGCGGGTTGTGTCGACCAGACGATGTATTAGAACGGATGCCCTTCGGCGCCGTTGGGTTCGCGCGAGTAACTATTGGTATGGATCGCTTGATGGACTATGCGTCAGAGGGCCTGGCAAAGGGTCAAATACATACTCTATTGTTCCCAAGATTTATGCCAGTCGATCCGCTAAATCCGATTCCTGACGCCGAGCATATTGAGCGCGCAAAGAATGCTAAGCGTGATGATTTTGTCCAAGGGTCCCGATTAAATGAAAAAAATCCAAATGATCAAGTGGTTAATTTCCTTCGTGGGGATGAAATTAATGCTTCACCTTGGGACGGATCCCCCGGAGCTGTGCAGGATGCGGGGGCTAGCCGTAAACGCAAGGCACAAGAACATGCCATGGGATGTGTGCCCCGTGCTGCACAGAATCCAAGTTCGACCCAAAGTGCATCCAATTGGGTAACCATGCTGCTCCAACAGTCTTCGACACTCCTGCCGAAATTCTTAGCGGAGCAGCGATCGGGGACAGAAGCTCGAGCGCAACTTTGGTCAGAGGAGATCCAAAATCACCTTGTGGAATATGCAGCAATGTGGGTATCACGCGATGGGCTGCAGGTCACTGCCGAGATGTTTAAAATTTTAAGGGACGATCTTAAAGTAGTTGCGTCTCAGGAACTTCCGCAAGATGCGGAAAAAATGCGAGCACGAGGTATCGATTTTGAGTCGGCCGTGGCTGGTCGCTTGGGCACGGGCACCAACTTGTCAGTGAATTCGCCAGAAGTGAGTCAGGCGTTGCAAGCCCTGCAAATTGGTGCGGAACGTTTAGCTGAAGCTGCATTATTGGAATACGCTTCCAAACTGATCTTGAATATCGTTAAGAGCGTTCTAGAGCCGATTATTGAAGAGTGCGAAGTCTCTTATGCACTGATAAGTCAGGAGGTGCTCCCATCAGTCGGCGGGGGTGGTTCGGGTCGCCTGTTCAAAGAATTTGCTGATCTTAAAAACGATAGATCGAATCGTTACGTGTCTTCTCGGTACAAGCCGCGACAAGTCGAGCGCATGCTCATCGAATCGGACACCTTTCCAAATGAATTTGAACGAATTGTAAAAATGGACCTTCTCGACGATGATAAAGACAATTGGGCATCGATTGCTTTGGTGTGGAGTATGCAGGGAATCCCGCTACGCGCCAAAGACTCGCGAGTCAAGGTTGAGGCGAAGCAAACCATGGTAAAGGTGGAGGTCCCTTGGGTCCCTGAGGATCCACATGCCAGGAAAGATTCGACTCTCGGTGCACAAACCATGGAGATGTGCTTACCACATTCAATTTCTGAATTGGTTGAGCGAAATCGGACGTGGCTCGAGGATGGTGAATCAAGTTTCGGTCGTCAGTACAGGATGGCCTTGGCCGATTATTGTAGCGCCGGCAGTAAGAGTGTTCAAAGCGAACGCCAACAAGGATTCTTATCAGCTTTCACCGACCTGTTGCAACTCAGTTCGCCTCTAGTTAGTATCAATGCAAATGCAGTTGAGACTTTCCATCATCACCCAAATCCGCAACTGACACCCCTGGGCACCACCTTGCACCTGACGGCTATTCCTTTTGACGTGCAATCGGAAACAGGTAAAAAATGCGTTGAAATCTTGCAACGAGCAGAACAGGGGAATCCATTAGACTTCAAGTTTGATTCTTCAAGCGTTACTCCGGACCTCTTGGGATTTTCTACAGTTAAAGTGGCGATGAGCCCAATGGTCTACTCCTCACTCATGGAGCCCATAGCCAATTCTTGGTTAACGAGTTCGGGAAACGCAACCTCCGTACATGCCTTTTGGGATGGTCGACGTGCGCGTCCACTTACCGAGGCGCTGCCGATGCCTCCAGAAATACGACTTTCGATGATCACAGGGTGGTTCATAAGTTACATCTTTGGTGAACGTAGGAAAGACATATCTAATACAGCGCTTGGAACAAAGTGGGAGATTTGGAGCCCTTCGAAGGGCTGGCTCGCATTTCCCCACCCGCTCCTTCCTGTGTCGGCATCGGATAGGTCTCCATTGCCAGCAATTTTAAAATCCATGTCACTCGCGATTGTTGAGGCAGGAACTACTGCGTCAAAAGCCCCACTTGACCCTTACATGCGACTCAAAGAGCTAGGACGGGAAGTGACGACTAGCAGAGACGTGGGTCTAGATCTGCCGGACCGAGATCCCAGTCAGCATTCGCACCTGATTTCTGAGTGGGTACTTCAGGGAGAACTTCCTGCAGGTTCGCCGGATATGCCTGTTTTCGGGGAAGAACTCAGTGGTATTGATTTGACGACTCCGGTAGGAAGACGCGAGGCGCTGGCCGGAGAGCTCAAGTTGTTGAGAGCAGATTACTCCGACGCCTGGGCAAGCTATGAAAGTAAGGATTGGAGAGAGGTGCCTCGTATATTTGAAATTAAGGATGACATAAATCGTGCGATTAATGAACTTTTGGAATTCGTTGATGGGTTGAGCGCCGCGAAGTCTTCCAGGGTTGAGAACTAGTCGTGCCCGTAACAAGTGAGTGGGGGAGTGATTCCGTAAGCGTCATTGTCTTGCCCGCTGGCATGGAGGGGCAAGGCTTACTCCAGGTCGCTCGCAAGTGGACGGCTACTTGGATGCTTGCACCCGCTTTTTGGGTCCGAGCTGAAGACGTACCCGCAGAATCCGAAGGCCCGCCTGAGATTCCAGCGCTAGTGCTGGGCCGAGGTCCCTTTGGCGGCGAAGACGAAGTTGAAGTTGAACTTTTCTGGAAACTTGGCGAGCACTTCAGACCTCGGGTTCGACTCATTGCGATTCGGATGTTGCAGTCACCATCGGATGACTTGGTGACGGCTCATGCGATTGATTTAATTGACTCCTATTTAGATCGGGCGCTACCGACGCGCTTGGATCGCAATATTGAACAGGATCCTGATTCCTTGGCGACCGAGTTTCTTCGACTCAACTTGATTGTCGACGCTGCTGAAGTAACGGGAATCAATGCAATATCTGTCTTTAAAGCGGCATGGCAAGCAAATATTGTGGCAAGCCCTGAGGACCGGTCAACTCCATTTTCACCAGATGCTCCCCCGATTCACCCCAGACGTTTCACGCACACGGAAATGACCCACATTGGTGAATCTCCAGCCAGGGCTGAGAGGTATTACGGCTGGGCGCTTGCGCACGTTGCTTCGGTTGCTGGAATTTGGTCAGGTCTTAATCAAAGTGTTTATGACTTGATGCCGAGTCGTCCTACGGTGGCGCACAGTATGTGTCTCGTCCAACGGATTTGTGTTCGTGGAGTTGTTACTGATGGCCTAGCGATTCAGTTAGCTGCCGATGCTATGGAATTGACTCTTAACAACTCAGAAGAGGCGGGGCGCCAGGTACAGAATGCCCTAGCACTGCACAATATTCAGACTATTCCTGATTCGGAAACTTATTCAAGAGCCAAAAGCATGGTGGATGTCACTCTCAATGGATTTAGAGACCAAGGCTTTGGTTATCGAGATGTTGTGGATCCTGGTCCCTACCGGAGGCCTAAAGCTTCTTTAGGCCACCGAATAAATCTTGTTTTCAAATTGGGTGGGAAGGCAACGATTAAAGCGCCTGAATTCCTTGTGAACCTTGTGCTTCAACGATTAAGTAGTTCACTAACAGTGGAAGACGGTGATGCGATCGTTGAGTCCGCAAGTACATGGAACCCCGGTTTCCCCACTATTGATGATTCGGTATTTACGGTTCCGTCTACTCCCATCATGTTACGGGTGGGCATGAAATCCAGTCCCCAGGTCTGGCGCGATCTTAGAGACATGATCTTCTCTTCTCTAGACGCAAACCCGTCACACGACGTGGCAGAGAAACTCTTGGCTGGGAGTGTCTCAGCCCAGCGCATGGTGTTCCCAAGTAAATCTGACGTGCTCCCTGACCCTCGAGGAACTTGGAAACATGAAGCTTTAACGAGGGTGGATGCGCCTCCGTTTCCTGAGATTGGCTGGATGGATTCGAAATCCGCCAAGCAAACTCTTGACGATCTGAATACCATGTATGACGCCAAAGTTCCACAAACCCATAAGATTCGGAAAGACCTGGAGGAGCAGCAAAAGGAAGTTTCAGTGGAAACGAGGGAACTTGATCGACTTGGGAGAGAAGCCAGTGGAATCGAAGCAGAAGCTTCCGAGGCACAAGAGTGGTTAGTGGAAATGCAGACAGACCATCCACATCTGGGTCGTAGCAGATCCATCCAGACGGTTGAAGGGGACTTCCCGGAAGCTCCAGAAGAGATAGATGCACCAGAATTTAACGAGGATGATGAACCCGTTGAAGAACCTATTGAGCAATTGGGGCCTGAGGATCCATGTTCGCCGGCTCAAGATGAACTGTCTGCAATTCACGTTGAACTTAAGTCTTCGTACAGGCAGCTTGCCAATTCCGAATTGCGTTTACGAAAGGTACGCAGGAAAGCGAATCGCCTTGAAATGGAACTTGAAGAAAGCGAACTTGATCTACAAGAAATCCAAAATGCCCAGCAGTCGCTCGAAGATTGGGTCAGGGCACGCAATGGCAGTTTTGCATGGCAACTCTCTGATTCGCTTTCCCTGGAGAGGGAAAAAGCACAGTCAGCGAAATCTCGCGCTGAGCAGTGGTTGGAAAACGGTCACGCGCAAACAATCAAGCTATTACTACCCATCGATGAACGTAGACGACTTTGGCCTAGGTTCGGCGCCCAGCTCGCAGCGATTGTGGCACTAGTGGTGCTTTCGCAATATTTACGAAATGTAAGTGTTTCCGGCTGGACCCAATACATTCCGACTCCTTGGCCCATGATCGGGTTTGCTGTCTTGATTTTCATAGGCCTAGCCCTTGAAAGCTGGCTCAAATACGAACGGGCCTACGCCTCCGTCGCGATAGGTGAGCGTTGGAAGCAAAGGGAAAACGCAGGTGTAAAAGGACTCGACTCTGGCCAACATGCGCTGGCGCTGATTGATGTTGTGCGGAGAATCCTTGTCCCGATCCCCTTGTACATCGCACTAGGATTCGCGATTGAAGTTGTCCGGGATCTTGTGCCCGTAGTGGTTCAAGGCTATTTCCCTAAAGGTTGGGTCATTTGGGGAGTTATGGTTTCTTTGTACCTCTTGACTTTACTCAGCGTTTGGATCTCCTACTACAAGTTCCTTTCACAACTTCGCTTCCAGATCATCAGCGTGCTGTATGAAGCGAACCGCCAATCCAATGCCTATCGATATGCGACCATAGAAGATGCTCGACTTGATTCGATGCACTCCTTGTTGCCTGATTATCTTGAAATGCTTGGGAAGCCCATAAACACGCCTTGGAGTGTAGACATGTCCCAGATTAAAGAGGGCGACATGCGGCCAGAGGGCGGCAGCCTTCCAGCCAGTGTGGGTTTAGCCGAAGCAACAGGTGCCGATTCGCGGCAATGGCATGACATGGAAAATCGAAGTCGAAAGTTGCTCTATAGGCCAGGTTGGATAACAAATGCTTTTAGGGGAATGCTTGAACGAATTGCTGAATTCGAGGGAATGAATCCACGGGCGCTAACACCAGACACTGTCGCGGCGGATCCTGGAGATAGCAGGCGAGGGCAGCGAAGGTTGGTCTCAGAGATGTCGACAAACGAAGTAATACTTGCGGGGTCTGGGCGAGATCTGTTACTCACACTTTCTGAGGCCATTCAGAAAGGCGTGATTCGTGATATCAAACCACTTGTTAACCCACTGCGCAAGAATGAGCTTGCGGAACTTGACATTTCAACATCGAGATTCAAGTCAGACAATCCCAATCAGGTGCCGTGGAACGAATTCTTGGAAGAAGCGCTTTCTGAAGCCGCCCCCTTCTCAATGCTTACATTCTCCGAGACGGGTATCGCCGCACAAAGTTTTCTCGTGAGGGAAAGCCATGCCTTGGTCCCCAAGGATCTCTCTGATGTTGAATCAACGAGCAAATTGCGGATCATTGAGTCAGATGAAGGAGGACATAACACTCCCTTGGATATGGTCATTCGTATTGATAGAAGCGACTGGCTAGATCCCCGAGACTTGCTGCTCTTTACGGGCGTTGAGCCTCCAGCCGATAATGATTCAGATCGAGCTACATTGAGTAATCGCGCTGAATCCTCTTCGCACGAAAAAGTAATTAGGCATCGAGACGAGTAGTCATGTCAAACTTTGATGACTGGGGGACGTCCAATGGCGAATGGGGAGATAAAAAAAAGGGAGACCCGGATTTCGACTTTCAGTGGGATCCCAAAGGAAATTTTCAACATCAACAACCACCGAAGAAATCCCCAATTGACTTGATAACTGGTCAACCTCGTTGGGCAAAGATCGCTGCAGGAGTAGCGGCATTCACGGTGATTGCATTTGTTGTGACGCAATCAGGGCTTTTCACACCGAGTGAGTCAAGTGATGTGTCAGTTGCCACGGATAACGTCCCCATATTGCCAAGTTCTGAGTCGTCATCTGACGAATCAGGGGCAAATAAAACCGACGGAGGTTCCGCTGAGGAGTCAGAGCCCCCTTCAACATCAGCTCCTGAAGGTTTACCCGGGCAGAGTATCTTCGACTCACCCGCAAATTTAAACGGTTTCATTTCAACGATCATCAGTAGCACCGTCATAATTCAATGTGGCGAATCCAAGAACGCGTCGGAATTCGACTCCGGTAGCGGATTCGTTACTGATGTTTCGTCATTACTAGGGAGTACCGCTTCCGAGTTGCTGATTGTCACCAATCATCACGTGGTTGAAAGGTGTCTTGACGGCAACGGGTACTTGATAGTTGGTGTGAAAGAGGACTATTACGAAAGTGAAGTCACTGGATATGACCAAAGAAATGATTTGGCCGTGATTGATCTCGCAGGTGCGAATCTGAGGCCAATTTCATTGTCAACAGATATCGAATTGGGTCAGTGGGTGATGACAAGCGGCAGTCCGATTGATATTAAATCGAACGTAACTTTTGGTCAAGTAACCAGTCTTAAGGTCGCCTCGGAATCCAATGGCGAGGATCTGATCGCGTCGGACGCAGTAATCGGGCCAGGGAATTCAGGCGGACCTCTGGTCAATTCTTTGGGAGAAGTAATAGCAGTCAATAGTGCTTTTTACATTGACATGACTGGTCTGTCTGTCGCGGCTCCGGTATCACATCTGTGCGTTTCTATTTTGAGTTGCATTCAGTAGGAGTCGAGGTCGTAATCTGTGACGCTTTCATGCACCGCTATTACACGACACGTAGGTATTCCAAGATCCGAAACATGGCACCACTGGCCTACGAGTTACAGTTGAACAAAACCGCGGCGCAGGATGCATAACCCGCGCTGATATTTGACGAAGATTCGTAAGTGACAGATACTGAACAGCGTTACGAAGGTTGAACTGGGGGAGCCGTGACTAGTACACAACAACATCCACAACATCTCGGCAGAAGCGTTGCTGCTATTGCGGTCAGTATTGTCGTTGGTCCAGTGATGATCTGGGCGGGCTTGATTTGCGTGGCCACAATTATCCAGCAAGTACTCTCCGGGTTCATTGACCTCTCCCAAGCGTCCTGGACCCAAGCCTTCAATCCAGCCGTGTGGCTGGGCCTTGAAAGCATCGGTGGAACAGGTGGAATACTCGACGCACTGATCGGAGGCC
>Ga0105055_10009207_pt1 | contig 12665 bp, 9 predicted proteins | sample BON03_FD_78090 | JGI IMG/M metagenome (GOLD analysis project Ga0105055, IMG submission 78090) | Freshwater microbial communities from Lake Bonney liftoff mats and glacier meltwater in Antarctica - BON-03 | ecosystem: Environmental > Aquatic > Freshwater > Ice > Glacier meltwater | place: Lake...
CTTCATCGGATGGTGTCGGTGCTTGGAACTGATACTCTGGACCCAAATATGATGGAAAGAATATTTCGATTATCATACTACCAAAATGCATCAGAACAATGGCAAAAAGCATCACATAAACCGTGATGAGAATTTCATATGCTGTCGACAACCCAGTCATTTTTTCTGGGCAGCGGCTAGTGTCGCCATCAAAGGTAGGGAATCCAGTACTGACAGCGACAGAGATAAATGCTATAGCGAGGGTGTGGCACACAAACGAGATTTGCTGTGCATATGGCGTGTATGTTAACCCTATGCCGTTGGTTGGGTGCATTGCACGGTTGATATATAACGCGGTACAAATCATCCACAAAAAGGCTGCTGGTATAACATAAAATCCTACAACTACTCTGTGCCATTCGTGGTCTGAATAACACTTATTGTAATCGATGGTGGTTGGATAGGCAGGGGCACACTTGTACACGTTTTGTGCAACACTTTGGGAGGAACTTGGCAGTACTGGGTTAATTTGGTTTGCCACCAATCTATTATAGTCCATTGCGGACGATATGTCTGTATCAGAGCAGTAATTGGCATCGTGTAGGTGCAGATTATGTTCATATGCCCAGAGAGGTGAAGCCAATTTCACAACCCCACTTTTCAGACCTGTGAATTGAATATTTTTCAGCAGATTCTCAGCATGAGTGTTGGTAAAAAGACTATCCATTGCGCTATTTCTAGAAGAAAGTCCAAAATGGTTTCCAGTTTGTGTAGCTGTGTATGTTTTTTGACTGCCAAGTGTTTCCAGGGACACTTTTTTTCCGATGGGTATATTTGTTTCAAGATATTTGTGTTTTAGCAATGTGATATAAGGTCCATCGACCAACTCCACGTCGGACAGCATGACATCTTTGGCTGGTGTAATGAAAAAGACAAATCCTAGTACGACGGTGATGAAAGTAAAGAGCGTGTAACACCACGAATATCCGTCGCGTTTCGGGCTGAATCTTTTCATATCCATGATTAGTACGGTGTTACGAATTTCATGTGCTTTTATAGGATGTGAGCATGTCACCACAATGATTTTTGGTACTAACACAAGCCATCTCAAACATACCAAAAACATACAGCATTCCACCGGTGATTAGTAAAATGCAGAAAAGCACACGCGTACCAATCAATCATGATACAATTTGTGAGACTAGTGTTGATATTATCTTACTTATTTGTCCTCCCATCACCACCAACACGCAATAAAAAAGCTCGTTGTGTATAAAACAAAACAATGAATATATGGCAAACAAACAGTGGATTTGCGGATTTCCTAATCATTTACTTGGACCAGTTTTTTATTAAGGATTGGTCAGTTGATGCTGTACAACCACGTGGTGTGTATGCCAACCATTTAGTAGCAAAAGTCGGCATAACCGCACCAGAAATGTAGACGATTTGTATATTAATTCTGCATGCTTCCTACAGTATCTTGTACATGCATGGGTAATTTATATATAAACATGCTGTGGCGTTGTAGATCAGGTGACATATATTTTTGAGTCACAATGTCGGGTATCGCAAGCATTGGAACTGCCACCAATTCGAATTTAGCCGGTGCTGGTCCGTCTATCAACATTACAGGACGCACTGATTTAACCACCATCAGTATGTTTGCCAACAATGATATTGATCTCGAAAATGGACAACATGACGTGAAACGTCACGAGATTTGCTTGTCTGTCCCCCAGCGGCAAATCCAGGCGTATTCTGCCGTTTTTTCGTTTGATCCTTTTGTCGAAATGCCTGTGTCATTGACGCGCAAAAGCGACTACAAAATACTGCCGATTGACAATCTCAACTCCATTCTTGATATGACAATCTCACGCTACTACCGTGATGTTGGTGATGCACGGAATGACTTGGAATACATACTTGCCAAAAATCAGATTTCGCTGCATTCGATGGACTCTGGCACGAACCAAACCCTTTGCAAAATGCAAGACCGTCTTATGAAGAGGATGTCAGATGGGTCACAACAAGTTTTCCATCGCCGTAACGCTATCTTCCTGACCACCGATTCGTCCAACTTCACATCCCAAGATGACAACCAACATGACGGAAAATGGGTGCCAAGCACTACCAAAACGTTTGAATCCATATATGAGTTCAAACCCACCGAAGCACCCGCAGTTGCCAACCAAAATAACAGCCATATTTACGGTATTGTGCTAAAGGTTGAAGACGACCCACAAACAACACTATATAATCTGACGCAACACTTAGATCTTACCATCAGATTGGTACTACACTGGGATTATCCCAAGGTACACACTGCTAAGAATGTTACCAGCGCACCAATTGAACCACCCGATTTGGTATATGCTGGTATTGCCCTCACAGACGCGAGTGCCCATCCACAGAACGGTGACACTGCTGTAACATTAAACATTTTCTCTGCACTGACTGTTGATAATGGACCATTCAGTGTGCTGACGAATGACGACTTGATGTGGATTCACGATATTGAGCTGGCAGACTTTGAAAAAGATGGCATGCGTCGTCAGCGTATTGTTCTTAGCATACCATCCATTCTACGTAGTATCACACCCGGTGTGCCAGGGAATGACACGTTTGAAGCGGAAAATACTACACGATACAATCGTTTCCAGGCTTCGCGAAACTACGCCCCTATTACCAATGCGCTCAAACACAAACCAGGAAACCCCTCACGAAAAACCTTTTTAATTGCACCACAGAAAAAAGGATTCGGAATCCTCAAAAGATCATCTGTGAAAGACAAGATGCGTCATATTGGGACCTCTATCTCGTCATGTATGCCATCGAAGCGTCTCGATCTTGTCAATGGGGCTGTGGCCAAGTTCTAAGCAGCTCAGAACTGCGTGTCGCCAAAAAAGCTTGCTCCATCATTACGCAATTCTCCGGGGTATGGTCGGGGATTTCTCTATGCAGTAAGACAATTTTTGCACTTTCGTGTACCAAAAACTCCGTAGCCATGCCAGTAAAGTATGCTATGGCTGCGATTGGGGCAAGCTGGTAGTTTTTATGCATGGCAGCGATCAGACACAGTGCTGCAAGGTCCGAAGGCATGGTGAACACATATTCCTGGCTGGATAAACATACTAAAAGCAGAGCTTCTGTCAAAAGTTTGTCAGCATTGACAATGGCAAACTCATAGAATAGTATTTCAGTAAAAAATATTGGGGTTTGTATGCGGAATAGTCGCCATTGCAGTGTCTCTAGGATATCACGCTCTACTGTAATAAAGTCAAATACAGTGTGTTGACCCATGATGTTACGCGGTACCACTACTGGTGTGGCATTGATAATGTGATGGGGCTTTAGCATGTTGTCGAAATGATTTTCTTCCATTTTAGAAGCCATACATAAACAGCTAGCAGCAATCAACAAAAAGTTATCCTTGCGACACATATTGTTCTTGAAGTACGACGATATTCCGTACCGTACAACGAATTGGTCATCGTTTTTGAACATCAAAATGTCCTTGTTTGCATACTTAATAAACCTTCCGTATCCAACGTCCGTATGGATTTTTGCCAAATATGTGAAGAGCAAATACAACCCACTGTGAATGTTTTCCTTTTTCATGTTGAACTGACTGGCCATCCATACAGTCCAGCGTGTCAAAACGGCAGTAGTATGTGACTCGTTCTGTGCTAATCCGAGCGATGCATATATTACTCGCTGTGTTACAACCGTCTCTGAAAAAACCACATGAATGGCTACTTCTTTTTTGCTAGGGCTGTACAGCATAGCAGCTTCAACCGGTACAACAGATTCTGACATCAAAGAGTCGGATATGATAGTTTGTGTGTTTGGTTTGGTGCGTCTGGTAGCACTTTTATATTGGTTGGTGAAAACGTCCCGATCACGTTTTTTACAAGGTATCTGATTCGCCATGTGTAATATGGTAAGTACATTATAGTTTTACGACTTTGGTAAACATGTTATATTTTTAATTCAAAAAATCAAACAAGTGGTGTCCATGCCCTCATTTATTGTCATTTACGTGTTTTACGACGGAGTTGTGTGAGTCATGTGTATACCACTATCCACGACAATAAGATATGCATCCACAAAATATACCGTGCGATTTATACAGTGTGACCCGAAAAAAGGGCAACACGGACCAAGCAATGAAGCGGTGTGTTACACTTACTTTCGAATAATACACGGGTGTATACATATATATGTGGAGAATTCGGATGCACACACGCCAACGCTGCACTATGCATATGGCGGATGAAATTAAGCAGGTGTTTAAAAATGCTTGCTCGATTATTTCTGTGTCATGGATCTCAATTCTCATTGTCGGCCGCATCTACGATTTTCACGTGGCGTATATTTCGTTTGTTGAGCGTACGTCAAGCGAGGATTGGCTGCTTGAGCACTGTCAGGATGATCACTTTTTCCATAAAATGGCATACCACACCGATGTCTGTGCCAAAGTAGTGGGAAATAGCATAATCTGGCCAAGTCTGTATGGAATAAACGAGAGTATGAGTAAGATGAAGCTATGTGGATTCCATGATTGCTCCACCTTGCTCGGCATAGTTTACAATGGAGGAATTCCTGTCTTGCTTTGTATCATGTTGTTATACATTGTCACACCCTCTTTTATTCTGCCCCTCTTACAGAGAATGTATCATATTTACTGCGAAAACGTTTTGATGGCAAAATGTTCACCACATATCCCGAGTGCATCACCTCGCAAACAAAATATGAAGCATGCCATGTACTACGACGTTCTCGACGATTATGGTGCCAATGTAGTTGGAAATGGCAAGAGTCGTTTTGTGTAATATGCCACTATTCATTTGCATATATATAAACCTGCTGTTTTACAGCAAAATCACATGAACAAAATGAAGATGCCTTCTACTGTGGTACTATACATTACATATTGTTTCGTATGTCATGGTGTTACGGCAAGTATTATCCTCCACAACGATTTGATGTGTTCTGAAAATTCCTTGGACCAAATGACAATGCCAGCTCACTTCCATGGTCGTAGAGGAATCACACTGCATACGGATGATGTTGGTTTCATGTCAAAGTGTGATACATACGCAGCTAAGCACGCATCTAATACCATAAACTCAGGTTCTGCTTTTCACCATGTCTCCTTGACCAATGCCATAGAAACCAAAGTGGTGATACAAGTGTCATTGTTCGACCCTTCCACAGCCCCACTACGCTTTTCTATGGGTGGCATTAGCATAGTATTGGATCAAAGTGGTATTCGAACATACAGTGAAATACGCGTGGGACAATCAATGGCCGTGTTGACGAATGGTACCATGAAAAAGCGACAAATACAGGAGCTGGAATTCAGAATACAGAAAAAAAACAGGTTATGTGTTTTCACTGTGGTCCAATATCCCGAGGTAAGACGTGTTTTCCACTGTCCAACCAAAAATACTTTCCATATACACGGCGACAATCTCACCTTACACCATGTGTTTTTACAAATGGACAAAAAACAAGTGGGGCGTTGGGATTTTACAATTGAAACACAACAGAACAATGCTGTATGTAAATCATGTCCATTGGGTACAAGTTTGGAGACTAATACTAAACTGTGTAAGCCATGTTGGACAGGTCTGCATGCAAATGTAGACGCCCATAGCAAATGGTGGTATGACCCTCCTGTTCAGACAAATACCGGCGTATTGGCAGAGCAGAATGTTCCCGCACCGGACTGGGCAGTGTTGTCAGTGGACCAAAAACTGGTAAGCACAGGTATTTTGCGACATTCTGATATGCAAACAAATGGAAACATGATATTGACAGACAGCAAAGTGAAATATGCATACGATCATGTAGGATGGATTTGTATGCACCACTATGAAACACGTGTAGATTTTGCAGATTGCACAAACACCCAATCACACCGTGTGTATATCTACAATGGTGAAAACATTGTCGTGCTACCATTGGCAACTACGCCGAGTGTATTATTAACGGTGCATGATGTTCTACAGAGCACACAATGGCAGATAGGCGACACAGTTCGTTTTTGTAAAATACCAGGTTTCAATACACATATGTGTGTGAATCCAATCGTGCTTACACGACAGAATGTGGACACCTGGTCACCAGTCAATATAAATCCAGTACACTCCAGTTTGACGCGCTATAATATTACGACAAGCAGTGTTGATGGATTCATCCTGCTGTGATGAATTCATCTCAAATATACATGGGTTGAATATCCGTCTATTTACATTACAAAAAGTTGAATATCCGTCTATTTACATTACAAAAAGTTGAATATCCGTCTATCTGCATTACAAAAAGTTGAATATCCGTCTATCTGCATTACAAAAAGTTGAATATCCGTCTATCTACATTACAAAAAGTCGGTGTAACATGTTTAATAATAAAACCAATGCCATCTACTACTTTTCCAAGTAGTCATATTGTCAATCCCCAACACAGTCCATGTAATGTAGACTTGTAGCTAATTTTTGGTCGAACGAGTTCGTTTGAATACCCATTCTTCTGTCTTGGCATTTAACACAACATCCCCACGCTTCTTCAAAGATTGACCGGACATGTTTATTCACCTTGACAACATTTTGTATAATTGTATAAAATTGTACAACGCCCAAGAAATCGTCTTTATTGTCAAATCAACACAGTTGTTTTTGTGTCCGCATGTCACTTTTTCGAACGCAACAGCGTGCTATTTGGCATTATTAGAAAGGCATAGCGGTGCGTCGGTTCGAGCCATGTGAAGTTTTCATGAGACACCTTCACTACGGCTCTACATTTGCAGATTATAGCTTAAATTGACACATAGTGACACGATATGTATCGCATGCACAACACATTTTTCGCGGGGTTTGATTTTGCAAGCTCTTTGGGTGAATAAAAACGTCATGCCCATGTATTTTTCTTCGAATTGTGAGGCCAGACAGTAATTGTTGTTCAATTCCCAAGACAAACAAACACACAGAGCCACAACTGTGGTGTATCTGTGAACAGGAACCAATACATACAGACAAAACAAATAATGACAAGCGAAAAAAAAATATGCAATAATTGGGCAACACACTGTGGAATCTGGTGCAAGCAGCTGTGCACTAGTTGCCACGCTAATTGGTGCACACGTCTCTGCAGAAATGCTGCTGGGTACAACAGGCTTCTTGCTGACACAATCTGATGCACAGGTCTCTGCTGCCATGATCAAGTTTGCACCATCATCTGTCGCAGTAGTGGCTTTTGACATCTGCTACAGGAATAAGACAGTAGTGACTACAAAACACTAGCCTAAATACAATACACGCGTGGGCGAATATAACTCTGATTTAATGACACAGCTTCAGAACATAGAAACGAGCATGTATCAATTTTTTTGCTGCATATTACCGCAGAAATTCCACCCTAGGTTGTTGAAGCCACCAAGGATGAAAATGTTGGACTGATTGTTATGACATCTCTCTTGTATCAATGGATAATATACACAGTAGAGAGTTGATTTTGTATACGCGAAATCATCCAGACGGGTCAAAGGTCTGACTTTCTAATTGCTCCGTGCATCCTGTCAGTGTATATGTATGCGTATATAAAGAACACAATTTGTTTCCAGAACACACGGACACGCTAGCTTGACATATGTCATTTGCCAGTCTGGTTTTGCCATGTTTGGCACTGCGAAGCACTGACACTATAGAGACACTTGTCAAAACACAACAGCGTTACGAGTCAATTTCCACCGAAGCACCTGAATTGGCCAATGTAATCCACACATGCGTAAATCTACAAAAGAAGAATACTGGGCTTTCCGGTCTGATGTACGAAATACAAGGTGACAGTCTACTGAACTGCACTGACATGCTAACAGAAGAAGTGTTCAAGGGGATTTCAGTGGTCAAATGTAATATTAATGAAATGCAAGCAATTTCGTTGATACAGCAAAAAGACGAACTCACCTTGAAGTTGAATGATTTTTTATCCACAATGCAGACCACCCGGAAAAATAAAGCGGGTATGCTGTTAGATCAGATTTTGCCAAGTGCAGATGGACAGGATTTCTGGTGGTATGGACAAACTTGTGAATTGAAAGGAGGTGCTTCTATTCGAGAATCCATCCTGCATGATGGCAAACGTGGAGACGTGATTTTTTACAATGCATTCTCGTGTATCGACAGGTCAAGGGCATCACTGACAGGAGTAGAAGCCGGTGCCGATCTGAGTTTCAAAGATGCGTGTATTTGGGATCCTATATTGCATGGATCAATTGGCCTGTACACACAACGCGCGGGGGACGGCAACAATGTGTTTTTGGTGTGTGTCTCTGATTTTGACCAAATTGCTTCTGACATCGTGCGCTCAATGAAAGCCGACCTTGGCAACACTACAAATACGTACGATTTTTGCGATAGTAAGGAAATGTGGTTTATACAGAAAATTGCCCAACGCAATCGTTTGCGCTTGATTCTCCAGACTGCCCAGCACTTGGAAATCTGTGTGCCGTATACAACAGACTTATATGCTCATCCTAAGCAAGACAAGCCCGATCTTGCTATTGAATGCTGTGGCGTAAACCTAGATCATATCGAATGCACACTAGAGCAAGACTCTTTGACACACAGGAGTACCCCTCTCGTACGACATTATAAGGACTGTATTAATATATATGGACAGAATGGTCCGGTTCCTGTCTTGTTAGGTGACACAATGGGATTCATGTTGCTGCTGCCCGATAAATTCAGTCACGCTTCTTTTTCTAATTACAATGATACGCCACCGTTTGTACAAAACAGAACTGGACAACATATCCAACTGTGTCCAACGTATAATATTTTTGAGCAGAATTACACCAGTGTGCAGAAAATTTACACAGAGCAGCAGAATATTGTACATGTGACAATCCATGATTTCCTTTATGATATGCAACAACAGGGGGTGAACATTTTGCCTCATGTACGTGATCTGTTGACGATGACGGACGAATATGCCAATTTTATATTCTATGGCGTACAACACGGAATAGGAGCACCGACTGTTCTGTATCCACGAATGTCCCCATCGTTTTCGCCAGCGCATAAGGATACCCTCCAACTATCAACCAACCCTAACACTGACATACAAGAGTATACACAGAAAAAACCGACACTCATCACCCCGCATTCGAGCAATGGTGAAAATTGCAGCAAAGATAATCATGACGATGCTACAAACAAACCACTCCTTGTACAAAGAACAACGCATGGGATAACTAGTTATAAACATAAAGACCTTTGCCAAGCCATCTGTGAGGATTTTATTTACAAAGTGCCCGAAGGCAGCGAATTGCCGCGTCTCTTTGATTTTCAGGTTCATATAGGGGCGTCGAATCCAGACCGTATGCAACTCGAATGGAGTAATTTGACCATCAATCTGGTGCAAAACATGACACGCATGCAGCATATCGATACATTACATCTTCTTCCACACGCCACATTTTCAAATTATATTGAACATTAGCACATGTGGTCAAGCATGACCTGTTTTATACAATACTGTCGACCATACGAGTGTCTCTCAAGTCATATTGTTTCAAAAGAGTGGCGCTTGTCTTCGTTTAGCGGCATGTGTTGATTTTGCCATAACACTAGGATTTGACATTTGCATCGATTGTTCTATATGTTGTAGTTTTTCGAGGAACTCTGCACTATTTTCTGGCGTATGTTTGCTTGGATGCTCTCCTTGGTGATATGTTGGTGTTGAATATGTTGGCGTATGTATGGTAGGATGTCCAGTCATTTTTGTACCCGTGGCGACGGCTGCCACAGGGAGCAAAGTAGTGTGTTTCTTGTTGGGTGTACTGATAAGACGCACATACGCAGCAATTGTGATCATGATGGATATGTATAATAATATTACTGGCAGCATGATAATCCAGCCCAGTAGGACGATATTGGGCATCTCTTCTATAATACTTTCCCCAGGCATTCCTTGCGTGTAACACCGACAGCAAACATAGCAAGCATATAATAGCAAACGTAAGAAAAGCTGGATGCTAGGCATATTGTTGAAGATGTTGTGTAGACACGATGACGTCAAACAAATCGCAAGGAGCATAACCATACTCGTGTATAGGAGATATGGTCGGACAATCCATACAATTGACTGAATGTTACTGAGCGATATGGAGTCTTTTTCATATTTCGGCTGTTCATGGTGTAGAATTTTGCGTTTCAAATAGGTCTCATACACAAATACGGCAAGCCCAATACCAGACCAAAGGCAAGTTGTGAACAGAAGCCATGAACTCTGTTGACAATGAGAATCGGGTGTCTTTACATAATGTAGTAAATAGAATCCAGCAAAAATATCATTGATGATGTGTGTGTTCAATCCTGTCAACGTTTTTTTGGTGACCTTTTGCGCCACATCAGAGCGACTCGCGATACATAAATCCACTCCTCTCTCACAAAGCACCAGTGAAACTAGTAGCACTGTCAAACACCGATCGACAGAATCCATTGGCACTGGAATATATATGCGTTCGATAGGAATATCGATTTTGCGATGCATTGTCCAGTGTTGTGCATCTTCCGAGAACATACTGAAAATGGCGATGGCTAAAATCGTCTTGGATATGATCCACAAGAATGGTACGAAAGTCTCTGTCTTTGTAATGTCCAATGACATGATTCAAACAATTTTATTATCACTGCGTATGTTCTCGTGACTTTACCTCTTATATCGATGCTTCATATGAAAAGAACAACTCCTCAGCAAAACAATACTCCACACGCAATGATGTGTTTAACCATGTTTATCGGAAAATTACATCCAATTCCAGGTTTCGCTATGGACGTACTTGTGAGACGTTTCGAATACTTTATTCAACATACAAAATCAAACCCTATTTTATTTATGTAGAATTTATCATCAACAAAGTTATAAGTTCCAATCACGGGACCATATTTTCCAGAAAACTTCAACACAGATCCTTCAATACATGCGTTTGACAGTCGATGTACCATGGCTTGTGTAGAAATTGTAAACGATTTCGAGATACGACACAACCATACTACGACGCAAATTTTGAATGATGTCGTACCGGGGGTCGCTGTTGGACACTCTATTTGACATCATTGGCTCAATATTTTTGAGAATATACCACAGGTTGCTTGGGATCATTTCTGTGGTTGGTTGTTCCATGTGCCATGCTGTCGTCATATAGCTGGACCAAAAGATCTGCGAAAGCATTGTTCCATCTCCATTGTCCATATTATTGGCGTTCTCCACTACTTCTGCAAACGAATTTGGTAAAATACGTTGTGGCATGCATACAGGTGTGGTATAAACTGTCTCTCGATCTTGTAATACCCCAGAGCTTTTTCGTAGTAGATGTATGCCTTTGTTCTCAGTATCGTATTGCAGTACTGCACGGGTAATGTTTTGTGGCGTTTGGTTTGTGCATAGCACATGTAAGGAATCATTGATGTGCTGGTTCATTTATTGCGTACAGCACGTCATATCCGTACTACTTGAAAACAGACCACTCACATTGTTTCTCATTTTTCGAACTTGCTCGTGTACCATTTCTCGCCCGTGTATCTTGATGGTCTTGATCAATAACGCCTGTTTCTCGAGGATACGTTGAGGGTCCTTTTTCTTGGGAGTATTGACTCTTTCATAGACTGATTTTCCTTGTTTGGCATCCCACTGCATATATTGCTCGCCATACAACTCCAGCAAATTCACACAGAAAAGACTGTGTGCGTATTTGGCCACACCTGGCGTTTCCATACGTAGCACTGCGGATACAATTGTATTTACCATATTCCGACTTATCATCTGAGAGAATGAATCATTTTCGAATTTCTCTTTGACATTGTTTGCAAACGACCGCATACCAGTGGCATTTTTGTATTGAATGGTATTTTTCAAAATCACTTGAGCATTTTCAATCACGTCGTGCATGATAATGGCGATTAAATTGTCGCCTACGATAGCACGCTTCTTGAGGTTTTCTTCCAATACAAAGCTTAGTCGCAACACCTCACCCAATAATACAGATTGTTGTAAAAGCGGCCACGATTCGACCTCTACTCCATAATCTAACGTATTTCCGCTCTGACAGCAAATGTTTTCCACGATGGGCGATTCTTGAAACATGTTACCACGCATTACCACTGACGTCACATGATGTAACACACTAGTCAGTGGCACGTCGTTCATTTGTGTTGCTGTATCCTCGCGCGTGAAAAGTCGATTCAGAAACATATGCTTCACAACAGACAGCTCTGACAGGTCGCCTCGCAACAACCCACTTTCACAAAACAACTCAATAACCACAGAGGTCGATAATTCACGCCCCGTCCGTATAATAGCATCATTTTCCGACGACACCTGCGGCTGCATCAGTAGGTGTACCGTGCCCATTGTATTCCGGATAGTTTCCTCGAAGCCATACAATTTGAGATTCAGTATTTTATCAATGTATATTTGCAGCATTTGGTGTCCACGAAAGGTTCTACAACCCCCCACCACGAATACTGAATGGTGGTTCCGTGTGTCAAATATTGTATACACAAGAGTGACAGCTGGAACAGGATGATGATGTTGATGTGATGGATCAGTTATTTGTTTATATGCTGATTGTGTCATACTATCTAAGAATAGCATCTGTCTATCCCTTATTGTGTTCC
>Ga0105055_10009215_pt1 | contig 12653 bp, 9 predicted proteins | sample BON03_FD_78090 | JGI IMG/M metagenome (GOLD analysis project Ga0105055, IMG submission 78090) | Freshwater microbial communities from Lake Bonney liftoff mats and glacier meltwater in Antarctica - BON-03 | ecosystem: Environmental > Aquatic > Freshwater > Ice > Glacier meltwater | place: Lake...
CACAAACTCAAACCGGCGCTGTTCAAGAGACAGCCATACTACCGTCCGGGATGCGACAATTAAGACAAACACTAGGACAAAGCGCTGAAAATGTGGGATTTTCGGGCATAGTGTTGAAATGATTGGGGAAAAATGGTGCTGTGAGAGAGGATTGAACTCTCGACCTCACCCTTACCAAGGGTGTGCTCTACCACTGAGCTACCACAGCCGCCTTTTTCCGAAACGCAACCCCGGGCGTTACCCCGAAGGCGGCAGGGTTCGGAAATTCCCCACCTGAACAACCACTTCCGTCTTCGTAGCCGCCCCTTACCAAGGGCGTGCTCTACCACTGAGCTACCACAGCCTGTTGCGAGGCGGGGATAGACGTTTGGGGCGCAGCGTGCAAGGGGCTTTGGGTGGCTTTTTCGGGGTCATTTCGTGGCTGGCGGCGGCGGGATCGCGTCTTTGAATTGCAACGCAGGGGCGATCCGCGTAGCTGTCGCGATGGAACCAACCGCCTGGCTGTCGACATTCGCCGTCGCCCACGCCATGTCCGGGACCAGAGCGAACGCAAAACAGGGAATGGACGCGATGTACACCGTGGCTCAAGGACCGACCCGAGGCCTGTCCCCTGCCTGTCTGACCGGATCTCGCCGATGAAGACAGAACGCCGGAACATCCTTCTGGTCAGCCTCGATGACGCGGTCCCCTGCTGGCCCTACAAGACGGCCTTCACCGAACCGTTGCAGGTGCCCAATCTCGACAGGATTTGCGAACGGGCCACGGCGTTTCGCGCGGCCTATTGCCAGGCGCCGATCTGCGGGCCCTCGCGCGCCAGTTTCATGTCCGGCCGAACGCCGCACGAACTGGGCATCCAGGGAAACGAGGTCAACCTTTTCGACCGGGTCGACCCCAGGGAAACCTGGCCCTATCGCCTGAAGCAAAGCGGCTATTTCTGTTCGTCCGGCGGCAAGGTGCACCACCGCTACAAGCCCGTGCAACGCCGCCACCACCTGGTTCTGTATTCCGACGAGCAGAAACGCTTTTCGGCGGACATGCACATGCCCCCCGACATCGCCAAGAAAAGATACGGCGGCAATCGCGGTGGCTGGGCCAGCACCGATCCCGCCGATGACGGAGTCTACCACGATGCCCAATCGGCGGACTCGGCCATCGCATTCCTCGAATCCTACGACCGGGACGAACCGTTCTACCGCGAGGTGGGTTTTTACAGCCCCCATGGCCCCCATTATACTCCGGCACGTTTCAAGGACATGTACGAGCCGAACAACTTTTCCCAGCCCGCCGCGTGGGCGGACGGTTTCGACTACAACGAATACGCAGAAACCACGATGCTGGAGAACCCGTTTCTCAAGCAGAACGACATGGCCTGGTGGCGCCACAGCGTCAGAAACTACTTTTCCGCCTTCAGCCATGGCGATCATCACCTCGGCCGGGTCTGGGATGCGCTTCAGGCGTCGGCCCATGCGCAAAACACCCTTGTCATCATCATTTCCGATCACGGGTTTCACCTCGGGAACCGCAACCGCTACAGAAAGACCACTCTGTGGGAGCAGGTGGCGGGCGTGACGATGGTGATCTTCGACCCGGCGCGCCCCCGGGGGCAGATGGTCGACGATCCGGTGGCATTGATCGACCTCGGGCCGACACTGATGGATCACGCGGGTCTGGCGCCGCTGGAGGATTGCGTCGGTCGCTCGCTCCTGCCTTACATGGCAGGCCATTCGCAGCCGGATCGCCCGGTTCCGACGTTTTACGACAACAATGCCACCATCCGGATGGGCGACCACCGCATCATCCGCTATGTGGACGGCAGCACCCAACTCTATGATCTGCGGACCGATTTCTGGCAATTGCGCGATCTCGGCACCGACCATCCCGCGCATCGCGACATGGCGGCAGCCCTCGTCGCCTGTTGTCGGGACTACGGCCTGCGGATTTGATGCGCACATAGCTCCCGGGAGGCAGGAAACCGTTCATGGGCGGCACGAAACAGCAGCTTGGCGTTGTTACAATGGCCTATCAGGACTATTTTTTCCTGCAACGCTGGTACGATTACTATTGCGCGCAGGTGGGCTCGCGAAACCTGTTCGTGTTCAGCCATGGCAACGATCCCCGGCACCGCGACATCGCGCAGGGCGCCAATGTCATCAACCTGCCCCGCGATGCCACGATGTTCAAGTTCGACAGGCGGCGCTGGCGGATGCTGGGCCACTTTGCCAGCGGCATGCTGGAGTTCTACGACTGGATGATCGTCGCCGACGTCGACGAGATCGTGATTGTCGATCCGGGCGTGTCGCGCACCCTGGGCGAGCATATGAGCAACGTCTACGGCTCGCGGGAGACCGCGCCCCGCAACATCTCACCGCTCTGTCTGGAGTTGATCCACCGCCCTGATCTTGAGCCGCTGGCGATCACGCCGGATGCAACCATCCTGTCGCGCAGAAGGATTTTCCGCCCGAACCGCAACTACAGCAAACCCTGTCTTGTCGGCGCTCCGGTCGCATTCGGGCCGGGCGGGCACCGCAACACCCTGGGGCCACGCCATTTGCCGGACGATCTGTATACGCTGCACCTGAAGTTCTTCGACCGGGACACGATGGAACGTGTCGCCAGCGCGCGGCGGCATCTGGTTCAGGAGGCGGAACGGGCGGGCGCACAGCCCGACGGGATCAATACCTGGAACAACACGATCAGGGCCTACGAGGCCATCGTCGCCCAGACCACGCTGGACGGTGAGAACATCGCCCTGCCCGAACTGCGCGCAGCGATGGCCAGGCAATACCCAAAGTATACCGACCAGTACCTGTGGGGCCCGGCCACGACCGACAAGCTTTACCGCATCCCGGAACGATTTGCCGACACGTTCTGAAAGTACGCAAACAGGCCTCAGCCGTGGTGCGCCGCCACGGTTTTCAGGGTCGAGAATCCGAACAGCGACTCGAACCCCTTTTCCCGCCCGTGCCCCGACAGGCCGGTGCCGCCGAACGGCAGTTCCACCCCGCCCCCGGCGCCATAGTTGTTCAGAAACACCTGCCCCGCACGCAGGCCGCGCGCCAGCCGCATCTGCCGCGCGCCATCGCGCGTCCAGACCGAGGCGACCAGCCCGAAGGCGGTGCCATTGGCAATGGCCAGCGCCTCGGCCTCGTCCTCGAACGGGATGACCACCTGAACGGGTCCGAAAATCTCGTCCTGGGCAAGGCTGTGGCCGGGCGGTACACCGGCAAACAGCACGGGCGCGACATAGGCACCGCCCGCCGGTGCGTCGTCGACGATCCGGCCCCGCGCGGCAATCTCCAGCCCCTGACCCCGGGCCAGTAACCCCTCGACGATGGTTTTCTGCCGCTCTGACACCAGCGGTCCAAGCTCCAGATCGGCCAATGCCGGACCGGCCCTCAAGGTGGCGTATCGCGCGGCCATCGCCGCAACCACCCGGTCATACACCCCGCGCTGCAGCAGAATGCGCGAGGAGGCCGAACAGGTCTGCCCCGCGTTCTGGATGCCCGCATTCACCAGAAACGGCAGGGCTGCGTCGATATCGGCATCGTCGAACACCAGTTGCGGCGATTTCCCCCCCAACTCCAGCGTCACCGGCACCACGTTCTGCGCCGCCGCCGCCTGAACCGCCCGCCCCGTGGCCACCGATCCGGTAAACGAGATGTGCTGTACCCCGGCATGGCCCGCCAGCGCCGCACCCGCCTCGCCCCCGCGCCCCGGAACGATGTTCAAGGCGCCTGCGGGCAGCCCGGCCCGGCAGGCCAGTTCGCCAAAGGCCAGCGCCGTGAGGCACGCCTCTTCGGCGGGTTTCAGCACACAGGCGTTGCCCATGGCCAGCGCCGCGCCCACCGAACGCCCGATGATCTGCATCGGATAGTTCCAGGGCACGATATGCCCTGTTACCCCGTGGGGCTGGCGCAGGGTATAGACGGTATAGCCATCGAGATAGGGAATGGTGTGCCCATGCACCTTGTCACAGGCCCCGGCATAAAACTCCATGTACCGCGCCAGGGCGATCACATCGGCGCGGGCCTGTTTCAACGGCTTGCCAACATCCAGCGCCTCAAGCCGAGCCAGATGTTCGGTGTTCTCCAGCACCAACTGGCCCAGACGATACAACAGCCGCCCCCGCTCGACCGCCGTGCTGCGCCCCCACGCGCCCGCCATCGCCTTTGTCGCGGCGGTCACGGCGCGGTCGATATCCTGCGGTCCGCCTGCTGCGATATGGCACAGCACCGTGCCATCGGAGGGGTTGCGCAGCGCCAGCGTGTCGCGCGATGCGCATGGCCCCCAGGCCCCGTCGATCAGGCAATGGGTCGGGTCGATCCCAAGCGGTCTGATGTCCATCACACTATCCTTTGCCAAAACCGCCACCCCCCGGGGTTTCCATCACGAACACATCGCCGGGGTGCATCTGGGCGGAATCGTTGCCGCGCAACCGCTCGATCGTGCCATCCACCCGGCGCACCGCATTCGTGCCCGGCAACCCCGGCCCGCCCCCCGCCATCCCGAATGGTGCTGTGTCGCGGTGCGACGACAACACCGTCACGGTCATCTCTTCAAGAAACCGCAATTCGCGCACAATACCGTCGCCCCCCGGCCAGCGCCCGGCGCCACCAGAGCCACGGCGCAGCTCGAACCGCTCAAGCCGCACGGGAAAGCGGGTTTCCAGAACCTCGGGGTCGGTCATGCGGGTGTTGGTCATGTGGGAATGCACGCCATGGGCGCCCGCGAATCCGTTGCCCGCCCCGGTGCCACCACAGATCGTTTCATAATTCTGGTGCACCGCATTGCCATAGACGAAGTTGTTCATCGTCCCCTGACTGCCCGCCAGCACGCCAAGGGCCCCGAACAGCGTGTCGGTGATCGCCTGGCTGACTTCGGTATTGCCCGCGATCACCGCCGCCGGATAGGCCGGGTTGATCATGCTGCCCTCGGGCACCCGCAGGTCGAGCGGTTTCAGGCACCCCTCGTTCATCGGAATGTCGTCGCCCACAAGGCAGCGAAAGACATAAAGCACGGCCGCACGGCAGATCGACAGCGGCGCGTTATAGTTGCCCGCGTCCTGGGGCGACGTGCCCGCGAAATCGATCACCGCACTGCGCGCAGCCCGGTCCACCGTGATTTTCACCACGATTTGTTGCCCCGAATCAAGTGTATAGGTGAAGGCGCAATCCTTCAGCACATCCAGAACCCCGCGCACCGATTCTTCTGCATTGTCCTGCACATGGCCCATATAGGCATGCACCGTTTTCAACCCGAACTGCGCGGTGATGCGCTGCAACTCGTGCGCGCCGGTGGCATTGGCGGCGATCTGCGCCGCCAGATCGGCCATGTTCTGGGCCACGTTGCGACAGGGGTATTTCGCGCCTGACAACAGCGCCTCGGCAGTGGCCTTTTGCAACACACCGCCATCGACCAGCTTGAAATTGTCGATCACCACCCCCTCCTGCTCGATATGGGTGCTGTCGGGCGGGGCCGAGCCCGGCGTTGTGCCACCGATATCGGCATGATGTCCGCGCGAGGCGACGATGAACGCGATCTCGCCACCCTCGAACACCGGTGTGATCACGGTGATGTCGGGCAGGTGCGTGCCGCCGTTGAACGGGTTGTTCATCATGATCACGTCGCCGGGTTTCAGCGTTCCGGCGTTCTGCGCCAGCACGGTGCGCACAGACTGGCTCATCGACCCCAGATGCACCGGCACATGGGGCGCATTGGCCACCAGATCGCCGTGCGGATCGAAGATCGCACAGGAAAAATCATATCTTTCCTTGATGTTGACGGAATAGGCGGTGTTGGCCAGCGTGGCGCCCATCTGTTCGGCGATGGACATGAACAGGTTGTTGAACACTTCCAGCATGATCGGATCGACCTTCGTGCCCACCGCCTCGGCCCGGTGCAGCGCAACCACCCTCTCAAGGATCAGATCGGCGCCATCGGGGGTGTGGGCGGCCCAGCCCGGCTCGACGATGTTGGTGCCCGTCAGCTCGAAAATCACTGCCGGGCCGGTGACGGTGACACCTGGCACCAGCGCCGCACGGTCGATCAGCGGCACGTCGCGCCAGGCCCCATCGGCGAACATCCGCGTCGTGGCCTCGGGCGCGCCGCCGGTGTTGCGCGGCAGGGTCATTGCCTCGCCGGTTTCGCCCACGGCCTCGACGGTCAGCACGTCGAGGATCAGGCTGTCATAGCCGGGCACAAAACCGAACCGCGCCTTGTGGGCCGCATCGAACCCCGCGCGCATGTCGGCCACGGGGCCGAAGGGCACGGGCAGCGGCAGGTGGCCGCCGGGGGTGCGGATATGGGCGGTTTCGATCAACGTGATCCGGTCATCTGCTATGCCCTGCGCGGCGACGGCGGCAAGCGCTTCGGCGCCGATCCGGCCCAGCACGTCGCGCGCCGACACGTCGCCCAGATCGGCGGCGAACTGATGTTCGCGGATCTCGCGCACATCGGCCAGGCCCATACCAAAGGCCGACAAAACACCGGCGAAAGGATGCACATAAATTCTTTTCATGCCAAGCACATCGGCCACAAGGCAGGCATGCTGCCCGCCCGCCCCGCCGAAACAGTTCATCGTGTAGCCCGTCACGTCATAGCCGCGCTGCACGCTGATCTTCTTGATTGCGTTGGCCATGTTTTCAACGGCAATGCGCAGGAACCCCTCGGCCAGCGCTTCCGGCGAACGCTCGGGCTCGCCCAACTCCGCCGCCATGTCCCGCGCCAGCCGCGCGAACCCGTCACCCACCGCGCCCACGTCCAGCGGAAGATCGCCGTCCGGCCCGAACACTTTGGGAAAAATGTCGGGGTCGATCTTGCCCAGCAACACGTTGCAATCGGTCACGGTCAGCGGCCCGCCCCGCCGGTACGCCGCAGGCCCCGGATCGGCGCCGGCACTTTCCGGCCCCACCTGCAACCGCCCCTGGCGGAACGACAGGATCGAACCACCCCCGGCAGCAACGGTGTGAATGCTCATCATCGGAGCGCGCATTCTGACACCCGCCACTTCGGTCTCGAAACTGCGCTCGTAGGTCCCGGCGAAATGGCACACATCGGTGCTGGTGCCGCCCATGTCGAACCCGATCAGCCGGTCAAACCCGGCACTTTGCGCCGTGCGCACCATGCCCACGACTCCCCCGGCAGGCCCCGACAGAATCGAATCCTTGCCCTGAAACAGCGCGGCATCGGTCAGCCCGCCATTGGATTGCATGAACATAAGCTGCCCCTCGCCACCCAGCGCGTCGCCCACCTGCGCCACATAACGGCGCAGGATCGGCGACAGATAGGCATCGACCACGGTCGTATCGCCCCGCCCCACCAGTTTGATCAGCGGCGACACCTCATGGGACAGCGACACCTGGGTGAAGCCCACGGCGCGCGCGATCCGCCCCGCCGCCTGTTCGTGAGCGGCGTAGCGATAGCCATGGACAAACCCGATGGCGATGGCGCGATACCCGTCATCGAAGGCGCGCTGGAACTGGGCGCGCAGGGCATCGCCGTCCAGCGCCGTCAGAACCGTGCCGTCGGCGGCCACACGCTCGGCCACCTCCACCACGTCGGAATATAACATTTCAGGCAATCGGATGTGCAGATCGAACAGTCTGGGGCGGTTCTGATAGCCAATTTGCAACAAATCCCGCAAACCGGCGGTGATTGCCAGCACCACCCGCTCGCCCTTGCGCTCAAGCAGCGCATTGGTGGCCACGGTCGTGCCCATCTTGACCGCCGAGATGGTGCCGGGCGGAATCGGATCATCGTTCCCCAGACCCAGCACCTGCCGGATGCCGTGGACGGCAGCGTCGCGATAGGCTTCGGGGTTCTCGGACAACAGCTTGTGCGCCACCACGCCACCGTCGGGCCGCCGCGCCACTATGTCGGTGAACGTGCCGCCCCGATCAACCCAGAACTGCCACATGCCGCGATCCCCCTGTTGCCCGTTCACCCTAACCGGCGCCCGGGCAAAGGAAAAGCGTCAGTCCCTGCGCTCCAGCAGTTCGATCCGGTTGCCGAACGGATCGTCGATGAACACCCGATCAAAGCCCGGCATCTCGGAATCGTCCTTCCAGGTCAGGCCCGCCTCGCCCAACCGGTCGCGCGCACCCGACAGCGAGGCGACCAGAAACGCCGGATGGGCCTTTTTCGCCGGAGCAAAGGGCGTCTCCACCCCCAGATGCACCCGCACCGACCCGGCCTCGAACCAGCAGCCGCCGCGTGCCGCCATCTCGCCCGGCTTGGCCATTTCGGCCATCCGCAGCACTTCGCCATAAAACGCGCGTGCATCCGCCTCGCCGCCCTTTGGCATCGCCAGTTGCACATGGTGCAGGCCCATCAGCATCTCTGTCTCCTCCCCCGTCGGGCCTCAGGCCCCGATCGAATTGCGCAGCAATTCCTGCGAATACGGATGTTCGGCCCGCCTTGCGCGCAGCGCCGCCACATCCATCACCTCAACAATGCGGCTGTCCTTCATCACGGCCAGTCGCGCACACATATGCCCCACCACCGCAAGGTCATGGGACACCATCACATAGGTCAAATCATGTTCTGCCCTGAGATCGCTCAGCAAGTTCAGAATTTCCGCCTGTACCGACACATCCAAGGCCGAGGTGGGTTCATCCAGCAACAGAATTCTCGGTTCTGCGGCCAGTGCGCGGGCAATCGCCACCCGCTGCCGCTGCCCCCCGGACAATTGGTGGGGATAGCGGAAGCGGAACCGCTGATCCAGGCCCACATCATCCAGCAGCTTCGCAACCCTCTGATCGATATCGCCAAAGCCATGCAGATGCAGCGTTTCGCCCAGCACCGCATCCACCGAGTGGCGCGGGTGCAGCGAGGCGTAGGGATCCTGAAACACCATCTGTACGGTCTTGTAGAATGTCCTGATCCGTTTGCGGGTCAGCGGCTGGTCATCCACCGTGATCCTGCCGTCCCATTGCGCCGCAAGGCCGGTGATCGCCCGCAGGATCGTGGATTTCCCCGAACCGGATTCGCCGACCAGGCCAAAGCTTTCGCCCTTGGCCACCTCGAAGCTGGCATCGGTGACGGCGTTCACCCGGTCGCGCCCGGCGCCGAACCAGACGTTCAGACCCTCGACCCGCAGCATGCTCATGCCCGGCCACTCACGCTGGGGGCTTGCGACCAGGCCGGATCACGTTTCAGCACCTCAAGCTTGGGGCGTGGCTGATCCAGCCGGGGCAGCGAGTTCAGCAATCCCCTTGTATAGGGGTGGGTCGCATCATGCAGCCTGTCGGCCTGGCACACTTCCACGACACGGCCCGCATACATGATCAGCACCCGGTCGCAGAAATCCGCCACAAGGTTCAGATCGTGGGAGATGAAGATCAGGCCCATGCCGCGCGACGTGACCAGATCGTCCACGATCGACAGCACCTGCCGCTGCACGCTGACATCCAGCGCGCTGGTCGGCTCATCCGCGATCAATATCTGCGGCCCCGGGATCAGCATCATCGCGATCATGATCCGCTGGCCCATGCCCCCCGACATTTCATGGGGATAGGCGCGCATCACCCGCTCGGCATCGCGGATCGACACCGATTCCAGCGCCTCGACCGACGCCTTGTGCGCCTCGCCCCGCCCGGACCGGTTGGCCAGGCGATACGCCTCGATCAGCTGTTCGCCGACGGTCATCACCGGGTTCAGCGAAAACTTGGGGTCCTGCATGACCATGGAAATCTTCTGACCGCGCACGCCGCGCATGTCCTTTTCGCTGAGGCGCAGCAGATCGCGCCCTTCCAGCATGACATGATCCGCCTCGACAATGCCGGGGGGCCGGATCAGGCGCAGGATCGCGCGCCCGGTCATCGACTTGCCGCTGCCCGATTCCCCCACGATGCCAAGGCGTTCGCGGCCCAGGGTGAAAGACACGCCGCGCACCGCATCGAAAATGCCCTGGCGCGTCGGAAACCGCACCCACAGGTTCTCCACATCCAGCAGCGTCATTGGCCCGAATCCTTGGGATCAAGCACATCGCGCAGCCCGTCGCCAAGCAGGTTGAACCCCAGCGAGACGGTGAAGATCGCCAGCCCCGGCATGGTGGCCACCCACCAGTGATCCAGGATGAAGCGGCGGCCCTCGGAAATCATCGCGCCCCATTCGGGGCTGGGCGGCTGGGCGCCAAGGCCCAGAAACCCGAGGCCCGCCGCCGCCAGGATGATGCCCGCCATGTCAAGCGTGACCCGCACGATCAGCGAAGAAATGCACAGCGGCCAGATATGTCTGGTGATGATCCTGAGCGGCCCCGCCCCCTGCAACTTGATCGCGCTGATATAGTCGGAGTTGCGGATGGTCAGGGTTTCGGCCCGCGCGATCCGGGCATACGGTGGCCAGGCGGTCAGCGAAATGGCCAGCACGGCGTTTTCGATCCCTGCGCCCAGGGCGGCAACAAAGGCCAGCGCCAGCACAAGGCGCGGAAAGGCCAGGAAAATATCGGTGATGCGCATCAGAACCGTGTCGGTCCAGCCCCCCACATAGCCCGAAACCGTGCCCACCAGAAGCCCGGCAACCGGCGCGATCAGCGCCACCAACGCGACGATATAGAGCGTGATCCGCGAGCCGTAGATCAGCCGCGACAGGATATCGCGCCCCAGACTGTCGGTGCCCAGCAGGTGGCTTTCGCTGCCAAGGGGTTGCAGGCGGTTGGCGAGGTTCTGATCGAACGGGCTGTGCGGCGAGATCAGCGGCGCGAACACCGCCACCAGCACGAGGAAGATCAGGATGCCGAGGCCCACCATCGCCATCGAATTGCCCCGGAACGACAGCCACCCCTTGTAGAGCGAGGCGGCGCGTGCATGGCGGCGCGACGTGGGCGTGTCGGTCAGCAGCCACTGGCGCAGGGTCTGATCGGTCATCGCGCGGCCCGCCACAAGGTCATCCTCGGGCCTGACCCGAGGATCCCCCGGCCAGCAGCGCGCCACACGGCACGAGATCCTCGGGTCAAGCCCGAGGATGACGGCGCGCTTGGGGCAACGGCAGAGAAACGGTCAACGGGCACGGGGGTCGAACACCTTGTACAAAAGGTCGGAGAATATGTTCAGCAGGATGAACACCAGCCCCACCACCACAGTGCCCCCCAGCACCGCATTCATGTCGGCACTCAGCAGCGCCGTGGTGATATAGCTGCCGATCCCCGGCCACGAAAAGATGATCTCGGTCAGCACCGACCCCTCCAGCAGCCCGGCATAGGACAGGGCGATCACGGTGATCAGTTGCACGCGGATGTTGCGGAAGGCGTGGCGCCAGACGACATCCCACTCGCTCATCCCCTTCACCCGCGCCGTGGTGACATATTCGGCGCTCAGCTGTTCCAGCATGAAGCTGCGGGTCATCCGGCTGATATAGGCCAGCGAATAATAGCCCAGCAGCGACGCGGGCAGGATCAGGTGGGAAAACGCGTTCTGGAACACCGTCCAGTTGCCCGCCAGCGCCGCATCGATCAGGATCATCCCCGTCACCGTCGGCACGATGTCGACATAGAAGATGTCCAGCCGCCCGGGGCCGCCCACCCAACCCAGAATGCCGTAAAAGATCAACAAACCGATGAGGCCAAGCCAGAAAATCGGCATGGAATATCCGATAAGTGCAATAACGCGCGCCACCTGATCGACCCACGTGCCGCGTTTCACCGCCGCGATCACCCCCAGCGGCACCCCCAGCACCACACCCAGGATCAGCCCCAGCGTGGCCAGTTCCAGCGTCGCGGGAAACACCCGGATGATATCTTCGGCCACGGGCCGCGCATTCAGCGTCGAGGTGCCGAAATCGCCCTGCAAAACGTCACCGATGTAGATTAAAAACTGCACGAACAGCGGCCGGTCCAGCCCCAGATCCTGGTAGACGGCATCATAGGTCGATTGGCTGGCCCGTTCGCCCACAATGGCCAGAACCGGGTCGATGGGCATCACCCGGCCGATGATGAAGGTCACGAACAGCAGGCCCAGCATCGTCACGGCGATCGACACCAAAGTGCGACCCGTGACAATGGCAAAGCCGACGAAAGGCGCCCGGTCGCGCCTTTCGCCAGATTTCTCGGTCAACGCCACTTACTTGGTGACCGGCCAGTAAGACGCCGCCGTGATCGCCTGCCCGGTGGAAAAGTTCATCACGTTGTCGCGCAGGGCCGATTGCTCGATCTGCTGGAACATGATGACGAACGGCGAGGTTTCACGGAACTCGGCCTGGATGTCCTTGTACATCTGCACACGCGTGTCGCGGTCGTTTTCGGTCACCGCCGCCTCGACCTTGGCGGTCAGACCGCCGGTGTCCCAGGCATTGCGCCAGGCCAGAGAGCCTGTGGCGTTCGCTTCGTCCGAATTGTCGGGGTTGAAGGCAAAGGTGCCGGCGTTGGTGTTGGGGTCGGGATAATCCGGGCCCCAGGCACCCAGGTACATGTCCAGTTCGCGGGCGCGGTAGCGGCCCAGGGTCTGGGCGGCGGTGGCCACGGTGATGTTCATCTTGATGCCCACCTGGCTCAGGGTGTTCTGCATCGACTGGGCCACCTCGATCCGGTCCTGCGCATCGCGCACGCCTACCTCGAACTCGAAACCTTCGGGCACGCCCGCCTCGGCCAGCAGGGCCTTGGCCTTTTCGATATCCAGCGAGAACGGGTTTTCCGTGACCGAGCCAAGATAGGTTGCGGG